>ERZ724524.190-NODE-190-length-38583-cov-11.569923_pt1 | contig 38583 bp, 35 predicted proteins | sample MGYA00376057_ERZ724524 | MGnify/ENA primary metagenome ERZ724524 (study PRJEB28724, sample SAMN07190888) | wastewater metagenome | isolation source: influent of sewage treatment plant in Hong Hong | place: USA: Christiansburg, Virginia | collected 2016-03-01 ...
CATTTCATCTCCAGGTTACACTCTTGTTTTGTGCGACGTAGGCGGTACAGTTTCACCAGGCGAATCATCTATTGAGTCATGTATAAGCAACTTTGTATGTTTTTACTCACGGCTTTGCTGGGGAAGCAGTATCGAGGAGAGAGTCACTTTTCTTCGTGGCTATTTTTTTCTCAGTGGGTTTTGCGGCCGGCTTTTCTGGAGTTTTTGCAAGAGGTTTTGTGGCTGGTTTTTCTGTTGGTTTATTAGCAAGAACTTTTTGTTGATCTTGTTTGTTTTGAGCTATAAGACTGACTGGCTGACTTGCACCAGCAACGATGACAACTTCACCAACTGGAAGATCTCATTCGAGGAGCTTGCCATAATCAGAGAGAATGCGTGATGGTTCCACTCCGAATTTTGTTGCAATACTTGCAAGAGTGTCTCCTGATTGGATAGTATATGCTGACCCTGATACTGGTGGAATTTTTACGACTGTTCAAGCCTTAATATCCATATCACGTGTTTCAAAATTATTTGCCCAAAGAATCATAGAAGTTGGCACGCGAAAAACTTCGGCAATTTTAGCAGGAGTTGTATCACTCTGAGTTTTATAGACATGCAGTCTTGTGAGATTCGTTGTTGCATACTGTCCAACACTTGGATCATTCGCACGAATATATCGGTTCCCTCAAAGACTATCTTCCTCTGGTGGAACATCTCCTGCATCATCAATACTATATTCAGACAATGTAATAGATTCGCTGTCTTCTTGCGCTTGGGCAGTGCTTGTGAGGAGGAGATAATTACTAAATGTTGGATACACTGGGAGGAGAAAGATCACAAGAATACTAATAACGTGATATCTCTTGAGAAGTGCAAAAAATCACCCAATTTTTTGCAAAATTGAGGTGGAATTTCGTCGACCTGAGGATGTTATACGATACTTCCGTTGGGAACTATTCACGTAGAATTTTTGGGAATAAAAGAATCTATACTCTCCTTTTTACGAACGAGGAAAGTAGAGTATATCTCTACGCAATAGCTGTAACCTCGAGTGTGCTGAGATGAGCTCGGAAACCTCGAGTTCGAGCATATCGCTTCTTTGACTTCATCTTAAATACACGGAGTTTGTCTCCGAGAGTATGACTAAGTACCTTGAGTGATACATTCTTTGCTGCAGCTCCAACGCTGAGTCCAGAACCATCTTCAAGAGTTGTAAGAAGTGCTTGAACGTTCATACTACCATCAATATCAGCTTGTTGGCGGTCTACAACGATCTTGTCTCCAACTTTTACGGTATATTGCTTGCCTCCAATTTCAACGATTGCGAGCATAAGAAAATTGTGAAAAATACAAATAACTGCGAGATTTTATCGAAAAATCCATTTTTGGCAAATTTATATGCCACTGTTCTGATATAAATAGGCACTCAGGATGACTTGTATGTGCGAGAACACTTCGTTCGGTGTACCGCTTGCATCGATACGATAAACTCTTTTTCCTTCACTTGCCCATTCTGCAAGCAGAGGAAGTGTATTCTCATAGAATCCATCAATACGAATCTTTGCTGCTTCGGGCGTATCATCTTCCCTCTTGATAAGCCGATTTCCTGTAAAGGGTGAATAATCTCACTCAAAATCTTTTGAGAAGCTTGCACCATTTTCTGGATCAATACGACGATTTGATAATCGGTCTATGGCTATATCTTGCTTGAGATCAAGAAACACCACCAAATAATCAGGAAATATTTGGTCAAATAATGCCTTCTGACCAAAGGTTCTCGGCACACCATCGAAGAGAATATGTCATCATGTATGCTCATCTTTATAATGATTGAGCATTGCTCCAATAATTTCATCGTCAATCAGTCTTCATGTCTTCATATCTTCTTCAAGTTTTGATGCCATTGGATGCCCTGTCTTTGCAAAATTTCTCAGTTTTTGTCCCATTTCAAAAAATACATAGCTTGGGTAATGTTCACAAAGGAGTCGTGCTTGCGTACCTTTACCACTTCATTGAATACCTACAAGAACAATATTCATGTTTTTTCATGATTTTAATATTAAAGCTCTCTCGATAATAAGCCGGATTCTGTATGTCTCTACACATCTCTCTAGGATGTCGCTCACGCGACACCTCAAGCAGGGTATACATACTATCGAGTGCCCGAGCATATCTCTCAAGTAGTACCATTCCCTTTGCATCACATGGGGTTTACCACCTCATATAGAATATGAGATCCTACTGAGTAGGACTTTTCACCTTTCTCTTGCCGAAGCAAGATAGTATTGTCTCTGTGGCACTATCCGTAAATAGAGATTCAAATATAGCTCTATCCCGCAGCCGTTAACTGCCATGCTCTCGGGTGATGTCCAGACTTTCCTCATTCTTGCGAACGCGTGTAGTTGTCGAGAGAGCCTTGAGAGTATAGCGAAAGTTAAAAAATTAAGAAATAAAAAGCCCCAAGTGGGGCGAAGGTGGATGCGAAGGTCATTTTTCCGAAAAAATGACCTTCGCAAGTTGGTTGATCATTCGTGAGCGCTCCTCCTCAAAGAGAGGAAGACAATCGGTTGGGTATTTGCGCCAAATATCCCCGTAGCAATGACGCTTGAAACTTTCCAGTACCCATTTTGCACGCTCACGCTTATCGTTTATATGAGTATACTCATTAGTTATCTTGCTTACAAGCTCTTTGCAATCCTTACGGATACTCAGACGTGTTGGAAGTGTATACAGATAAACAATGATATTGAAAATTGTCATAACATGCTCCTATACTTCGATATGAACAATGAGTATTAAATACAAATAGATAGTATTGTCAATAATATCCAACATGAATCATACAGCGAATGAAGAAAAATCACCCAAGTAAACCTTGAGTGATTTTTTCATATGAAATTATTTCACGAGTGTTTCGCGAATTTTTGCTTCAATCTCATTCGCAATTTCAGGGTTCTTTCTCAAGAAATCCTTTGAATTTTCACGTCCTTGACCGAGACGGGTTTCGCCGTAAGAGTAGAATGCTCCAGCTTTTTTGATAATCTCTTTTTCAGATCCCATATCCACAATCTCGCCAACTTTTGAAATACCTTCGTTGAACATAATATCCATCTCAACTTCGCGGAATGGAGGAGCAATCTTGTTCTTCACAACTTTTACCTTTGTACGATTTCCCGTTGCCTCCTTGTCATCTCCAGTTCCAGACTCAAGTTTTTCTTTGCGACGGACCTCAAGACGCTGTGAAGCATAGAATTTGAGAGCATTTCCACCGGTAGTTGTCTCTGGATTTCCAAATACAACACCAATTTTCATACGAATCTGGTTGATAAATATGACCGTCGAGCTTGATTTACTGATAACACCAGTAATTTTTCTGAGTGCCTGAGACATCAGACGAGCCTGGAGACCCATAAATGAATCACCCATATTTCCTTCGATTTCTGCCTTCGGTACCAATGCAGCAACCGAATCCACTACAATGAGATCAACTGCTCCAGAACGAACAAGTGCATCAACAATCTCGAGAGCTTGTTCTCCATAGTCTGGCTGAGAGACGATGAGGGAGTCAACATCTACTCCAATCTTGCGAGCATATTCTGGATCAAGTGCATGCTCTGCATCGACGAAAGCACAAGTTCCACCAATTTTTTGTGTCTGAGCAATAGCATGGAGAGTAAGTGTTGTCTTACCAGAAGATTCAGGTCCATATATCTCGACAATTCGTCCCTTTGCATATCCACCACCGAGAGCACTATCGAGTGCGATTGAGCCAGATGAGAATGTCTCTACTTTGAGTGATCATTGCTCTCAGAGAGTCATTACTGATCCTGCTCCGAATTGTTTTTCGATTTGAGCAAGTGCTGCTTTGAGAGCTTCTTTTTTGTTATCCGTCATAAGAGAAAATATTTTGTGTAAAAGCGACTCCACTATAGAGAGATGAAAGAGAAACTCAAATTTTTCTATCGAACCATGAATGAATAGTTTTTGAAAACTCTTGTTTTTCATCGATGGTTCGGTATTCTTGATTTCGAAAAAACGGTGATTAAATTGACCACCAAAATTATCACCACAAGAAATAAACTTAAGATCGATAAAAATTCCAGAGAATCATACATATAGCTATAATACGCGCAAAATGACTGCGACTATATATGCATGGAAAGAAAAAACTACATATACAAATAGCTTTCCCTCTTACAGTCTCTTCACTCTCTATTTCTATGACGCCTGGATTGCTACTATTTATTGTTCTAACTTCTGAAGTTACTACTTCATTGATCGTAGTGATAATCATTCTTGGGATGAGACAAATGAACAGTCGCTGGAAATAATTTGTCATTACCTACGAGAAAACTTCTGATATATAAATATCGATAATGCATATACGGGGGCGCAACTTCAGCAACATATACCTATTTACGGTGTGCAATTTGGTACACAACTAACTATTAACGGAAGAAATCGTTTTTTCAAAGAACTCATAAGACGTCATTATATTCCCTACCTTGTGCGGTCAGTGTAGAAGTTAACTTACTCACAGAATATGATTGGGCATGGCAACGAATCAAGGGTGGTGAACAATATGAACGTGATTATGTAAGAGTGCTTCTATCGCCAGAAACACTTCGTGAAATAAATATATTTATGGAGGATCGCGATTCTAATAAGATACTGGGAAGCAAATTGTTAACGAATATTACAGGAAGAGCAACGATGAGTCATTTTCGTTTACGTGATCTACTTTTTGGAGAATTTTTCACTATGTCCGAATACGAAAAAATACATTATGATATTCTAGAGCGCAGTCAAACATTACCGAAAGATATAATACCTGTTATAGATAGCTGAGAAATCATCGTGTATCATGCATAAAAAAAGAGATCACAATTATAAAACATTTATAATATACATATATTGACATTATATGTATATTGAATATTTTAATTATTAAAATTAATCATGAAAAAGGATATGAATCAATTAAATAGTACTGATACTGCAGGTTATACGATTCGACCACACCAAAAACCTGCTATACAAAGAGTTGTTCATGGCGCTAAGTTATTAGTCCAAGAAAAACTTGAGTTTACAGGAAATGCAAAGTTTCCTAATGCTCATCTTCTTGAGATGGCTACAGGAAGTGGCAAAACTGTTACGGTTTGAAAAATTTTAGAAAAATTGATACAAGCACGAAACAGACTAAATCATAAAAATGAAAATTTGTTTAATGGTTTAAAGATTGTGCTCTTAAGTAATCGTATTGATGGAGTTCAACAGTTTCGAGATGATCTGATTTATGGTCGAATAGGAGAGAGTGGGAAACCACCAATTCTCTCCCAAGAGATCATTAATAATCTCTCTGTATATACATATCATTCACGTCAAGATTGAGATAATCTCTCTGATAGGGATGAGTACGTTGAAATTACAAACGAAAATCATGAGGATGAACTGGTTTGTAGCACTTATCAGACTGCACAACTCAAATGACTTGTCAAAAAAATACCATATGTTGATGTGATTATAATTGATGAAGCACATAATGTTCGAGGTGAAAACGATTTTTGTGAACTTCTCGATGCTCTTAATATGACTGGTCGTAATGGAAATTCCCCTTTGATAATCCCTGTTACTGCTACACCAAGTAATCTCACCACGAAACTCTTTGGTGATCCGGTGTATACGTTTTGATTATGAGAATACTTAGCCAGTGGTTTCGCTCCAGCGGTAGAATACAATCTCGTTACAGGAACAAACGCTACTGTTAAGGAAGTTGAGGAGATGCGTGCGGAAGTTGAGCTTTTGAAATGAGAAATTGATCCAATACGAAAATCGATATGACTTGCTCATCTTACTGATCGATTCAATAATCTTATAATACCAGCTGAAGATCTTTTCTCTAAAGAAAATATTGTATGATTTGCGACAGATATAGTGAAAAAAATAAGCTATATTGAAGATTCTCTGACAAAAGTAGATCCAACTGTTATATTTACTAATAGCATTAAATCTGCCAACGATCTTGTAGAGCAATTACAGAAATATTTTATAGAAGATAATTATGTTCTTGCTTATCATTCGGGGACAAAAAATCATTGACTTCAGATGCTTCGCGATTGATATTGCAAAATACTAGTAGTGGTTGATAAACTCAATGAATCGGTTGATTTACCTATTGTACAAAATATTATACTTGCACGAAATACCCCAAATCCAAAAATATTTTTTCAACAATTTGGTCGAGGTTTGCGATGAAATGGTACAGTGAGATATTTTGACTATGTAGGAAGTTTTATGAATTTTGTTTGGATTGGTCAAATCCATGAACAGTATCGCAAAGCGCAAAACGGAAAGAATGATAATATACAAAGCGTAGAGAAAGATAATATACAAAGCGTAGAGAAAGATAAAAACTTTAGTATACGTTGATTAGATTTTTGAAATCATATACTTGAACTAGCTGAGATGGGTCTATTCCTTGCATCTGTAAATAAAAAAACTATAACAAAGGATGATATTTTTCATTTCTTCCATACTTTTGATGCTCCGGTTGAAATGGATGCATCAAGGATGAGATCTATCGCTTATGGTAAACTCTGGGATATCGCCTATAGTGAAATTGATTTTCATGGTCACAAAGTAAGCAAGCTCGCTCAGATGATTGGCTATCCATTTCTCCCCAAAGATGGATTCACACAAGATTATCAATTCAAGAGGTTTCTTAACTTTATTTTTCAAGATACACCAGAATTACTTCGATCAAATGATGATATACAAATATATAATACATATACTGTTGCACTTCTTGGAAAATTACCGGCAGATTTTTCATCAAATATTGAAATTCAAAAAGCTTATAAAAAAATGCAAACTCAATCTCCTTCTGCTGTATTGCGCTTATATTCTTTTGAACCATCAGTTCTTTCAATTGCTAAAATATTACAATTCTTTAATATTTTTACATCCAAAAAATCATACCATGAATGTGTATGTGACTTTTTTCAGCTAATCTTCCCACACTTTCAAACTGTAGAAGGTGAGAATGAAGGTGCCTTCAAAAAACATCTTCAGGATTATTATATTGAACAATATAATAAATCGATCGTTACTATTCTTCAAGCTGCTCTGCAAGAAAATCTGGTACCGCATCATCAACATGATATTGAATTCATTAAAAGTTTATACTGAGTGTCAACACAACTTTGAATTTTTAAGAAACTTTTTGGGAAAGTATATTCAGAAGCAATGCTACAAATCATCCGTGAAAACTTACAGAGAGCATTAAAAATAAGTAAAAAAGAATTTTTACTTATCGCAAAAGAATGAAAAATCGGCAAATATAAAATATCTTATCTTATACGATCGCTTGTTCATAACGACGAAGATGTTATGAACATCATATCATGACTAGGTTTTGATAAAAGCATAGTTATAGCTTTTTCTCTATCACAAATTCAAGAGACGATCTATGAGGCTATCACTCAACATATTAAACAACCGACATTACCTTTGGAAGAATTTCAGCAAAAAATTAAGCAACGAGATTTGATGAGCCAACAACAACTTTACAGTCTTCGTATCAAGGGTATGGATACTGATACGTTTATGTCTCAGTGGTGATTGTCAAGCCCCAATTACAATGCAAATACTCTTCAATGATTTTATTTTTTCTTAAATCATATATTCTCTATAGATCAATAACATTCATTGTACATAATACTTTTCTTTCATCAAAAAAAGTTATTTTCAGAATGAAATCGAGTAACTAGTCACCACCAAAGGAGTTGGAGTTGGATTTAGAGGTTAGGATTAAGGCTTTATTTCTATTTACCCGAAACTTTATCGTTATTTGGAACTGTTATGTGTGCATTACTTTAAAAATCATTTCTGGGCTTTGATCACTTATTGGTGAAGAATCCCAATTTCCATACTCTTCGATAACTCTTAAACCTTCTCTATTCAACAAATCCTTAATTTGGGTACTTGATAAAAACAGTAAAGCACTCTTTGATTCAATGCTTTCATTGAGAAATTTATAATGATGGTTAAATGATATTTTGTTATCATCTTGCTTAACTGAATCCGTTGACATAATAACCATTTCCCCTGATGGGCATTGAATATTTTTCGTACTATTCGACCATCTTCTTATCCAGTCTATATGAGGATTGCGTGTTTCAAAAACAAAAAGTCCATTTTTAGACAAACATTTTTTCACAACTTTAAATATAGCTGATACATCTTCATCTGCAAGAAACACTTGAAATGTATGACCAGTCATAATGATGAGATCAAAAAGTGTTGTAGATTTATATTCTTGAGCCCCAGAAAGTACCCACTCAACTTTTTTATTTTTATCATTCTTTCTTGCGATTTCAAGCATAGCAGGAGCAGGATCGCATCCTACCACACTATGACCCTTTTCTGCGAATACATGGAGATAAAATTCCCGTTCCACAACCGAGATCAAGGATTTTCAGCTTTTCACTACCAGTTGCAAGAGATAAATAAAAATCATTATCATCTCCCCATGTATTGCATAAATCATAAAGCTCTGCGATTTTGGCATCACTATATATTTTATCTGTCATAAAATATTCATTTAAAAAATAAAGGTTCTACCCCTTGTTATAAGCAAGAAATTTAGTAGCTCTTCTTTCTTATTCTTCCAGATTTGCAATCCTGAAATGAGACTAGTTTCCTTTTCTCTTCCTCTTATAGAATTCTTCCAATGATGCCTTTGTCCCAATCGTGATATCCTTTGATTCACATTGAGGGCATTTTTTTACCTCTTCATTATACGCAACAGTGTGGAGACATTCTCGACAATAGATAATCACTTCTCAGCGATCTTCTGCGAATGTTTGACGTTGTTTACCGAATGTTGCGACATTGATGAGTTCTGAATATTTCATAGTGTGTAACTTAGTAATGTTTCATAGCGACTTCTGCTTCTCGATTGAGCGTGCGCTCTTTGAGAAGTTGTTTTTTATTGTAGTCTTTGCGTCCGCGAACCAGTGCAACCTCAACCTTGAGAAGATTGCCTTTGAAATATATTTCCCGTGGGATGAGCGTTAATCATCCAGCTTTGATCTTCTCGGAGATTCTAATAATATCTTTTGATTTGAGAAGAAGCGTGCGATCTCTCGTCGGATTTTGCCCAAGTGTGATACCTCATTGTCTATAAGGAGTGATATGCCATCCTATAACAACGGGTGAATCATTCTTCAAACTAACATATGATCCCTTCAGATTCGTTGATTTTTCTCGAAGCGCTTTCACCTCCCAGCCATGCAAAATAACACCTGCCTCCAGTGTCTCGATCGTCTCATAATCAAAGTTTGCTTTTTTATTGACGTGAATGCTCGTGCGTTGTATTTTTTGATTCATATTTCGAGTATAGCCAGAGATGGATTTGGAGCAATCAAAAGTACTAAAGTGGATACTATAAGCGGTGTTTGACTATCCAGTCTAGCATCATTTCCGGTGTTCCAACATATCGTGCATCGATACGGAGTCGCTCCATAGTAACCACAACTATATTTCCATCCTTATCAAGTTCAAGAAAATCACGGATTTCTTGTGGTGTTGTACCTTTTGGAAATTCAAAAAAATAATTATTTCCAATTCGAGAAAGCTTTGTAACACTATATTTTCTCAGAATAATTTTGGATTTAAGAAGCTTGAAAAAATTTGATAATCATCCCATTTCACCTTCGTAGAGCATTTCACTCTCGAGCTCTTCTATCTCTTCAATACTCGTGATCGACTCTGCAAGACGATAAAAATGGATCTTTTCTCACTCTGATGAAAAAATTGCTTCATTTGGGAGTACCGAGAGTTCAAGTTCTATTTTGGTTTGTTGATTGGATGCTTTTTTTCCTGTTTGGAGTTCTACTATTTTTTCTTCGAGCATTTTCATGAATACCGGTATTCATGTTTCTCGAGTATGCCCAGATTGTTTGATTCAGAGAACTTCTCAAGCTCCACGGATCTCAAGATCTCTGAGAGCAAGTTCAAATCCAGCACCCAGATAGGAATGTTCTTGCAGGGTAATAAGACGTTTCTTTGCATCATTTGCAAGATCAGTCTTGGTATAGGTGAGAAGACAATATGCTTCTCGATCACGCCGACCGACTCTTCAGCGGAGCTGGTGAAGTGATGAAAGCCCGAAATCCTGTGCATCTCGTATGATAATCGTATTGGCATTTGTAAAATTCACACCATTTTCAATAACCGTTGTAGAGAGAAGAATATTACTTTTTCCTTCACGAAATGAGAGAATATGATTCTCAAGTTCTTCTCTCTCCATACCCCCATGTACAATAGTAATGCTTATTGGGTCTCACGATTGTGTTTTAATTCATGCACAAATATTGTGAATTTCTTTGCTCACCATAGTAAGTGTTGCAATTCGATTATGAAGTACAATAACTTGTCCTCCACGAGCAATTTCTCGTTCAATAAGTGTATAGATATGCCTGTGATCCCACGGATGAATTTCTGTAATGATAGGTTTTCGCTCTCTCGGTGGTGTTGTGAGAATCGATATTTTCTTCACTCATGAGAGAGCCATATTCAGTGATCGTGGAATGGGTGTTGCAGAGAGTGAAAGAATATCGATATTAGTCTTAAGTTGGTTGATCTTCTCTTTATCCATAACACCAAACTTGTGCTCCTCATCAATAATAAGCAAACCAAGATCCCTATATTCAACCGATTCAGAGAGAATTCGATGGGTTCATACAACCACATGAATATCACCTGATTTCAGTCATGCTATTACTCTCTTTGCAGCTTGAGGTGTTACCATCCGAGTGAGGAGTCCAACCTTGATTCAAAATGGAGAAAGGCGCTCCTGAAGTGAGAGTGCATGCTCGTGTGCAAGCACCACCAAAGGTGAAATAAGAGCTGTCTGTTTGCCAGAAAGGAAAGCTCGATAGATTGCATTCATCGCTACTTCGGTCTTTCCAAATCATACATCTCATGAAAGAAGTCTATCCATGGGTTCTCCCTTTGCCATATCAGAAAGAATATCGTCAATAGCCTGACGTTGATCGCTGGTATAGGTGTACTTGAATGCCTCACGAAAATTTGCTTCCAATTGTTCAAACTCTTGAAATGCAAATCATTGTATTTTTTTGCGTTCTGAGTAGAGACTCAGAAGTTCACGTGCTATTTGTTCAACATCTTCATTGGTACGCTCTATAGTTCGCTGCCAATCACCAGATCAGAGGTTATTGAGGGTTGGATGTTCTTCTCCAACGTATTTTGATACTCGGTACACCTCAGTTGCAGGCACATAGAGTATATTCCCATCACGATACTTGATACGTATATACTCACGCGTCAGACTTCATAATGTTTTTTCTTCAAGTCATTCATAGATGCCTATTCCATGGTCGATGTGCACAACATAATCACCATGCTCAATCTGAAGAAGAAGGTCAATACTCGCATGTCTCTCTCGATCTCATCTCCGCTTCATGATGAGTGGTGAGAGAACATCGTCTGAGAGGACCGTGAGAGTATTCTTGTCTCACGAAGTATGAAAAAATTGTGTATATACCTCACCAATATCTCATCCAACCCGATGTGATTCTATTCGTGCCATGGGAGGTAACTCTCGATTCTTCGGAGTAGGCAAACCAAGATCGATAAGCCTTTTTGTGATCTTTGCGGGATATTTGGAGAGGATGAATACATTCTCAGTCTCCAGTACATGCTTGAGGCTGAGAATACTCTCAATGCGAACAGAAGATATTTCAGTATTGGATGAGGTGGTACGTCCTATATGAATAGATTTATTCCAATCCTTTGTGTATTTCAGAGTTGATGAGAAATCTCGATGATGAGAGATGAGATGAATACTGTATTTTTCAAGAATATTTTTGAGATCACTATACCCTCGCTCTCTTTCATACTCTTTCGGCTCAGATTCTTTTGGATTTTCGAGTACTCCATTTATTGCAATTCAAGTATTTTCTATAGAAAGTTTCGGAAGAAGAATTGTACGCTTTGGGTAGGAAATCCCATTCCTCAAGAACACTATCGATTCAATTATTGAGTCAAACCAGGAAATAGAAAGCGTATCAAAATCCACTCATCAAAAGCTCAGCTGTATCGTATCTCAGAGCTTTCTATAGCTTTTTTCACTTGAGAGAGTCTCATTATAGATCCAACCATGCTCAAAAAGGTCTCCAGAAACTTTAAGAATATCAATCTCTTGACCACAACTGACACAAAGAGCATTTTGTTCGAGTGGATAGAGCCATGATCCAGTAGGAATATTAGTTTCTTCAAGAAGAGCGTTATATCAGAATACGCAAGCCGTGAGTGCGTGACTTACATCACTTGATCGCACAATCGACTGAGACAAGAGATTTCAAAGTCGTGAAAGCATCAAACTATCACTCTCATTCTCTGTGAGAATAATACTCGATCAATCATGGGAATGCGCATAAGCAATAGTCGTGAGTGCGTGGGGACTCGTAATGTACATGAAACTCTTTGAGGGATGATGAAGTATATGGAAAATGGAGAGTGGTGAAAGTTTTTAGACGAGTAAAAATTGATTTATTTCAAAATATCATATAAAGGTTATGAAAGAAATAGCATTGTGCTGTTTCTTTGGATAACTGAGGAGGTTAAAATGGAGTCTCCGATATGTTTTGAATTATCCTATGATTCATCGTGGGATAATGATTCACGCGTCGCGGATATCCAAAGGTGTCTATCGATACTCAGCGCTTTGTATGCGAATGCGAAGGTTCAATATGTACATAGCGATACTTTTTTATTCCGCTTATGCAGAGTGAGTAGAGGTATGACTACAGTAAAGATGGATGCAGTACCACAGATTATACTTGAGGATAATCTTATACGGATTTGCTTGCGCCATGAAAAGCAAATAGCAATAGTATCCATAGCGGATACTATTGATGTATCCATTTTGCATACAGCCATATTCTACTACCTCGAGTACTATACACCGACGTATCAATCCTTGCGGGATCATCAAACTAAAGTTACAGAGGAGGGGTTTGATCTTGCGAGGAAAGTGAAGGAGGCGGAAGGAAAAGTAGCTGTTTTGCAACAAAGAGATATTATCGAAGATGATGATATTCTCGAGGGGGCTTTGAACCAGCTCCATGAAGCTGAGGAACATTATAAACAAAACGGAAGTACTCTATTTGAGGCGAACCAAGCCATCGGGCGACTCTTTCGTTTCAAGCAGGTATAAGGACGTAATTCCGGAAATTCAATTTTTATACTAGGGTTATGCCCTAGTTTTTCTTTTTGTCAAAATCAGAAAATCAATATACTATGAAAAGTATTCTTATTCATACTTGTATGACATTTCATCCTCACGATGAATGTTCTCTTGCTCAAACAGAGATACATTCCAGCGTTATTGTCTGATCAAAAGGACAAATCGTCATCCCAAAAGATGTACGGGACAAGCTCTCTATCAAATCAGGCGATACCCTCACCGTTATAACAAAAGGTGGCATTGCTATTGGCTTAATTAAAAATAGTGACCTTCCAGCTCTTCTTTCTTACCTCCAAAATGAAATACATGACTAGTTTTCCTCAAAAAAAACTCATTCTCTTATGAGTATTTGTATCTGTTTTTCTAGCGTCTTGTGGAGATGACACTGCTATAAAAATAGAAGAAAAAATACCAACTCAAGTATCGGTAATGAAGGCGATGACTGGTTGAGTATCTCTTGATCAGACGATCGTTGGTCGTGTTATTGGTGATCCCGAGGTAACCATATCATCCCAAAGTGCTGGCATACTTTCATCTGTTTCTTTTCATGTTGGTGAGAACGTCACTCTTGGATCTTCACTTGCAACTATTGATACCTCAAGTACAACCAATAGCTTGAGTCTGAGTAATGCGCAGACAGCACTCAATAATGCAAGTAGTATAGCAGCAAGTACAGTCGCAAGCCTTGAGGCTGATTTGAGCGCTGCTCATATCCAATATGAGAATGCAAAACAGAGTCAAAAAAGCGTATACGATACAACAAAAATACAGCTCGATCTCTGAGTGCTTACTGCCCAAAACAGCACTGCTCAAGCAAAAACAAATCTTGAACAAGCAGAGCTTGCTCTTTCAAATTTCAATAAAACAAAACGAGAATCACTCTCAAGTCTTGATGACCGCGCATCAACCCTCTCAAAAACAATAGATGCAACCCTACTTCAAGTCGTATCAACACTTGAACCTGCGCTCGAATCTGCTGATAAAATCCTAGGAGTGACTGATAAAAATAAAGATCAGAACGATCTCTATGAACCATATCTCGGTAGTAAACTTCCACGTTCAAAAGAACAAGCGGGCGATGCGTTCTTAGCAGCAAACCGTCTCCTCGACTCATATCGTCGTACATTTGAGAGTGATCCAGAGTATCGATTATCAGCTGCACGTGAAGCAAATACAGCGACCGTTGAGCTCTATCGTCTTCTCACTCTTGTTATCCAAAATTCAGTTATTGATGTAAATCGTTTTTCCCAGACTCAATCAGATGCAATTCTCTCACAAGTAAGTGTGCGCCAACAAGCACTAATCCCACTTGAGTCCACGCTGACAAGCCTACAAAATAACCAAAAAGATCTCACAACTCAACGATCCACAACTCGTGCCAATCTTGAAACTCAAGAACTCTCACTCAAGAAAACGCTCGAGATCGCTCAGGAGCAAAATGGTCTCATAAGTGGATCAGACACGGTTGCAACAGCGCAAATATCTGCAAAAAATCTTGAAAACACAAAAGCGCAAATCAATCAAGCGCGTGAAAGTTCTGATAATGCACTCAAACTTGCAGAAGCAAACCTGAAAAGTCTCGAAGCAAAAATTGCTGCTCAACGTACACAATCCCAAGCAAGTGTAGACAATGCAAAATGACAAAGGGATATTGCTAATGTAAGTGTGAAGAATGGCAGCTTTTTATCTCCGATTACTGGTATTGTGACGGCACGTCTTGTCGAACCAGGAATGTCGGTATCTCCTGGCACCCCGCTCTTCACTCTTGCTACGAATGCAAAAAAAATTATCCGCACAGATCTACCACTCAATACTATTGAGGCGCTCAAGGTTGGTGATGAAGTATCTCTCATAAGTCTTTCATCCAGTGCAAGCTTCTCTGGTCGTTTAAGTCGTATAGCAAGTGCGCCAGATGCGAATACCAAGCTCTATCGTGTTGACATTGTTCCAATGAATGATGCAAGTCTCCACTATTGAGAATTTGTACGAGTGCACGCTAATATTATGAGTGATCCATCCAATATCCAGACTGGATCAATGACACTCCCTATGAAGGTGATTATAGCAAAAAGTCAGTGAAGATATGAGGTATGGGTGGTAGAGGGTGATCGTCTTGCAAAGCGAGAAGTAACTCTCGGGGCAATATCAAGTGATCATGCTGAAATACTCAGCGGAATTACACCAGATACTATGGTTGTAACGAGTAGTGGAATTTATGGTGAGGGCGACAATGTTGTTATTCGATAATTTCTAGATTTTTATGAACGATTCTCACAGCAAGGCACGCGACCATTCTCATGATTCTATTGAACACATTGAATATGATCCGGAGCTTGGGAAAGGATGGTATAGTGCTTTTCTCTCACGAACAAGAGTAATACTCCTCATTCTTATTGCTATTTTTGTTGCGTGATTCCTTGCCCTGAAGACACTCCCACTCGAATCTAATCCCGAGGTAAAAATTGGAAAAGCTGCTGTTTCTATCGCTTATCCATGAGCACCTCCCGAGACAGTTGAGGATCTTATAACCAAGCCTATTGAAAAAGAAATTGCTCGTGTAAAGGGGGTTGATACCTATGAATCTACTATCAGAAATGGTCTATCTTCAACGGTTGTTACATTTAAATCAAATGCTGATGCTGCTGATGTAACAAGAAAAATTAAAGACCAAGTCGACTTAGCAGCTGCTGACTTTCCAGAAGATGCAAAAGATCCTGTTGTAAAGGAGATTTCATTCTCTGATCAACCAATATGGGTGATGGCTGTATCTTGAGATATGGATAGCATTACGCTCGGTGACTATGCGGATCGTATTGCTGATGAACTTGAAAAAGTTCCATGAGTACAAGATGTTCAGGTAACAGGTGCTGATAAGTTGGAATATCAAATCTCTGTTGATCCCATAGCACTTAGCTCTTTTGGTTTGTCTCTTGAGAGCGTAAACATAGCTCTCAAATCCAAGAATATTAATCTTCCTCTTGATAGTGTGAATACATCAGATGGAGAACATGCTATTACCATCGATGAGCGCATATACAAAGTCGATGAAATACTCAATCTACCTCTCACACAGCTTACCAATACAACAACGAATTCTCAAGGTATTATTCGTATCAAGGATATCGCGAGTGTTCGAGCTCATACTGCCGATCGCAATACCATTTCTCGTTTTGCACCACAGATGAAGAGTGGATGATTGGCAGCAACAACAAATTCTGTTCAACTCTCTATTGTCAAAAGATCAGGTGGATCTATTCTTGATCTTGTCGATCTTGGTAACAAGAAAATCGAAGAAATGAGAGCGAATGGAAGGATCCCCTCATCACTCATCATAACAACTATACAGGATAATTCCGAGCGCATACGATTGGACCTCACACAGCTTATTCATGATGGTATTATCACGGTTACGATTGTAATTCTTGTTCACTTTGCTGTAATCGGTGTTATTGAAGCTTTCGTTGCTGGACTTGCTGTTCCGATTGTATTTTTCATCACCTTCGTGGTTATGGCATTTGCAGGACAAACATTGAATTTTCTCTCGATGTTTGCACTCATTCTCTCACTCGGTCTTCTTGTGGATGATGCTATCGTAGTTATAACTGCGATCAATCAGTACAAGCGATCAGGAAAATTCACAACCAAAGAAGCAATTCTACTTGTTATTCGTGATTTTAAACGGGTGCTTATTTCTACTACCTTGACGGTTGTTTGGATTTTTTCTGCGATGCTCTTTATGACTGGGTTGATTGGGAAATTTATCTTCTCGATTCCATTTATTCTGACAGTTACACTCTTGGCATCTCTTGTGGTTGCACTTACACTCAATCCAGCACTCTCATTGTTCTTCGCCTCACTTGAGTGACAAAATTTTGATACGAAGCTTCGATCATATCTCATGAAATTTTCCTTTCCTTTTGAAAGTACATCAATTTTTCAGAAAATTCTCGCAGGAATAAAGATACTCATTTTCACATTTGTTCTTCCAATTATTCCTATAGGATGGATAGTCTACGGTTTCCTTAAAGTATGGCTGAAAATCTATCCATACCTCTCAAAGGGGCTCTACTCCCTCCATCCTCTTGAAGAGTTCTATGGACGACTCCTTGCATCGATACTCTCATCACGACTCAAATCTCGCTGCCTTCTCATTGGTGTTCTCACGCTCTTTATACTGGCTTGTTTGCTTCCAGTATCTGGCCTTCTCAAATCTGATTTCTTTCCAAAAAGTGATCAACCACTCATGACCGTCAATATTGAGACACCGGCGGGTACACCGCTTGAATCAACTTCTGAGGTTGTTCGCTTGATCGAATCTCATCTTCAGAAAGAGAAAGAAATTGCCTCTATATCAACAGCCGTTGGACAACTCTCTGATCTATCATCAGGGGAGAGTAGGCAAGGTGGACAATATGCAACTGTAACTATTAATCTTGTAAAGAAAGAATATGGACGAAAAGAAAGTTCTATGAGTGTTGCGGACCGACTTCGTCAAGAATTTGCATCTTTCTCAGGTGCAACTATCTCAGTATCAGAACTCTCTGGTGGGCCTCCTGCTGGTGCTGATTTTTCACTGCGTATTGCGAGTGAAGATAGTGATACACTCGATGTTGTTTCCGAAGATGTAATCAAGATTGTTCGATCCATCCCGGGCGCAGTGAATGTCCGCTCAAGCAACGTTGCCCTTCCTTCAGAATTCCGCCTTGAGTTTGATCCGAGTGCTCTTGCAACCTACCAACTATCGGTATCACAAGCAGCTATACTTCTGAGAAATGCAACAGCTGGGTCTGAAATATTCAAGATCAAACAAACTCAAAAAGAAATCCCTGTGGTTACCCGCTATATGACTGGTTATACTTCCAGTTTAGAGTCAATACTTTCCTTGAATATTCAAAACAAATCTGGAGTCAATATTCCTGTGTCTGCTGTTGCTCGTGTCGTTCCAACTCCTGCACTTGCATCCATTGAACGTTATAACGGAAAAAGAGTTGTAAATGTAACAGCAAGCGCTGATAAATCAACAAATGGAACAGAAATTCAGGCTGCATTTCAACAGAAAATTACATCGTACCATCTACCGAGTAATGCTGAATTTCTCTATGGGTGAGCCAATGAAGAAAATGCAAAATCGGTAGCATCACTTGGAATTGCTATGATATTTGGATTACTTCTCATTGTTGCAACGTTGGTTCTCCTATTTGATTCATACAAACTTTCAGCTCTTGTGCTGGTAACCATTCCACTTTCTCTCATTGGCGTATTTGTCGGTCTCACTCTTTTTCGGCAGCCACTCTCCTTTCCAGGAATGATTGGTCTTGTTGCACTCTTCGGTATCGTTGTGAGAAATGGTATTATTCTCTTCGATAAGATCAATCATAATAGATCGATTGGAATGAAGATGAATCAAGCTATTGTCGATGCGGGGCGTACTCGTCTTGAACCAGTTCTCCTAACATCTGTCTGTACCATTCTTGGTATGGTGCCACTGTCACTCTCAAACCCTACCTGGACACCACTTGCACTCTCTATTATATTTGGCCTTACCGCATCAACACTCCTTACACTCCTGATTCTTCCTGTACTATATTCAAAGGTAGTCAAAGATTCAGAATAATAAGACAAAATCTTCATAGTATCAATCGATTATGGAGATTTTTTTATGAGTATTTTAAAAATGGTACAGGTATCATCTTGACTTTCACCCCTTATAGATAGACTATCTGTTATCCATTTTAGATAGAGCCTGAAAGGCTTTTTCATTTTTATTGTTATGAACAAGACAAAAATCATTGCCACGATCAATGATGGCACGGAAGATGAGCAATTTCTCGAGGACCTCTATGATCGATGAGTTCGAATGCTACGATTCAATTTTTCCCATGGAGATGCAAATAAAGTTCGTCATGTCATGAGTCTCATTGCAAATATAGCAAATCGTGGGAAACATCTTTCTACTGTTCTCGACACCAAGTGAATCGAGATTCGCACAGGGAAAATCACTGAAAAAATTCAATTTTACAAGTGAGATCAGATAAGACTTATCACAAATAACAGCGAAAAAAACTCGAGTGAAAAATCTCTTTTTATCGACTACCCATATTTGAGTGAAGATGTAGAAATTGGGCAACGTATCGAGATAGATTCTGGGGCATTTCATGTACGAGTAATTGCAAAAGAGTGAAATACTATCATGGTAGAAGCGGAAAATGACGCACTCATAGGATCAAATCGACATGTGAATCTCCCAGGTGTAAAACTCAGACTCCCATCGCTCACCGAGAAAGACAAAACTGACCTTCTCTTTGCGATAGAAGCAGATATGGATTTTATTGCTGCGAGCTTTGTACGTAATCGTGAGAATGTGATGGATATACGTGAATTTCTCGATGCCAACGGAGGAAAAAATATCAAAATCTGTTCAAAGATCGAAAACCAAGAGGCTATTGAGAATATCGATGAAATAGTCCTTGCATCGGATGGAGTAATGGTTGCTCGTGGTGATCTTGGAATCGAAATACCTATGACTCGTCTCCCTATTTATCAAAAACAGATCGTCAAAACCTGTCGTGAACAAGGAAAATTCGTCACAGTAGCAACTCATATGCTCAAGTCAATGACGGATGCACCTACTCCAACACGAGCCGAGGTATCCGATGTCTTCAATGCTGTCATGCAAAAGGCTGATACGACTATGTTATCAGAGGAAACAGCTATTGGTTCATACAAGCTCGAAGCAGTGGAAGCTATGCGAGATATTACGACAGAAGCTGAGTTAAGTCTCGAATATGGGCATCCAGACTATGAGAGTAGTAATATCAGTGAACGTGATAAAGAGAAGAAATATCTGATTCGTTCGGCTCTCCGCCTCGCTGAAGATCTCGATATAGAGCACATTCTCCTTTTCACCAAGACTGGTCGCCTTGCACGATTTGCAGCAGCTTATCGTCCCAGTCATATGATCCATGCTTTTACTGAAAATATACAAACACTACGATACACAAATATACTCTTCGGTATCAACCCACACCTTCTGCCAAATTGGTGAGATCATGAATCAAATCTCTGGAGTGCTATTGAAACACTCCAAAAAAATGGAACTATTAAAACAAATGAAAAAATAATTGCCATTACCGATATTGAGAGGAATGATGAAGAAATTCCAAGTCTTGAAATCATTGATCTGAAAAAAATAAAAAAATAACCTCAATGAGGTTATTTTTTCTTAGCTACATTTGTTATGCCAGCTTTTTTGAGAGTTTTTACATGCTTATCAACTTTGATCACTTCGCCAGTTCGAGTCTTATCGATAACTTTTTCCACCATGATTTTACTATCGAGATAATCGAGAAGTGATTTTGTAATATCATTAGCAATATGACGCTTCTTGCCCTCAGCATTGAGAGTGAGAACTTGTTTTTTATCTTTATAGATACGAGCATAATTCTCAACAATATTTTTTTGAGCAATATGGATCATTTTTCTCTTGTCCTTTCGAGTAAGCTTGTCACCAGTATCTGAATAGACAAGATTATTAATAAGATGGAGTGTGAGTATAGAACAATGAGTTTTGAGACTACCACTACGCACCATATCAGCCCGCTCGTAGATACGATCAAGAGTCTCCTTGAGAGGAACATCCATATAGACAGTGAGTGCCTTATCAAACACTTCCTTATAGAGACCATTTGCAAACCAGAGAAGTCACTTTCGAATTTTCTCTTCAGAGATTCCAAGCATCATACCTCGTACAACGACCGTCTCAAGACCTCGCTCTAGGAGAACTACCTCGCCACGAGAGAGTGCAGGAATAATCTCGCGCTCAAGTCGATAAACAAGATCAGCAACCTGAAGAATGAGGTTTGCCTCAGATGTTACCATAAGCTCGATTTTCTTTGCAGCTTCATTAGACTGGAGAAATGGACCGATAAAAGGTGCATCTTTCCAACTCGAAACCGTAACTTTGAATCCTTGCTTCTTGAGACTGCGAGAGAGCTTTGCAATTTGTGTTGATTTACCACAACCATCTGCCCCCTCAAAAACAACGAGTGTGCCAGGGAGATCTTTGACGGAAGAAATATTTGCTTTCATATATATTTGTATTTATTTGATAGATTGATGTTAGACTGCTGCAGCTGTCATCGCAGATCCAAGAGAAACATGGTATTTTTTCTTGAAGTATTCGGCTGTGATACGAATCACGTCAGGAGTAGTTTCATAGACTGGCTTTGTACCATCAATAATGTGAAGATGATCACTCTGTGCAGCTTGGTCATATCCAGCAATAACTCGAGTTTGGAATTGCATAAAGCTATCAATGATATTCTCAGAGAATGACATATCCATACCAGCCTCATACCATTTGAGTGGATTACGTCCGATCGCACGTTTTGCCGCTACATCAACTGGAAGTTGGAAGTAGAATGCAAGATCAGGCTTCGGAAAGAAGATATCATAGAATGCACGTTGATCTTCCACATTGAGTCCACGAGCATAGCCGCGAGCAAGTGCCGTATACATATAGCGATCACAGAGGACTACCATCCCAGCAGCGAGCTTCCCTTTGATCTCGGTAATATATCGCTCCATAAAGTCAGCAGCGAAGATGAGATCAAAAACAACCGCAGGGCAATGAGGGTCTCGCTTCTTGATTTCTTTTCCGAGTGGCTTGATCAGAAGATTCGAATTCCATTCGGTATGGTGACAGAAGAACCCATTCGCTTCGAGGAGTTTCTGAAGAATAATAAGTTGTGTGGATTTACCGGATCCATCACATCCCTCAACAATAATGAGTGTGCCTGGACGCTCAGAAGTAGGGAAAAACGTTGCAACCGGTTCGCTCTTGGCTACAGCTTTTATATTGGTATTTTTACGTGCCATATGTTTGATAAAGAAAGGTACAAACAAAGATTAGCATTCTTTTGCAAAAAAAACAAAAAAACGAATAAATATTCATTTGCCATATTGGAAATTTTAGTCCAATAAAAAAACTTCCCGCAATAGGAAGCCAAAAAAAGAGATCACGGAAAACAATTATGTTCGAATGCCCTGTCCACGAGACAAGAATCGAAGGGTAATAATGGTTGTAATAATAGAAACAACAACGAGTCAAAAGAGCGCTAACCAAATCGATGTCATCGATGCATGAGTTTCTCCAAGAAATCAATATCGAAGCAATGTGATCACCCAAGCGATAGGGTTAAAATAACTAATGATCTGAGCCCAGTGAGGAAGCATCGCGATCGGATAGAATATTCATCCAAGATAGGAGAGTGGCGTGAGAAAAAAAGTTGGAACGATGGAGACTTGGTCAAATGTCTTGGCAAAGAGGGCATTGATAAACCCAAGAGCACTAAAAAAATAAGCAAGAAGAAAGAGAGTGATGAGAACGATAGTTGGATGGACAACAAAATATCCGCCAAAAAACAATGATACAACCCAAGTGATGAGGGCAATAATAAACCCACGAACCATTCATCCAACAACATGACCGAGAAACAAAGTAGCGGGATGAGTTGGAGATATGAGAAATTCCTCTATGGACCTGGAGAATTTGCTCCCAAAGAGCGAACTCACGACATTCGAGTAGGAATTGGTAATCACCCCCATAGCAACAAGTCCCGGCATAAGAAATGTCGCATAAGAAATGCCTCATGAGATGGCAATATTTGCTCCAACAACTCCTCCAAATATGACAAAGTAGAGGGATTGATTGAGTACTGGTGGAATCAAAGTTTGAGTCCATATTCGAAAGATTCGATTCATCTCACGACGAACAATCGTCATGAAGATAATAAATTGAGTATGCATGGGATGAAATTATCAAAGATGTGAGAAGAGCGATTCAAGACGATTTTTCTCAGGTCGTATACCGCTTACCTGACATTCTTGAATCTCAAGAACTCGCAGCGCATGCATGAGAGAGAATTTCTGGTCAATTGTTACCAGATAGGCTCGTTCTTTCTCCAAATAGACAAAATGTTCATCGAGTTTTTGTTCACTCTTTCTCACTACCTCCATGCGATACACCTCCTCACCGAGAGAATCAAGCATCTCACGAATCGTTGTATCATGGATCTTTACACCTGACTTGAGCATCACGACCCTCTCAGCAAATCTCTCAACTTCCTCAAGATAATGGGTGGTGAGTATGACCGTCATTCCTTCCTCACGCCTGAGATGATCAACAAACTGCCAAATAATCTCTCGCTGCTCTACATCAACTCAAGCAGTCGGCTCATCGAGAATCAGGAGTTGTGGACGATGTACCAGAGCACGAGCAAGCATAAGTCGTCGCTTCATACCACCAGAGAGCATACGTGATTGTTTGTCTCGCTGCTCCATGAGTCAGAGCGTCGTAAGAAGCTCGTCCACTCGAGCTCGGGCTTGTGGTCGAGCTATACCATGATATCCTGCATTATCGAGAAGAATATCGTAGGTCTTGTCAAAAGCCGCAAGATTCACCTCCTGTGGCATAAAGCCAATGAGTGATCGTACCTGCTCAGGGTGTGCATCGAGATCAACACCGAACACCTTTACACTTCCGGAAGTCTTATTGACGAGTCAACCAATAATACCAAGAGTTGTACTCTTTCCAGCTCCATTCGCTCAAAGAAAAGCAGAAAAACTCCCTTCTTCAACACTATAATTGAGATTCTGAACTACCGGAGTTCAAGCTTTGTATTCTTTCACAAGATCAGATATTTCGAGGGCAAAGGTCATAGAGGATTTGTTATTCGAATAATCATATGCAATAACACAGAATGACAATATTTAAAATTGAATTCAGTTTGAAAATAAAGATACTTCTTGAAACTGAATCTATGAAACCCTTTCTCCTTATAACTATTACAGCTCTATTACTCACATCTTGTACTCCAACTCAGAAGATAATAACTGAAAATATTCAACCCAAAGCCCCCTATCAGAATGACGAAAGCTATGCTTACTTGGATAATCTCAAGCAAACAGGTCTTTTTCAGGAACTCGGCGAAGTCATTATCAAAGATCCCATCATAGGAAGAAACATCTATCAAACAATTGACGGAGATATCGTTTCGACAATCGCTCGTCGAAACGAACTTCGATCTCTCGACTACAAAAACTCTGGAACATGAGTAGATTATGGTATTGTCTATCCCGCCTTTCTTGAACTCTCACTTGTTGAGCAATTCAAATTCCTCGAACCTCTTAAAAAAAGTAATTCCAAAGAAATCGTGATTCAATTTGTAAACATGGGAGCAATTAATGTAACAGCATTCAAGACATCCTTTCAGCAACTCCCCAAGACTCCTATTATTAATCTGGAGTTTTATACAATTCCTGCAAATTACTATGAACTCTTTGATGTCATGGATGAGAGGCTCACCAAAGATTCTGAAATCTCCATTTTGATCTGGATACCTGATCTCCCTTATGGATTCTCAGTGGATTCATTTCTGCTTCATGCCAAAGCATGGATTAATCGACATCCAAACAATCTCAGAATCAAAAGCTTCTGATTCTCGATACTCAATGCTCCCGGGATGCAATTTGTCCTCAAGAATAATCCATCGATCATATTTGAGGATTTCCCAGCAAAGAGTGTTTCGATCCATCCGATGGGGATTGATACCCGATGAGAGCCACTTGGAGATGGTCCAAAATGAAAAGCGATTATTGAGCAGTTTTTTAAGAACAGCGAAGTCGAGAATATGAATTTTGATTTTGGAAAGAAAGAATGAGAGAAAATTGAAGTATACGGATATTAAAAAGCACCTCAAACGAATAATCATACTCTATCGCACAAATCCCCTTTTAATGTATTTAGATTGAAAGGGGATTTCTTTTTTAGAAAAGCCTTGACAACCAAAAAAAAAAACGAAAATATTAAAAATTACCAATTCTATGAGTACAGAATGAACACATGTCTATGTAACACAATCAGTATGGAAAAATATTGCCCGAAAAAAACAAGCATCTGAAGTTAAACATATCTTTTTCTATCCTGGAATAGATGAAATCTTATCTAAAAAAGAACTGCAAAATCTTGGAAATCAAGAATATATAGGAAAATTATTACAAAATTCATGAGTAAAGTTGTCTGAAAAAATAGAGAATATAAAAGTCACATCAAATTCGCATCAAAAAATGGAACTTTGAAGATTTCATGTAAATAAAGATTGTGAGGCTATGCAATCCGACTTTCGATGATATTACATAAAAGGCACTCGAAAAGAAAAAACAGTACGAGACAAAAAAATAGACTTAGATAAGCAGTATAATTTGTGATCTCTTTCTTTGTGAGAAGCACTGAAGGTTTTATCTCAAGAATTTTGAGACACTTTTTATTGTCTTGATATTCATACAAATGAACAAATTAAAATAAACCAAGATAAAAGATTGGATGATTTAGATAAGCAAATCAGTGACATTCTGGACAATGAACTCAAGAAAGATATCCAAAAGTACTACCCTCAAATTGAGAAACTTTTTAATAACGAAACAGATTCATCAATAAATCAGATGATGAATTATTTTCAAGAAAAGTGGAATTTAACAGTTGCTGAAACTACTTTTGAAATAATTGAAAAACCAAACTCTGGCATATGAGATCATGAAATTGAAACCCTAGAATCAGCTACCAAAGAATTAGATGAAAAAATTAAAGATATTTATATATATGTTCGAAATAATATAACTGATCAAAACAAATACATATTTAATAAATTAAAATTTCATACGTATATATTCAAAAATGGAAACAAAGATAACGTAGAGTTGCCAAAAAACTTTCATTATGACAAAAAACTTCAGGATATTCTTCGGAATCTATCTCATGAGGAATATAAAATATTTAACAACTATGATGCGAAAGTAAACAATGTAAAAGCAGCTGTGGATACCTATATTCGAATGAAAGTGAATCCAGATTTACTGATTGAGGGAGAAAACGCAAAAAAATTAGGACTTATAGCTTGCAGTAAATGTAAGAACCAATAAAAAAAATGAATAGGCATGGAAAATATAAAAACCAAGTTAACTTGGTTTTTATATTTTTTCTCTTCCGCCCATAAATGGTCGAAGCACCTCTGGAACGGTCACACTTGCATCCTCATTCTGATAATTCTCCATGATGGCAACCATTGCACGACCACAAGCAAATGCTGTTGCATCATTCGTATGGATGAGCTCAACATCACCGCTTGATCGGCGAACTCGAGTCTGAAGGCGACGAGATTGATAATCACCCATATAGTCTGCTGTATGTGTCTCTCGGTATTTGCCCTGACCTGGGAGCCATGCCTCTATATCGGATCATTTTGCATTGGGCTTACCAATATCAAAAGTACACTTTTGAAGCTTCTGATACGGAAGACCAAGCTGTTGCATCAGATACTCTTGGATGGCGGAGAAGAGAAGATGTTCATCATGTGCTGTCTCAGCAGTGGAGAAAGATTCCATCTCCATTTTATCAAATTGATGCATACGGATAATTCCCTCCATATCCTTACCATACGTACCTGCCTCACCACGAAAACTGGTAGCATACCCGAGGTATCTCACCGGCATATCAGCCTCAGTAAATATTTCACCTGCATGCATGGCTCAGAGAACATGTTCTGCACTTCCTTGGAGCCAGAGATCCTGTCACTCAATCTTATATCGATCTTCGATAGGCTCAAGGCGATCCATAGCATCGTATGGCTCGGTCTTGATCATGAGTGGTGGAAGTACTGGAGTGAATGGTTTCGCTGAAACATTCAACCCATGTTCCTTAATAATCGACTGAAGTACTGCCTCATTCCCGAGTGTAGCCATTACCCACTGGACGAGTGCCATCTGAAGAAGAACGAGATTCCCTTTGAGGTAAGCAAATCTTGAACCTGCAACATTTGCAGCACGCTCCTTGTCGATCCATCATCGAATCTCTGCAATCTGAGCATGATTGCGAATAGGAAAATCAAACTCAGGGATAGTCCCCCATTGTTTTACCACCACATTATCATCTTCCGTGAGACCAACAGGTGTATCAGATGTTGGGATATTAGGAATCTTCTTATAGAGAGCAAAAAACTGGCTCTCTACATCACCAAAATCCTTCTCAGCATTTTGAATCGATTCTTTTAATGCTTTTGCTTCATCAAGTAACACAGGATCTGGCTTTCATTTGCCCATGAGAGATGAGAGCTCGTTGCGGCGAGCACGCATAGCATCGAGTTCTTGTTGGAGAGCGACACGCTTTTTATCAAGATCAATCACAAGATCAAGATCAACTTTTGTCACCTTGTCATGCAAAGCTTTTCGAACAATATCAGGATTGGTTCGAAGAATTTTAATATCAATCATAAAAAAATTAGTGAAAAATAGGAGAATTATTCTTCGCCGGAGGATGTTTTCTTCGGCTTGATTGTTTTAGATCCCTTTGATCATTTCTTATCTCAACGATAGATACTTCCTGTTTCGTGGTATTGTTTCTTCTTGTGTTCAATCTTGGCGATTCGCTCTTTTTCCTTGAAGATACTGACACGTCCCTTGAGTTCTAGACTAATAGGTGTTCCTTGGAATCCGAATGCTTCTCGAATACGATTCTCTATATAACGTGAATAGGAGAAGTGAAAATGTGCGGAATTATTCACCGATATTACAAATTTTGGTGGGTTCACCTCAACCTGAGTTCCGTAGAAGACCTTTGGTCGATGTGATTTACGATTTCCTGTTGGCGGATGATCGAGAATAATCTGTTGCAAGAAGTTATTAAATTCACCAGTTGTTACTCTCTTGTGTCGTTCGTTATAGATAGCGAGAGCATGATCGAGGATGTTATCGACACGTTTTCCATCGGTTGCAACCGTAAATACAGGAGTAACATACGCGATAAATGCAAGCTCTCTCTGAAGATATTTCAGATACTGCTCCATGATTTTATCCTTGTCGGTATTTGGACGAGCCAATACCTTATCCCACTTATTAATAACAAGAATCACTCATTTCTTCTCTTCGAGTGCTTTTGAGAGGACTACTTGATCCTGATGCGTTACCCCTTCATCAGCATCTACCACGAGGGCAACAATATCAGCACGGCCGATCGCTCGTTCACTTCGAAGCACACTCCAATCTTCTATATCAGCATGTTCGATCTTCCCAGCTCGGCGAATACCTGCGGTATCGATGAGAATATACTCATGAGAATTATGATGGAAACTCGTATCAATACTATCTCGCGTTGTTCCAGGCATATCCTTCACCATCACACGATTTTCTCCCGTGATAGCATTTACAAGTGATGATTTTCCTACATTCGGTCGACCAATGAGAGCAATCTTGATAGGAGTCTCTCCGACTTCTTCCATTTTTTGAACTCCAAACGACTTAATAAAAGCCGATATCTCTCCCCAAAGCTTGCCAAATCCACGGCGATGTGATACAGAGACAGCAATAGGCTCACCGAGTCAAAGTGAGAGGAGCTCCATAGCCTGATTATCACGAAGCTCATTATCGGCCTTGTTTGCTACGAGAATAATAGGTTTCTTCGTACGTCGGAGAATCTTAGCAATTTCGAGATCTTCATTGCTCACATGAGAATACTCAACCACGAAAATAATAGCATCTGAAGCAGCTATCGATACTTCAGCTCTTTGGCGAATATCTTTGAGAATTTCATCATTGGACCCAGATACAAGTCATCCACTATCACACAGGAGAAACTGTCCATCTGTCTCACTATCCGTCATGTGAAATTCGAGGATATCTCGAGTAGTGTTTTCCTGATCATGGACAATGGCGATTTTGTGTCCAATAAGTGCATTGAAAAGTGATGATTTTCCTACATTTGGTCTTCCGACAATCGTAATTCTTGGCATTTCAAAAAATATAAATAACTGAGGCTCGGATTATATTGACAAATGAAAAAATTCAAAAAGAGAATCAGTATTCTTGAGTCTTACACTACTTTTACTATACTCAATAAAATATCATATGATCAACTATAAAATCCGTCCGTATCAAGAAAGTGATGCAAAACATGTGGCACTTTTGAGTAAAGAGCTTGGTTATCTAGCAACTTCTTCCGATGTTGAGAGAAGATTTGCAATACTCCTCAAATACACTGCGATTCATGGAATATTTGTAGCTCAACTATGAGTAGATATTATTGGATGGATACACGTATATTGAGTGCATTTACTTGAATCCGATGGCTATGCTGAAATATGATGACTAGTGGTGTCACAACTTCATAGAAAACAGTGAATCGGGAAAGAGCTGGTTCAACAAGCTGAAGAATGGGCAAAATCTCATGAGTATACAAATCTAAGGCTTCGTTCTGGTATGCATAGAAAAAATGAAGCACACCTCTTCTATCAAGCTATCGGATACGAAGCAAGTACTGAGTCGATTATGTTTCGTAAAGATTTGAATTTATAATCATCCCTGAATACACTTACGAAAAAATTATGTCACAGCAAGCCCTTATTATAATCGATTGTATCAATGAGATGCTGCACCCTGATGGTAAGCTCTCTCAAAAAGGATACAGAAATTTTCTAGAACAGCATCAGAGCATCACTCATATCAACAAAACTATAGCAGATGCAAGAGCAAATAATTCCCTCGTCGTATTTGTATCACTCTGATTTCAGGAGGATTATTCGGATTGTCTGTCTCAGTCGCCTCTCTTCAAGAACGTTCCAACATTTGGGATTCTCAGGAAAGACACTTGGTCAACGAACATATATGAAGAGATAGATCAATGAGATAATGATATTATCATCCATAAAAATCGCGTAAATGCTTTTCACCATACCGAACTGGATAATATTTTAAAAAGGTATGGTGTGACAGAAATTCTACTTGCTGGTTGTGCTACTGATCTTGCAATAAATTCAACCACTCGGGATGCTCATGATCGAGACTATATTGTAAAAATCCTTTCATCTTGTTGTATTGCAGCAAATGATAAAGATCATAAAGATAGTCTGCAATTGTTAGGGAAAATTGCAGAGATTTTATAAAAATTCTTACTATGCAACTATCACAATTCCTTATAGAAGCAAAAACTTCTACCTATGCAGCTGGCGACAGTGCGAAAAGAAACAAAGAAACGGACCAATCAACTACGATGATTTTTGAGAAATGAGAATGGAGATACCATGATAATTACTTTGGTGGAGAGCCGTATGGCGGTCGTGAAGTGGCGTCCTTCCAATGAAAACCAATTTGGATGATGACCTATTATGGATGGGTTGAAAAAACAGAAATATAGTCGTAGGAGAAGTCTATAGAATCCTTCAATGAGCACTCAGAAATATTCCTGAAAATGCACCATATCGTGGACCTCTAGAGTACAAAGATGAAGAATATATTTATCATAATTCATATACTTGAAACCTTGAGCAATTTTCGGGCAAAGAAATAATACGAAAAGGCGATGAAATTGTATATCAGGCCCAATATATGGGAGGAATCATTGATCAATAAAAAAATATTTTTTATTCTTGATTTCAAAAATATATGAATCTTTGAATATTTTTATCTATTCATGTACCACTAATTCTATTTTGACAAAATCTCATCTTATAAGAAGGGATACTCACATCCCTTCTTTCTTTTTAGAAAATATATATGTATGAATGTAAAAAAACTATCTTCGTCCTTGCTTGTTTGATAAGTACATTATTCTCATCATGTACGCTGTGAGCTTACATACCGTTCCCCTCACCATCTCAGCCATCAACCTGATCATTACCTCTGCCGTATACTTATATTCCAATACACTGCGAAACATCAAAAATCCCTGAGACACTCAAAGTGATTGAGCAAATTTCTTCTTGAGCAGTCATAGAAATCAACACACAAAATGATTGTAAGAATGGATATTTTATACTCGAAGTGCCCATGTCGATTCGTGAAGCAATTACCAAAGAGAGTTATAAAATGGTGATTCTCAGTGATGATTCCAGTCAAGGTCCACGTACATCTTTCACTGCAGATGAATGGCAATGGCTCAAAAATCTTAATACACAACTCATTATCAATAGAGAAGTGGAAATCACTTTCCCTGGGGTATCTCGGACAGTAGATCAGCGTGATTTATTTGAAATTCTCCCCATTTTAAGTACGGGTACTCCAAAAAAATACACAAATCTTATTGAGTATGCAAAAGATTTTCCAAATTCACTCACTCGAGAAGATATCCAGAAGTGTGATACATTTGTCCCATGATCACTGTCATACTCCTGAATGCAAGTGTTCTATACGCCACCAAGAGAAGATGACCACCCAAAGGAGATGCAATGATTTAAAGATCGAGCCACCTGTTATGCACAAGTCATCCGATAGATTTTTGTAGTTACAAATGAATAATAAATCCCCATGGAATATTCCATGGGGATTTATACTTAAATGAGCCTATTCACCCATTCCAACGACCACCTTTGCATGACGAACAACAGTTGTATCGCCGAGTGTAAAGCCAGATTCAAAGTCGGCAATAATTTTGCCTGCTGGACCAGGACCTTGACTCATAACATCATGTCGAGCTGGGTCTACATCGTGACCAACACTTTCGAATTTGTTCACACCCAGCGATGCGAGACCTTTCTCGAATATCTCAGCTGTACTCTTGATACCAGAGAGGAGTACTTCACTCGAGGTATCAGTATTTGATTGACTTGCAATACGGGCGATATTATCATACGCAGGAAGAAGCTTCCCAACAATACTTGCCGTGAAGAAGGTCTTCATCTCAGCTTGTTCTCGAGCATGACGTTTGACGAGATTGTCATAGTCCGCCTTGAGACGAAGGAGTGCCTCTGTCTGATCAGTACCTTGAGTGCTTTGTGCAGATTGTGATGACATCTGATCAGCCTCCTCTACCATCTCAGAGGACTCCTGTGTCTCATCTACTATCTCTTCTGTTGATAACTCTTCTTGTGTCTCATCAGTTAGATTTTGATTATCTTGTGTCATAGGAAAAAATTATACAAACAAAAAGACCCTTGCGGATCTTTCAAGGAATTAACGATTCAATGATCGCTTGATCTCAGCTACCTTTTTCTCAATATGATATTTTGTGTCTTCGAAGATATTCGTGAGACTCGATTCGAGGGTCTGATAAGCCTTGTTCCCATCTTGTTTCAGACGATGAACGAGATCCTCAGCTTCACTACGAATCAGATTGATATGTTCTTCACGACGGGTATAGAGATCTTCGATTTTTGTGCGAATCTCATCAACCTTCGGAGAGCCTACTGCTTTGATCTTCGCGATCTCTTCAGAGAAGTCATCTTCCATATAAGCAATCTCTTCTTTGAGTCGAGTGCGAATACTCAAGAGTTCCTTTCGAACATCTTCTGTGAGCTCCAGCTCATTGATACGATTCCACATATCTTTGTGAAGATTCACAAATTCGTCACGAACATCTGACAGACTCAGATTGCTCTTATCACTTTTACTCACGATAGCAGCGGCAACACCGGCTATATATCCAAGCCCGAGCCAGAGAAGTGGTCTTTTCATAGAAAAAAGATTAAGAGATAGAGAGTATACGTTCCATACTCTCATTTTGCAAACTTTTAGTACATTCCACCCATACCGCCCATACCACCGCCATGGTTATGTTCTGGGGTTTCCGCTTTTGGAACATCGACGATAACCGACTCAGTCGTGAGGAACATTCCAGCAATAGAGATTGCATTGAGGAGTGCAAGTCGCTCAACCTTGGTAGGATCGATGATCCCAGCCTCGATCATATCGACATATCGATCAGTCGCAGCATCATATCCATAGTGAATATCGCTATTTTTCGCAACATTCTCGACGATCACTGCGCCTTCCTTTCCAGCATTTTCAGCAATTTTTCGAAGCGGGTATGAGAGTGCTCGAGCAACGATCTCAAGACCTACCTTCTGGTCAGATGTGAGTCATTCAACATTCTCGAGCGATTTTGCTGCCTTGAGAAGTGCTACTCCACCACCAGCCACGATTCCTTCATCGACTGCTGCCTTTGTAGCGTTGAGTGCATCTTCGATACGAAGTTTCTTTTCCTTCATCTCAACCTCAGTTGCAGCTCCAACACGGATCACAGCGATTCCACCTGAGAGCTTTGCGACACGTTCTGCAAGTTTCTCTTTGTCATAGTCAGAGTTGCTTGCTCGAATCTGTGCCTCAATCTCAGCAACACGACCATCAATCATATATCGTTCTCCTTGTCAACCGATAACAACAGTGGAATCTTTCTTCGCAACGATTGCTTTTGCTCGACCAAAATGATCGATCGTTACATGTTCGAGCTTGAATCCAAGCTCTTCTGTAATGAGTGTTGCACCAGTAAGGATAGCAATATCCTTGAGCATCTCTTTCTTACGATCACCAAATCCTGGAGCCTTGATCGCGAGAACATTGAGTGCGCCTTTGAGCTTATTGAGAATAATACCAGTGAGTGCATCACCCTCAAGATCATCAGCAATGATGACAAGATCTCGTTTGCCTGTTGCGAGAAGACCCTCAAGCGCTGGCATAAGATCCTTGAGTGAAGATATCTTCTTATCTGTGATGAGAATATAAGCATCCTCGATACGACCTTCCATCTTCTCTGGATCACTCACCATATAAGGAGATACAAATCCAGAATCAAATTTCATACCCTCCGTAATCTCTACAGAGAGTCCGAAGGTTTTACCTTCTTCTACAGTGATAACACCACTTTGTCCAACCTTCTCCATAGCATCGGCAATGATGCCACCTACCTCCGCATCTTGTGCAGAGATGGTTGCGACCTGAGTAATCTCATCCTTGCCAGAGAGAATTTTAGATTGTGCTTCGAGGGAAGCTGTGACGATATCACCAGCTTTCTTCATACCATTCTTGAGCTCTATAGCATTGATACCTGAGCGAATTTCTCGAAGACCTTCTTTAATAAGAGCATAAGTAAGAAGTGTGGCGGTTGTTGTACCATCACCAGCTGCATCATTTGTCTTCGACGCGGCTTCTTTGATAAGTTCTGCGCCCATGTTCTCGATCGGATTCTCCAGAGTTATCTCCTTTGCAATGGTTACGCCATCATTGGTTACTTGTGGTGCGCCGTATGATTTTGCGAATGCAACATTTCGTCCTTTTGGACCCATAGTAGCGGTTACTGCTTTTGCGACTTTCTCGACACCTGCAAACATTGCAAGTCGAGCTTCGTCACCAAAATGAAGAGTTTTTGACATATGTATTTAAAAATTGAGATATTATTGATAGTACTGAATGCATGATCATCTCGACGTAAGGAGATCTGGTTTACCAATCCAGTGAGCTGCAGAGAGGCAGCGAATCAGAGATCCCTTATACTTTAATTTCAGAGAGATTTTCTTGTATAAGGGATTTCTCCTTTCGTCGAAATGACAAACACAGATTTTATTATTGGAAGGAAGGAATCATCTTCCCCTCTTGAGGGGTGCCGTTAGGCGGGGTGGATGTATCCATCCTGATTCTTCGCAGAATGACTATCCAACTTTTGCAAGAAGATACTCAAAGGCAACAACTTTGAATTTATCACCATCGAGATCGACTTCATCACCAGAATATTGACCACACAATACACGATCGCCGACCGATACAGGTGAAGTGATCATCTCGCCATCGCGATCTCTCTTACCAGGACCGACAGCAACAACTTCATAGATAAATGGTTTCTCTTTTTTTGCGGTTTCAGGAATGTATATTCCTGATTTGGTAATGTTATCCGCCTCGATAGGCTTAAGGATTACACGATCCAAGAGTGGAGTAAGTGCCATAGCAATACAGGAAGTAAAGAATAAGAATATTTTTCGCTAAATAATTTAGCACCGAGATTATATACGTGATAAATCCTGTGTCAAATGAACCGAGAGATATTTTAGTGAAATTTTTGCAATTCTCTTAACAAAGTAGTATCATACTGAGGTTTTACCATTTTTAATGAATCATATGACAGAAGTTTCTCAAAATGCACCTCTGAACGCTTGAACAGAAGAGCTCGGTATCGTGGATAAATATTTCTCACTCAAGAAAGAATGGCGTATCAATCGTATGCAGTTTTTTGTGCGAAATATAATAGCTTTTATAAGTTTTATTATTTTTTTCATATTTAATAGTATAATCAGCCATTATTATAGTGCCCTGGGCGGCCTAATTATTATGATTCAACTATTAATAATAACTCTATATATAGTATGCATCAATGTCTATAAAAGAGCTTGCGACTTTAACCATAATGGCCTATACTACGTTATAATATACTTTGTTTCCCTATCAATTTCATTTCTTGGGCCCATACTTTTAACTGCATACATATTTATGAATAGCTGGTGATGAGCCTTGAGGAAGGAAGACTTAGGATTAAACATCCTATGACTAGTGTCAATTATTTCTATTTTTACACTAATAATTACATTATGCACTCTCCAATTTCGAAAATGAAATCCCGGGAACAATCAATACGGTCCTGCACCCACTGGAAAACCCCTTGTATAGAAATATTATCTCGGCGAAAATTGACTTTTTCAGCTCCCTCTATACAATACCGCGGTTAAACGATATTTCACATCATTTTTATGATCGCAAAACTCAAAAAACGTAAGCGTCTTCGTTGTCATGGATTCCTTGCTCGTACAACCTCAATCGGTGGTCGCAAGGTTCTCGCTGCACGTCGCAGAAAGGGTCGTCATATCCTTACAGTATCCTACCCAAATCGTGTAAAATTCACGAACGGTAAATCAAAGATGCATATTATTGCCGGTGGAACAGCTCGCGTTGTTCGTCTTCCTGGATCGAATGAAAAAATTCGTGGCTAGTTAGCGCATACCTATGCTCGCAAAAGAGTACCGTCTCTGCGAAAAACAAGTCAAAAAGGCGCTGCAATTCCGCAAGCCTTTTTTTGGTGAAATGTGAGTTATGCACGCACTCCATTCAGTAAAATGAATTGGGGGTGGTTTTGCTATTATTCTCTCTGGCAAACAGACGAGGTGAAGCGTGAATCGCAACTTCTTTCGCCGCAGATTCTACGATCATATACGACAACATCATAGCGATCTCCTCGATGGCAAATACGTGATTGTGATGAGCTTCAAGAAAGGAACGCTCCTCTCCAAGAAAGAAGAAGCAAGCATTATACTCTTTGATAAAAGCGTCGCTGATTGCATCACAAAATTCCGCAAGGCTCCACCAGAAATTCAAAAATTCTCACCATGAATCAGAAGGAATACCTCGCCATCGACTACGGCACACACAAAGTAGGATTTGCTCATAGTATCATGGAGGTTGTGCTCCCAATAGGAATCTCATATTCCAAAGAGTCACTCACAGATGCTCGATCATATCTCACGAGTGACAAATACAGCCATGTGATATATGGGCTTCCACTCGATCAAAGAGGGAATCAAACCCCACTTTGCAAAAAAGTAGAAGAATTTATCAAGCTTCTCAAAAAAACACATCCTCACATCATCTATATAGCTGAGGATGAACGATATACCAGTCAATTTGCACATATAAGTATGAATGAACACCATATTGATGGAGAAATAGACGATATTGCGGCAAGTATTCTTCTCGAAAATTATCTTTCTCGTAATAAATAATTATGCACATAGGTTTTATCATGGACGGTAACCGTCGTTGGGCAAAAAACAACATGCTCAAATCACTCGATGGACACAAACGAGGCTTAGGACAATTTGAAACGATCGTACAAGATTGTATCGATCGTGATGTCCAATTTGCAAGTTTCTGGGCTCTCGCAAAGAAAAATATTCTCGAGCGATCTGAAGAAGAGCTTAACTATCTCTACAAGCTTATCGAAGAAATGATCGAACATTTCCGAGTCAAAGCACACGAAAAAGATCTCAGATTTGCATGGATTGGCAATCAAAAAATCCTTCCGGAGAGCATTGTCAGGCTTGTGAACGACTGCCAAGAAGAGACAAAAAATCATCAAGGAATGACGGTCATTGTGGCTATCGGATACGGTGGGCAAGATGAGATCGTTGAGTGAGTGAAGTCCTGTCTTGAGCAAGGAATAGATCCAACAACACTCGATGAAGCATGATTTCTCAAGCTGCTTCCATCAGGAAAATTACCGCCACCAGATCTCATCATACGAACTGGTGGCACCATGAGAACAAGTGGCTACTGGCTCTATGGCAGTGAATACAGCGAGTGGTACTTTAGTGACAAATATTGGCCCGAATTCGACGCTCAAGAGCTCGATAAAGCACTAGAGCAATTCTCAGGAACCATACGAAACTTTGGAAAGTAAAAACCCGCATCATGCGGGTTTTTGATTGGTTACAGTAATTCCTCAAGCAGGGATTTCTATAACCGGAGTAATATCATGCACAAGGCTATACTCATAACAGAGCTCTATAATATACGAAAGAGCATATGTCACGAGTGAAAGATCATTTGTCAATAAATTTTGTTGCCAACGTTGTACCTCAGGAACAGATCGTATCCCAGGTAACAATACCTCATGTATCTCGCAAGAATGCACCTTGGACTCATTTTGTTTTTTTCCGAGCATCCAAGACATGATTGCGCCTTGGATGAGAGCCTGTACTCTCGATGGAATATATTTTGACGTAGCCATTAACCCAAACTCCTAAAATGGGGCCGTATTCTAAATAAAACACCTAAAAAAGCAATTTAGCGAATATTATTACGTATAAGACGGAGTGCGTGCGCAACAGAGATATAGCCACCAAGAGCGCCTACGAGCAAAAATACCGAAAATATAGCTATCATTTCTCATCAGCGCGTCGCATAAAATGTATTCACAAAGTCTGGGTATCCAGCAAGTATTGATATGCTGAGTGCCTGAAGTGTTGTAAAAAAAAGCGCACTTGATATCCCGAATGCCACGAGAATATAAATAATAGATTGAAGTATGAATGGCGTATAGAGATAGTAGTTCGAGCCACCAACCAAGCCAATAATATTCACTTCTTCACGGGAATAGAAGACCATATTTCCGATACTACTATAGATCATCGCTGTCGCTGAGAAGATAACCAAACTAAGTATAGCAAAGGCACCTCGAGAAATCATCTCAAATATATTGACAAGTCGTGCAACGCTTTCATATTGAGATCGATAATCGACAAGAGATTTATGGAGGCTATCTTGATCATTGTAGAGAAGTATTGATTGATTTTTCTCGACCACGGCATTAATTTCATTATAAATCACGGGAAGATCTTTGACTTGTCGGTCACTCTTGATCTGAACAAATATCTTTCATGGGAGCGTATTATCCTCCTTGTTCTCAATGATACTAGTGAGACCAGGATAGCGCTCCTGAAAATCAGAAAGTGCCGTCTCACTCGACTGAT
>ERZ724524.191-NODE-191-length-38568-cov-4.642277_pt1 | contig 38568 bp, 29 predicted proteins | sample MGYA00376057_ERZ724524 | MGnify/ENA primary metagenome ERZ724524 (study PRJEB28724, sample SAMN07190888) | wastewater metagenome | isolation source: influent of sewage treatment plant in Hong Hong | place: USA: Christiansburg, Virginia | collected 2016-03-01 ...
ACATTACGCTCCGCACTGTGACCCATCATCACTAGCTCCTATCTCGCGCCAAAAAAGTAAGGCGCTGTAGGGACAGCCTTAAACCCCGTTCACGTCCGTTACAAACAGGCCACTGGGGTTTGTGCCCGCGTTCTGGTTGATCGGGTTGCCAAACGTGCCCACGCCAGTCGACAGGCAGACCGTGACGTTGAGCGTGCTGGTGTTGGCGGTCACGATATCGAGCTTGCCGTCCTTGTTCATATCAGCCAACGCCAGATCGCCGACAAAGCCTCCTACGGCGCGGCCTGTGCCGACGGTGAAGGTGCCGTTGCCAGCTCCGATGAGAGGTAGTACCGAGATGCTGGCTGGCGACGCTACCAAGATATCGAGCTTGTTATCGGCGGTCACGTCTCCTACGGCGATGGCGGCATTGGGGCCGGCCAGGAAGCCGGTGGTGTTGAAAATCGCCGAGGTGAATACGGTGGCTCCCTGGTTGGTAAATACGGTGATGCTGCCGTTGCTATTGATGGTCGCGATGTCCGGTTTGCCATCGGTGTTGAAGTCTCCCATGGCCAGGTCGCTTGGGCCGGTGGGGGTCGTGCCGATGGACAAGTTCTGTGAGGCCCCATTCGGAAACGTGCCATCGCCGAGGCCGGTCTTGACGGTGATGTTATTGCCAGTCTGATTGACGGTGATCAGATCGACTTTTCCGTCGGCATTGATGTCTGCGGCGATGACTCGACGAGGGCCAGCCCCCGTCGGGTAGTTCATTGGAGCCGCCCAAGAGGCTGTTCCCGTCGAGCGGTACGAGAACAGCTTGGCGCCCGTACCCGCTTTTTGGTCGTCGGGATGCGTGACAACGATGTCTTGAGGTCCACAGGTTGCTGCCTTGGCGGGGACCGTACAGTTGATCGTGGTTGCCGAGACGAAGACGACGTTGGTACAGGCAACTCCGCCCACCGTCACGGTCGCACCAGCGCGAAAGTCGGTGCCGGTGATCACGATGGGGGTCGGCGCATTGTTGGCTCCGCTCACTGGTGTCACCGACGTCACCGTCGGAGCGTTGAAGCTCGTCAGGTCGATGACCGGCGGCAGGTCCGGCGGCGAGGACATCGTCATATCGAGCGTTTCAGGTGGGGTGTCGGTGGTTTGGTCACAAGCAACAGCCAGGGCGATGGCACCAAGACCGATGATCGAGGCGGCATAAAGGCGCGAAATGGTAAAGAATCTCATGCAGCGAGCCTCCAATGGGTAACCGGAAGTAGTTATTGGTCGATATGCGCGAATATATCATTGGATCTCGTGCGACAGAGAAGGCAGCAAGTAGGACAACAAAATAGCCAATGATTGCAGCAGTTTATATTGATTTATTGCCGACTACGCCGGTGAGGTCCGATGGTGGCGGGCGGGGCGTTGGTTATTGTCCATCGCTGGGGATGATGTCGATGGCCCCGAGCTGATAGCGTGTTACAGCCAGGTCGGGACGGCCATCCTTGTTGAAATCGCCGACGGCACAGGCAAACGGCCCCGCTCCGGTTACAAAGGGAGTGGCGCGAGCAGGGGCAAAGGAACCGTCTCCCTTGCCCACAAGTACGTGAATGTTGGCCGAGCCACTGCTGGGCACCACCAGATCCGCGACGCCATCCAGGTTCATGTCAGTAGCGACCAGCATGTCGGGACTCGTTCCCACCGTGATGGGAGTACCCAGGACAGTCAGGACTCCGGCCCCGTTTCCTTTCAAGATCGAGACACTCCCTGCGGTACGATTTGCCGTCGCTACATCTGCATTCCCATCGCCATCAAAGTCACCGACCACGACTCCCGCGGGTGCGATCTGTCCCACGGTGGTGGCGGCCTGGAGTTGATAGCCTGCGGCTTTGTTTAAGATGACTCGGATCGTACTTGTACCGGAGCTGCCCACCACGATGTCGGGACGGTTGTCTTTGTCGAGATCTCCGATCGCAAGGTGATATGGAGCAAAGCCCGCTCCCATGGCGAACGGAGAGCCAACGGCGACGGTATACACAGTTCCCGCACCGCTGTTGAGAAGGACAGATACGGTGCTGGTGGTTGCGTTTGTGATCACCAGGTCCATGTCGCCATCATTGTCCAAATCGGCTGCTGCAATGCCGGTCGGTTGCGACAGAGTCCCCGTGACGACCGTGTTGGGAGTCGTGATCCCACCCATTCGTATCAACGCGCTCACGCTGTTGCTGGCGGGATTGGTGACTGCATAATCGAGCACAGAGTCCTTGTTCAGATCGACCGCGATGAGGGTCTGTGCTCCGTTTTGTCCCAGGGCGATATTCGTCGGTGTGGCAAGTCCGCCGCCGCCATCCCCAAGCATCACAGAGACATTGTTCCCCCCGGCTCCGTTGGCGCTCACGATGTCGAGATTTTGGTCTCCGTTCACATCTAGGATGGCAAGGGAGCGTGGACCGCTCGCAGGGAGTCCGGCCACAGTTGGCTGTGCGGCTGGCACGGGAAACGAAACGGTCGATAGATAGTAACGGAATCCTTTGGGGAGTGTGGCCGTCTGGCCATCTGGATTGGTCACCACGACATCTGCATCGCCTGGCACTCCGAGACGTGCGCCGGTTGTTACGGTGATGGAAGAGCCATCCGTTGCGACGGTAGACACTGTCGCGTATTTGCCACCGATGGACACGGTTGCTCCTTGTTGGAAGAACGTGCCGCTGATCGTCATAGTCGTTCCCCCTACCGTTGGCCCGAGCTTCGCGGACACAGAGGCCAGCACAGGTGCGGGCTTGCTCAGATCGGCCGACTCGGTGAGATCAGCCGCCGCCGCCAGATCCTCAGTAGTCGTAGGAGGCGGAATGTCGGCCTGATCACAGGCAAGCACGATCGCAGAGACACCGGCCAGACCAACCAGCAGACGACTTGTGAGGCGATGCATGGGTACTCCTAGATGGAAATGGGTGCGAGGGCAGGATGAAGCAGAGGACCGCTCGTCAAGCGGAGTAGGCCTCTTGGGCCCGCTAGCTGCTCGCGCAGGATGCGGACCCAAGAGGTGTCGACTTGGCAACGAGCATCGCAAGGAGCGACGCTCTGGCATTCATTACGTACCGCTGCCTCGGTAGATGATGACGTTGCCGGTGTTAAAGCCGGTGATCGCGAAGTCCGGCTTGCCGTCACCGTTGTAATCGCCGATGGCGACGCCATTGGTCTGGACAGCGGAGTTGATCATCACCGGGGCGTTGAAGGTACCGTCGCCCTTGCCGGTCATCCAGTGCAGGTTGGTCGAGCCGAAGTTCGGAACCACGAGGTCGAGGAAGCCGTCCTGGTTGAGATCGCCGACTGCTAGCGCTTCGGGGTTGGTACCGACCGCGATGTTGGCGTTCGGCTTGGTGAAGCCGCCCAATCCGTCGCCCTTGTAGAACGCAACCACGCCTGCAGCCTGACGGCTCACCGCAATGAAGTCGAGCTTGTTGTCGCCGTCGAAGTCTCCCACCTTCACGATGTTTGGCTGCGCTGCAGGCACTGCCGTGATCGGACCCTGGACCGCCCAGCCGCCCGCCTTGTTCAGGATGACGCGCAGGAAGGTGTTGTTGCCGACGTTGCCGACGACCACATCAGGGCGGCCATCGCCATCGAAGTCGCCCGAGTCGATTCCGTAGGGGTTGTACCCCGCCGCACCCGTGGTCATGAGAAACGGCGAGCCTGCCATGGCGCTGTAGGTCATGTTGCCGTTGTTCTTGAGGATGCTGACGGTAGCGGTGCCCGCGTTGGTGACGGCGATGTCGTTGACCTTGCCGTCCATGTCAAAGTCACCAATTGTCACAAACACAGGCTGATTGAAGGTGCCGGTGGCCATCGGGATCACGGTCACGGTGGGGGCCATGACACCATTGCGGTGAATCACCGTCACAGTGTTGTTTCCTGCGTTGGTCGCGACGACATCAGCCTGACCATCACCGTTCATATCGCCGACAGCGGTGTTGATCACATTGGTGCCCCCCGTCGGAATGCCTTGCGTGGCGGCGAAGGTTGGGGCGGTGCCGACCGGCGCAGCGGTGGTGTTGGGGATCACGTTGACGCCCTGCATGGCCACGCCCGCTACGTTGCCTGTACCCATCGCCGAGACGAGGCTCGGGAAGCCTTGGGCGGCGAGCATGATGTTCGAAAGCGAGCGCGGACCGTTGACGCTCATGGCCGCGGTGTTGGCGTTGGCAGCCGTAAAGGCTGGGTTGGCGATGAAGTACCGGAAGCCCTTGGCGATGGTGGCGACGGGTGAGCCGTCCTTGTTGTCGACCACGACATCCACTGCGCCGAAGGTCGTCGAGGCTCCAGTCATTGCCGTGATCGAGGTCGGGGTGACCACGACCTGCGTTGCTGCCACGCCGCCCACGGTGACCGACGCGCCCGTCTTGAAGTTGGTGCCGGTGATCGTGATCGCGGTGCCGCCAGCGGCTGGACCACGGACCGGCGCAATCATCGTCGCAGTCGGGGCGAGCGGCATCAGGTCCGGCAGCATCGTCATATCTGGCGGGGTCGCCAGGTCCGGAGTCGGGGTTGGAGTTGGGGTCGTGTTGTCACAGGCGAAAGCCAGCGCTACGACGCCGATGCCAAAGATCGACGCCATCGTGATACGGGAAATCATCTTATTTCGCATGCAGTTCTCCTTCTCGGATTTAAGGTGCCCCAATGCATTGTGCAGAGTGGCTGGATGACCACTCGGAATCAGGTTATCACGTTGTCCGATGGTGTGATCTATGACAAGTTTATTGGATATTCATGCCTGAAATCGGGGCGTTGAAAGCCTGTCTGTGACAAACGGGCCAAATCGGTGCAGCGATCGGGTTCAACGATCGCTTACAGAGAATCTGCAGAGGCTCTTTAGCGACGACGTGCGGAGCTTTCTCGCGGTGTCTGGTATTGACCTCGAAATTCGACGTTGGAACTACACCGACGCCTACGGATGATGTAGCGTTAGGTAAGAAAAAGTATTCTGTCGGTTATAGATATGAACCTGCTCTGTGTATATGTGTGTACATGCTGATTGATTTACAATTTGTGAATGTAAGGGATCGCGATGAAGTTGCGCAGAAGCGATGCGCTCCTTGCTGCGGATCGCTTAGCGTGGGATTTATGGACTACATCTGGCTACCGCGTACTAGGGAAGGCGCATGAACCGTCGAGGTCACGTCCAGAGGCTGTGGGCCTTGCTGCTCCTGGGTTCGCTTGGGACCGGTTGTGCGGTGCCGCTTTCGCGGGCCTGTCCAAGCTGCCGCACGCTGACGCTTGGAGAACGGCCGCCTGTGCCAACGGGAACGCAGACGGTGTTTCTGCTGGTCCCGGGGATGCTCGGCTACGGTTGGGAATGGGACGATGCCCAAAAAGCACTGCAAGCGCTGCCGAGCGCGGTGACGATGGTGTGGCCGTGGGATCCCTGGCTCAGTTTGGAAAGAAGCGGCGATGGGCTTGTGCGTCACGTCGACTATCTGCTGCGGAGGCTGCCGCGCTCTGTAGAAAAGGTGGTGGTCATTGGCCACTCTGCCGCTGGGCTTCTGCTCTTGTGGGCGGCTTCGCGGATTGAGGTGCCGCCGCAGTTGGCGGTAGAGCTGATCTCGATCGGGGCACCGCTCGCAGGGCAGGGCTTTAACCCGTGGGGAGGTCACGACCTGCGACAGACGCCGCTGCCGATTGCGCTGGGCTCGACGTTTTCGCCGTGGCCGGAGCCCGCCGAAAGGGTCTCTGTGCGGGTGTTTGTCACCGGGCCCAGCGATCCGGTGATGACCCCGCGCTTTGGCCACAATCCCGGCGATCACAAGGTCTTGCCGCGCTCCGCCGAGGCAATCGATTTGCCGACGAAGCTCGATCACAACTACGCGCTGGGGTACTTGGCGCAGCAGCTCCGTGATTCGGCAGTCGCGCAGAGGAAAGCTCCTGCGGGGAAGCCGGTGTGGCCCAAGTCATCCCAGTGAAGGCAGGAGACCGGTTCGCACCCCGCTTGAGAGCCGCGTTTACTGATCGGGCCCGTTGCGAAGTGTCTCTAACACTAGATCCCACAGCCCTTGGCGCTCGATCGCCAAGTAACACAACAGCAGCGCCAATCCACCACGCCACAGCGCTCCAAACCAGAGCGAGCGGGGCCCCGTTTGCCCACGGGCTGCCGCTGCCGACAGCCAGCACAAAAGGACGCCGCCGATGACCAGGACCAGCAGCGGCCTTGCAAACGTCGCTCCCTGAACGAGCGCGGCAACGAACACGAAGAACAGCCCGACCGGTAGGTAGTAGGCCACTTCGGCAGGTGGCGGCCAGAGCTGCTTCCGACGACGCACTCCGATCCCGAGCAGGGCGGACGTTAGGATCAGACCGCCCAGCGCGGCAAGCAGCCGTCGACGTTCGGCCAGCGAGACGGCGTGAAGTCCCTCGATGGCGGCTTTCTGCCACAGCGGCTCCGGGCGCTGGGCTAGCTGGGTGTAGCTCGTCCGCGCTGCCCCGAGTCGACCTCGTCCGAGTTGCCACTCGGCGAACGATTGCTGACCGCGAGCCGTCCAGTCACTCTTTGGGAATTGGTCCAGTAGCTGACGGTACAGCGTGGCCACCTGCGGGTCGTTGCGCCGCAGCGCTCCATCAAAGATCAGGTACGTGGCTTGGTCGGCGAGTGCAAACTGCGGATGCTCCCGTAGCAGCGCCGTGAGCTGTAGGGCTCGCTCGGGGCTGTTGTCTGGTGTGTTGCGAACAATCGTCAAAAAGCGCACGAGCGGCGCGGCACCACTGCGGAGGCTGACCGTAAGCTGCGCCGTCCGTGACTCAGCGCGACGGAGCAGGCGACTCTCTGGATAGTCCTTGATAAGTCGTTGATACAGTTCGAGCGCTCGATCCGGCTGTGCCAGTGACTCTTCGTACTGCTGGGCGGCGGCAAACAGCGCTTCCGGGGCCAGCGTGCTGTGGGGATGGTGGTCGGCCAGGGCGACAAGCTCGGTCGCAGCCTGCCCAGAATCGCTGGTTCCTAAGCGCTGGATGGCCTGATCGAACAGCGAGCGTGCGATTTGCTCCTCAGCCGCCGTGGGCTCTTCCATCGAATCGGCATAGGCGGGGGACAGGCACCAAAGGGCGAGCACGGCCACCACACCAACCAGCCAGCGCCGCCGCCACCACGGATGTTGCGGTTGGTTCCTCATGGTGCAGGGTCGCGTAGGCCCACCGCCGAGCCGCTGAGCTTGACCAGGCCTGAAGACAGCGATGCATCGCCAGACAGCACACCATCTGTCAGCGTGGCCGCCTGAAGCATTCCATCGGGATCTTGCATGCGCATGGTGAGCCCGAGTCGAAGATCGGATGTTGGCGGCGGATCGCTTACCACCGCTTGAAGCTGCGCACTTACCGCAAGTGTCGCTGCCTGACACGCCGGGAGTACAAGGCCTCGGCACGGCGTCATTTGTTGGTCGCAGATGGCGTTTTCGATGGCCTGACAGCCGCTCTGGGTGCCATAGCGTGCTGCCGTGATGGCGGTCGCGAGCTGCTGCCCTGGCGTCATCGTCACCCCACGCGGTGAGAGCACCAGATCCACGAGCGCCTGCTGCCACAGTCGCGGCAGTCGGACCGTCAGTTCGTGCTTTTCCACCGTGATGGTGTCGCCGCGCTGGCTCACCGCTAGCTCTTTGGCGATGGGAACTGGCGTACCGCTCAGCGAGTAGGACTGGGTCATCGACTGAGTTTTCAGATCAAACGACAACAGGCCGTGTTCTGCGAAGTAACCGGTGCTGGATTTGCCTCGAATCGACAGCCGCGACTTGGCGGTCTGTTCGCGCAGAGCAGGCCAGAAGTCCGTTGCCACCGTGACCAGCGTTGGACCCGCGATGGTGGCTTGTAGCAGACCATCGACGATGCGGTCGGGATCGCTCGGGCTCAAGCTATCGGTACGGCACCCACGGGAATCGACACTGCCTCGCGCCATCAGCAGTCGCATTGCCAAGTCACCTGGGCCAAGTGCCGACAGAATGGCATCGACCATCGCCACGCCCAGCCCTCGCGAACAGGTCAGCGTGGACCACGGCATCCCGATTGGCCACTGCGGCTGGAGCTTGAGATCCACCGCATAGCTTCCCGCCGGGTTGATCGGCACGACGGAAAGCGGAACGTCCACCGGGATGTTGAGATCGGCGCGCAGCAGTCTTTCGGGTACCTCGACGCAGCCGTAGCCGAGCAGACGACCGCTCTGGTCTTCACCGCGTCCGACGACAGCATAGGGTTGAAGCAGCAGCGTCTGAAAAGTCAGCTCGCCCCGTGGACCGTTTTGCCGCTGACTGCGCAGCGCACCCATCAGCTTCGCGGTTGGCGGCAGATCACTACATGGGGTATCGGGATATAGTCCGGCCCGCAGTTGGATGGCACCCAGCGACACCGGCGAGGCATCCAGCACCACCCGCAGGGTTCCGAACGCGAACCGCGACACCGCGACATCGACCACCAAGTCTGGTGCCAAGGGGGCTGCCACTGTGACGTGAAAGGCCGACTCCACCGCTCCGGCCGTCAGCCGTACCGAGGCTTCCCCAAGGTCATTGGTGACTGCGGTGGGTGTCGACAGCGTCCCGCCTCCAGTGGGCGAGTCGATGGTCAGCTTCAGCGTGACACCGGCTTGCGGCTCACCCGGTGACTGCGAATCGGTCTTTACCAGATAGCGAAACTGGAGCGTCGTCTGTTCCCCATACGACAGACCGAGCGGCGAGGGCGGCGACACCAGCACAAGCTGCGCGATCGGCATCTTCTCGGGCTCATCGACCGGGGCTCCGCATCCGTAGAGCGTCGTCAGTCCTCCCCATAGTCCGATCCACAGCCCGATCCACACGCCCACTCGCTGTATCCACTTTGACCGCCGCACGCTTGTCCGTCCGCGCATGTCCATCACCCTAATCTGTCCGCGCATCTTGCCGCTAGGAGCCTGGTAAAGTCTCGGCCATGGCAATCCCTCAAGTTCCAGATTCTGCGCTGCGCAACCCGTTTCGCACCGACCTCCTTTCGGGTCAGGTCGCCATCGTCACTGGAGGTGGGACTGGCATCGGTCGGGCGATTGCCCTCGAGCTGGCCGAGTGTGGTGCCAAGCTCGCCATCTGTGGACGCCGTCCCGATCCGATTGCCCAGGTCGCCGCCGAAATCCAGGCCAAGGGCGGAACCTGCGTTCATCGCACCTGCGACATTCGCGAACCCGAACAGATCGCCGCCTTCGTGGCCACCGTCAAAGCAGAGCTTGGCCGCATCGACATACTCGTCAACAACGCCGGCGGTCAGCGCCCCTTTCCCGCCGCCCACATGCCGCTTGTCAACTTCGAGAAGGTCGTCAAAAACAACCTCATCGGCACCTTCGCGATGACCCAGGCGGTGGCCCAGCAAGCGATGATTCCGCAACAGAGCGGCACGATCATCAACATCATCGCGATGATCTATCGCGGCTTTCCCGGCATGGCGCACACCGGTGCGGCTCGGGCGGGCGTCGACAACCTGACCAAGAGCCTCGCCGTCGAGTGGTCGCAATACCGCATTCGCTGTAACGCCGTTGCCCCTGGCATCATCCGTACCTCGGGCACCGACCGTTATCCAGAGGAGCTGCTCCACATCGCTCGGCGCAGCACACCCTGGAAGCGTTTGGGGGTTTCCGAGGAAGTCGCCCACCTGGTCACCTTCCTGGCCAGCCCCGCAGCCGACTACGTAACCGGCTCGACCTATTACATCGATGGCGGCGCGTCTCTGTGGGGCGATATGTTTCCCCTACCCGACGACGAGTAGCTGGCAAAAATGCGGTGTTGTTTGGCCGCAGAGCGTGCTTTGATTCGCCAAAGGTATGACCTGGCGAAACAAAAAAGCGCTGTGGGCGATGGGTCTTGGGTCGGTTCTGCTTGGCCTCCTGTGGCTGCGGCTGCATGGTCCGTGGCGGAATTCGTCTGCACCGCTTCCGCAATCGCACGAATCAGCTAGTGCACAACTGAACGGCCTGTCCGGATCGGTGGGCAGTGGGCCGCTTGTGAGCAGTGAGGCTTCGGCGGAAGCGGTCGAAAAGCTGCCGATTCCGCCGTGCTGGGAGGGTCTGTTCGCACTCGATGAACACCCGAGCTTGCTCAGCTTGCGCGATGCCCTGCGGGCGGCGATTGCCGGCGAAGATCCGCTGCTCATCGACTACTTGCAAGAGCGACTTGCCGAGGTGATTGGCGGCGATCCAGCCTCGGCTTTGGCGGTCGTGGGCTGGGCCACGGAGTCGGGACCACCGCTGTCGAATCATCTGCTCGCAGCAGTCAAGCACACGGCGGCGGTCCAGCAAAAAGCGGTCGCCGACAAGCTGCTCGCGCTCGGAGCGGATGGGAAGCAGGGACTCGATGTACGGCGGGCGGCGCTCGACGCGCTGGAAACCCAGCGGACGCTGTCACCCGATGCGCTCGGCCAGCTCAAGAGCGTGGCAATGGACCAGCATGCCGATGAAGTGGCATGGATGGCGACGCGGACCATCGGCAAGGTGATGACCGAGGAGTTTGGACGCAGCGGCGCGGCGGATTCGTACATGAAAGAGCTGCTCGACATCGGCCAGCACTCGGCAGACACGGCGGTGCGTTCGTTGGCGCTGGAGATGCCTTCCTACGGCAACATTCCGGTCGATAAGTCGGCGCTTTCGCAGCTCGGTCAGGTGCTGGCGCGTGACTCGGACCGCGCAGTGCGCGAGATGGCGGCGTTTCGGCTCGGCTTGTCGCGTGATCCCGGGGAAGCGCTATCACATCTGGGCGGCGCATTTGCGGGCGAGCGAGACCTATGCGTGCGCTGGGCGATTTTTCGCTTTGCGGTGCGGGCCGCCGGTGCGAAGGCGCTGCCGCTGCTCGATAAGCTGTCCAAGATCGAGCCCCGGCTGCGTCCCGATTACGAAGACTTTGTCGCCATCTATGCTCGCGGCACCGTCGATTTTGCGCGGGTCTGGCTCGAAAAACCGGAGCGCATTCAGTGCCTCGATGAGGGGGAATGATGCGGCGTCGCCTACTCAGTCTGCTGCTACTCGGTCTGCTCGGGCCGCTCTCACTCGGCGTCGGCCTGGCTGCCCCGGAGCAGTCTTTGTCCGTTTCTCCCCCGCCGCCGATCGGGCAAAAGGTCTGCTCGCTTGCCGACCAGCTTCAGACGCTACGGGTCGGGCTGTTGCGGGGATCTCCTTCACTGAAGAAGTTCTTGCGGCGACAACTGCGCGAGCGAGCCCCAGCGATTTCCGAAGCCGAGCTGCGCGCCGCCTTCGAGCGGGAGCATGATCCGGCCATGATCGAGGAGCTGAGCGGGGCACTGGCGGCGCGGATGGCCCGACTCGGTGAGCCGGAAGCGCTGCGAGCACCCCTGTCCAGAGCGATGAGCGATTCCGATCCTGCGGCGCGAGCGGCGGCGGTGCGCGGCCTGCGCGGTACCGGCTCGGTCGAAGCGATGGCCAAGCTCGGTGCCGTCGACTACACGCGACTTATCCACGATCCGGCCCCGATGGTGCGGCAAGCGGTGGTTCAAAACCTGCTGACCGAAAGCGCCGAGGTCTACTTTGGCCACGATCGGGCCGTCTCCGAACAGGCGATTGCGGTTGCGCTGGCTGCTCGCTCGGGTCCGGCGGCCGATCCGGCCCTGGCGGCCAAGCTTTTGTCCGAAGTCTCGACCGAATCGGTGGGCTCCCAGGCTGTTGCCGAGCTTCTGTCACTGCTCGATGGCCCCGCCGATTCCAGCCTTGTGGCGCTGCGTGCCAGCATCGTCACCGCGCTCGGTGGGGTGCCGTCTTCCGAGTCGGCACGGGTGGTGACGCGGCTGTCCGATCTCTATCGCCAAGACTCCGCCCGTGAGGTGCGCCGGGCCGTGCTGCAAGCGCTGGTGCGGCTCCAGATGGCGCGGGCGGTGCCGCTGCTCGATGCGCTGCGCTCGGTCGATGCCGGACTGACGGCGGAGATCGACGCCTGGCAGCGAGCGCTCCAGAGCGGACTTCAAGAATGGACCTTGCTGCTGCGTGAAAAACAGCGGCTTTCACCAGACCCCCCCCAACCACACTAGGAGGTATGACCATGCAGACTCGATTTTTGCTAGGGACACTCGGCCTGATCGCACTTGGTGCCACGCTGCTCGGTGGCGAAGCCAAGGGCCGAGCCGCGACCGCCAACGGCCCAATTTGCGACCCGAACGCCCGCGTCAACTCGACCACCTATTACTCGTGCAGCGGCGGCTCGCACACCGCGCTCGATATTGCCAACGGTACGTGCAGCGTGTGGAACTACCGGGCGATGCTGGTCGGCTCGTACCGCTACACCTCGTACGCAGGCTGTGCCAATAGCTGCGGGAGCTGCTCGGCGGGCGCGGGCTGCTGCAACGGCGGCGCGGGCAACTACTTCGTGGTGTCCGGTGGCAGCGGCTGGGACTTCCGCCAGCTTCACGCCAACAACCCAAGCGCGACCATCACCACCGACCGAGGTGCCATCGGACTCATCGGCTCGACCGGCAACTCGACCGGCGCGCACTCCCACTCCGACAACCGCCAGTACGGAACCCGCAAGACGGCCTGGTACACCGCCGTCGGCACCACCTGCGGCTCCAGCGGCTACTGCAACAACCGCGTCGGCACCCCCACCCTGTAACCCCCCCGTCCCGAGGCCCGCGTCCCCCAATCCATCCCCCAAAGCTCGTCAAAAGTGTGCGGAGGCGTGCTCCGGTAACAAAAACGTTCGTCAAAAGTGTACGGAGGCGTGCTCCGGCAGCGAAAGTGCTGGGCAAAAGTGTGCGGAGGCGTGCTCCGGCAGCGAAAGTGCTGGGCAAAAGTGTGCGGAGAGCGGCTCCGCATGAATGGGACGAACGGGATGGGCGCGGGCTTGCGGCGATGGCGGTTTTGGCAAGTTGCGCTAGATTGCACAGCACGACGATGGAAGCTGCTCCCCCGCATATTCGCGCCATGGCGCGGGCCTCGCTGGCCCTAGATGACGACAAGCTCACCGCAGAGTGCGACGTGGACTTGTTTATCGCCAGCGGTCCCGGTGGTCAGCACCGCAACAAGACCGAGAGTGCCGTCCGCCTCCATCACCGCCCCAGCGGCATCGTCGTCACCGCCACCGAGCGCCGCAGCCAGATCCAAAATCGCCAGGTCGCCCTAGAGCGCCTCCGCGAAAAGCTCACCGCCCTCACCTTCATCCCCAAGCCCCGCCGCCCCACCAAGCCCAGTCGCAGCTCCAAAGAGCGACGCCTCACCGAAAAGAAGCGAGACGGCGAAGTAAAAAAACTCCGCCGCCCCAGCTACGACTGATGATGTGAGGGACTAGCCGACGAGGAAGCCGAGGTGGTGGGCCGGGGTGACGATGCCGTCCACTCGCAGCTTCCCGTGCTGGAACAAGCTCCGCGCCTCGGCCTTACCCGAAGCCAGCAGCGCCAGGTCTTCATCCGAGAGCGTGATGGTCGTCTTCGCGCCCTCGACCCGCCCTTCGGTCAGCGTACCGCCAGCGTCCACCGCAAACGCCGCGTCCGGCGACTTCACCACAAACTGCACCAGCCCCCCAAGGCCAGCCGAAAGCCCCGGCTGCTTCGCCAGCTTGTCCTTGAGCGCCGCAATGATCTGCGGAGCCTTCGCCCCCTGTGCGGGTGCCGCTGCCTGAGCCGCTGCCGGTGCTGCCGAGGTCGCCTTCGCTCCGCCACCGCCGAGCCGCGCCATTACCACCTGTTCGACCCGCTTTTTGTCCATCTTCATCAGGAACTCAAGCTTCTGGCTGGCCATCACGTTGCCGCCGATCTTGAGCTTCCCGTTCATAAACAGCTTCTGCGGGTTCGCCTTGCCCAGCACCATGTCGAGGAAGTCCGCGTTCGACAGGCTCAGCGTCACGTCCGCGTCCTTCACCCCTTCCACCACCGAGCCTGGCGCGTTCTTGAGGTCAATGAAGTACGCCGAATCCGGTCCGCTCAGCTTGAACTGGAAGCTCGTCCCAATCTGCTTGGCAAGGTCGGGGCTGTCGGCGATGTAGCCGGTGATCGCCACAAAGATATCGCCCGAGGTCAGCACTGAAGCCGGATCAACCGCCGCCCCACCGGCTGGAGCTGCTGGAGCTGCCGCTGCCCCGCCACCTTTTTTCGCCAGCGCCGCGTCGATCTCGGCCTTGTCGATTTTCTTCAGGAACATCAGCTTCTGGCTGGCCATGATGTTGCCGCCGATCTTCAGCTTGCCGCCGAAGTACAGCTTGTTCGGATCGGCCTTCCCGGTGGTCATGTCGAGGAAGTCGCTGTCGAGCAGCTCCAGGGTGCAGTCCGGCGTGCCACTTGCGCCTGCCGTCACCGCGCCCTTGCCGTTCTTGAGGTCAATCGTCCACGCGCTGTCCGGACTCTTTAGCTGGAACTGGAACACCGTGCCGACCGTGCCGACGAGGTCCGGGTTCTTGCCGATATAGCCGCCAATCGCCGCAAACACATCACCGCTCGTCAGGACCGCCGGAGCCGCCGGAGCCGTTGCACTGGCCTGCGCTGCTGCCGCCGCCTTGGGCTTGGCTTTTGGCTGCGGGATCTCGGTGTACAGCTCGACGGCTGCGTTCGAGATCACGACCTTGTTTCGCTCGACCACGATGACGCGGGCGATGACGCGGGTGTCCGACTCTTTCCACAGCTCGATCTTCAGCGTCTCGCCGGGGAACACCACGTCTGCGAAGCGGACCTTGATGCTCTTGAAGTAGCGGGGGTCGCCGCCGCAGATCTGGGTGACGACGTGCCGCCCCAGGTAGCCGAACGTACACAGGCCGTGGAGGATCGGTTTTTGGAAGCCAAACGCCGTCGCAAAGGTCGGATCGACGTGCAGCGGGTTCCAGTCGCCGCTCAGCCGGTAGACGAGCGCCTGTTCGTCGCCAATCTTGTCGGTGATCACGAAGTCAGCGGGGCGCTCCGGTGGCAGGTTGATGTCGGACGAGGGGCCTCGGTCGCCGCCCCAGCCGCCCGCGCCGCGCACGAACGTGGTCAGATCGTTTTTGGCGAGCAGCTCACCGGAGTCGACGTCATAGGTGTCGATGTGGGTGACGACGACCGCGTTTTTGCCCTTGTCGAAGATGTCGGAGATGCGGGCGCGGTGGCTGAGCTTGGCCTTGCTCGGCCACGGACGAACCACCTCGGTGTACTGCTCGCCGTGGAGGACGCGATCGAAGCCGTAGCGCAGGCCCGGTGCGGTCTTGCCCTCGGCGGCCAGCTTGAAGATGACCTTGAGGGCGGGTACCACCGCAAACGTCGGCAGGGCGTAGAAGCCGCTCGCGTTGTTTTCGTACAAAAAGCGCAGCTCTTTGTCGTCGGTCGAGTGCTTGCCGCCGCCGACCCCGAGCGCGTAGATGGTCAGGTCGCGCTCGTCGTAGCTGTTGTGCTGCTCGGGCAGCTCGTAGCCGAGTGCCTCGTCCACGTCGATGATGTCGTTGCCACCACGGCTCTTCGACTGGAGGTTGTTCATCACCGGCTGCATCGACGCGGTGATGTTCTCCGGGTGGGTGGCGCCGCTGAAGTTGGTGATGTCCGGCCACGCCTGGGCGATGTTTTCGGGGGTGATGGCCCGTCCGAGCTTCCAGATCTTGCCGGCGGTGCGCTCCCAGCGGAGCTTGGCGACGAAGCCGCCGCCGACCTCGAACAGGCCGCCGGTCTCTTGGCAGTCCTCGTGACCTAAGTACAGGACCACCGGGCTGACGTATTCGGGCTTGAGCGCATCGACGACTTCCTTGGGCATGACCGTTTCGGTCAGGCGCGAACCGGCGAGCGGCGCGATGGTGTTGACGCGGATGTTCTTTTTGCTGCCCTCGACCGCGAGTGTGCTGGCAAAACCGACGAGTCCGAGCTTGGCGGCGCCGTAGTTGGCCTGGCCGAAGTTGCCGTAAATGCCCGCTGCCGACGAGGTAAAGATGATGCGGCCATAGCCCTGGTCCCGCATATACGGCCAGGCGGCGTGGGTGACGCGGAAGGCACCGACCATGTGGACGCGAAAGATCAGATCCCAGTCCGCATCGGTCATTTTCGGGAAGCTGGTGTCGCGCAGGATGCCCGCGTTGTTGACGACGATGTCGATGCGACCGTAGGTGTCGATCGCGGTTTTGACGATCGCCGCGCCGTCTTCCACGGAGTCGTAGTTTGCGACCGCTTCACCGCCCGCCGCCTTGATCTCGGCGACGACTTTGTCGGCTGCGGCAGAAGACTTGCCACCACCCGTCGAGGTGCCACCGAGATCGTTGACCACGACCTTGGCCCCTCGGGCGGCGAACGCGAGTGCATGGCTGCGCCCTAGTCCCTGCCCAGCACCCGTGACAATAACCACTTTTCCGTCGAAGCGAAGCTGTCCCGACATCTGTCCTGTACTCCACCTGCTGTCTAGATCGTTGACACATCCATGTACTGCCGCAGCGCCACCGAAGTCAAACGTCGTGGCGTCGGCACGGTGCGCCATTTTGGATCAGTGATCCGATCGGTGGTGGGCAGGGTGCTCCATTTTGGAACATGAGTGGGCGCAACTGGGGCGGGGCGCGGGCGGCGGGGCTTCGTCGCGGCGCCAGTTCGGCTGCGCTTTCGCGGGCTTATGGGGCGACGGTTGCTCTTGGTACGGCGGGTGCTTTCTCCTCAAGGCAGCAGTGCAAAACGCGCAGCGGTGCCGCAGCACAAGGAGTCGATCGACATGGCCACTATCAAAGTTCCCGAAGGTTTGGTTCCCGCAAACAGCTCGATGCAGCAGCCTGATGGCGGTCGCTACGACGATGGCTGGCGGCACGGCAAGCCGGTCGAAGATCCCGCCAAGATGAAGCGCTGGGGCTTTATCACCGCCAAGCCGAGCGAATACTTGGTCGTCGTTCACAATGGCAAGATCGACTCGCACCGATCGGGGCAGGGGATGCGGGTGTGGAAGTGGCCGTGGACGGCGGTGGCGACGATCCCGACCACGCTCCAGCAGATCGAGTTTGAAGCCGACCAGATCACCAAAGAACGCGTCGGCGTCAGCGTCACCGGGATGGCGGTCTATCGCATCGCCCAGCCGGAGATTGCCTATCGGATGCTCAACTTCAGCTACGCCGAGCGAGCCAGCGAAAAGCTCGGGCAGACGCTGCGCGACATGTTCATCGGTGCGGCGCGACGGCTGATCGCAAACCTCGGACTCAATCAGTGCCTGGAGCATCGCAAGGAAGCGATTGCCTCGTTTTTGATGCAGGAGATCGCGCCGGTGGTCTCGGGCAGTGGCAAGCCCGACGACACCACCGATCAAGGCTGGGGCGTGGTGATCGATACGATCGAGATTCAGGACGTAAAGATCCTGTCCGACGCGGTGTTCAAGCACTTGCAGGCACCGTATCGGGCCGAGATTGCGATGCGGGCGGAGCAAGCCGATCTCGAGCGGCTGCGGCAGGTGGCGGAGACGCGGGCAACGGCAGAGCGCCAGACCCAGGAAGCGGCGATTGCCAGTCAGCGTGAGACGCGGATGTCGAAGGCCAAGGCCGAGGCGGATGCGTCCGAGCGGGAAGCCGCAGAAGCGATGCGCGCCGAGCAAGCCAAGGCTCGCAGTGCCGCCGAGGAGCTACTCCGCAAAGAGTCGCTGGCGCGCAAGCGAATCGAGGTCGAAGAAGGCATTGCGCTGCGACAGGCGGAAAGCAAGGCGGCGCTCGATCAGAAGAGTCAGCAGATTCGGCAGGAAGCGGAGCTTAGCCAGCTCAAGCTGCAAGAGCACAAGCGGGTGGCGACGGCCCAGGCCGAGATGGCGACGCTGGCGACCGAAGCGGAGCTGGCCGAAAAGGCGCACAAGCTGGAGCTGCGCAAGCTGGAGCTGGAACAAGCCCGGCGGCAGCTTCGCCAGCAGCAGGAATTGATCCTGCAAGGCGAAAAGGATCGCTTCGAGCAGATGCAGCGTCGTCAGGAATCGGAATCGCTGCGGCTCGAAAACGAAGCGGCGATTGCCAAGCAGCGCGCCGAGGCCGAGATCGAGCTTTTGCTCAGCCAAGGCCGAGTGATGCGTGATCTGGTGGTAAGCGGGCTGCCGCAGATTGCACAGGCGTTCAAGCAGTCGTTTGGGACGATCAACTACACCCAGTACGCGGGGTCGCCGGACGGCAATCCGATGGCGATGATCGGCTCGGCGATTGGGCAGGTGCTCACCGTGGCCAAGAGCTTTGGACTTGATCCGAGCAAGCTCGGTCAGGCTGCGGCTGCGGTTCCTGCCGCTGATCCATCTGCCGTTGCTGCGCCCGCAGACAAGACGTCGTAATCGACCTCTGGTGGGGTTCGGTTATGCTCCCGCCATGAGAACGTCATCACGCCACCATCGTGCTTTCGGAACCCTACGGAATCTTCGGTTGCTACCGGCGCTGCTTGGGCTGTTTGGCTCTGTGGGCTGCGTCACCGAGCCGGAGGTCACACCGATCGATCTGCGGGCGCTGCTCGGGGAGCTGAGCGGCGGACTGCGGGCGGACTACACGGCCGACGGAGATGGTGGACTTGCGCACACGACCTATTTCACCATCAAGCCGGGCAGTCCCGAGTACGCCGCGCTGCCGAGGAGTGAGCAAGACAAGCTGGCCAAGATCCAGGCGGGCATTTTGCATAGCAGCAAGCTGCCTCCGACGGATCTGGTGGCAGGCACCGAGGTCACGGGAACCCTGACGGTGAAGGGCGGTGCGGGCAGTGATCGGATTCAGGAAGTGGTGCTACAGCTTCCCAAGAAGTGGAACGGCCAGCTCGTGGTGGTCGGTTCACCGGGGACGCGGACCGAGTTTGCGAGCGCTGCGGTGATCGCGACGTGGGTGCTCAAACGCGGCTTTGCCTTTGTCTCGGGGAACAAGGGGCTGACCAACGGTGGGGCGGATGGCAATACCTCGCTGCTGCGGAAACAGCACGCGACGCAGCACTACGGGGCGATGATGCTCGACCTGGCCGGGTGGGCGCAGCGGCGGCTTTTGGAAGCGTCGGGAAAGAAGCCGAGTCGGACCTATGCGCTCGGCCTGTCGATGGGTGGCTATCAGGTGCGGCGGGCGCTGGAGCTGGATCACGAAGCGGTCGAAAAGGGTGCGCCTCGGCTGTTCGACGGCGGCATTGATTGGGCGGGCGTGTATGCGCCGGATGCGCGGGTGCTCGACAGCAATCGCGATGGCAAGGTGTCGACGACCGAGTTTTCGCAAGGCACGCACCTGGTGACCTCGATGGAGCGGGCGGTGCTGGCGATGGGGTATCCGTATGACACCGGGGCAAAGACGACGCCAGCGGCGTATCGCGAGAGGCCACAGTTTTCGGGGGCCCAGGCGCAGATGGTCGCGGGCGGCTTTCATCCGCAGTCGGCGATCCTGTGGGGCGCGTATAGCCTGCTGTTCGACTCGCTGAAGGCCAAGCTGCCGGCGTGGCGTGGCGTGGGCTACTACAACTTGACCGCGTACTACTACCGGGCGGATCTGCTCGGGCATGATGACAAGGAAAGCGCGCCGTATTCGATGTGGTCGGCGTCGATGACTGGGCATCCACCGCTGTATGACTATCTAGCGAGCGTGGCGCAGGGCGGCTGGACGGATGACAGCGTGCAGTGGGCGCTCAAGAATGCCAACACCGGACGGTTTTCGGTGCCGCTCATCAGCCTGCACGGAGATCGCGATGCGCTGGTCGGCCTGCCGGGTAACGGTGAAGCCTATGCGGCGGCGGTGCAGGCGGCGGGTCGTCCCGAGCTACACCGGCTGTACGTGATTCAAAACGGCAACCATGTGGATGCGCATGCCGACGGAATGCTCGACTATGACTGTAACGGTACGGCAGCGGATGAGAGCGCGGCGGACAGCCTGGTGCCGATGCAGCCGTACGTCGAGCGAGCGTTTGGGCTGCTCACCGATTGGGTTGAAAAAGGCCAGGCCGCGCCACCGAGTCGCACCGTCGCGACCGACCCCAAGAACGATCTCCTCGACGCCGCCAAGGTTTCGTTTCAGTAGCTTCGCCGGATCCTGCCGATTGTTTCGCCGGGCCGCCTAAGATAACGTCGCGCAAATGCGTTACCTGATTACCGGCGGTGCCGGGTTTGTTGGCTCGCACCTCTCGGAAGAACTGCTGCGTCGCGGTCACGAGGTCTTCGTCATCGACGATCTATCGACGGGCACCATCCGCAACATTTCTCACCTGACCGGCAACAAGCGGTTTCGATACGTCATCGACACGGTCGCCAATCGGCCGCTTTTGGCCGAGCTGGTCGACGATGCCGATGTCATCTATCACCTGGCGGCTGCGGTCGGCGTCAAGCTGATCGTCGAGAGCCCGGTGCGCACCATCGAAACCAACATCAAGCTGACCGAGCTGGTGCTGGAGATGGCGCAGAAGAAAAAGCGCCCGGTGTTTATCGCCTCGACATCGGAGTGTTATGGCAAAAGCACCGATTTCCCCTTCCGCGAAGAAGGGGATCTGGTGCTCGGGCCATCGTCGAAAGGTCGCTGGTCGTACGCCTGTAGCAAGCTCATCGACGAGTTCTTGGCGATCGCCTACCACCGCGAGCGCGGCCTGCCGACCGTCGTTGGGCGACTGTTTAATACGGTAGGTCCGCGTCAAACCGGTCAGTACGGGATGGTGGTGCCGACGTTTGTGCGGCAGGCGCTGGCTGGTCAGCCGGTGACGGTGTTTGGCGATGGTCAGCAGTCGCGCTGCTTCACCCACGTCAGCGATGCGGTGCGCGCTCTGATCGGCATCATGGAACGTCCCGACGCCTACGGTCAGGTCTTCAACATCGGCAACGTCGAAGAAGTCAGCATCTTAAGCCTCGCCCAGCGTGTCATCGCGCAATCCGGGTCGAAAAGCGAGGTGGTGTTCATCCCCTACGAGCGCGCCTACGAGCCCGGTTTCGAAGACATGAACCGCCGCGTGCCCGACGTCACCAAGATCGGTCAGCTCATCGGCTGGCAACCCACCATCGCGCTCGATCAAATCCTCGCCGACGTCATCGATTGGTGTCGTGGCGGCGCGGCCTAAGCCATGGAGCTGTGGCAAGTCATTGTCCTTTCGATCGTCGAGGGTCTGACCGAGTTCGTACCGGTTTCCTCCACCGGGCACCTGATCCTGATGAGTCGTCTGTTCGGTCTGCGCGGGCCAGCGGTCGATGCCTTTTCGGTGGTGGTACAGCTCGGCGCGCTGCTGGCAGCGGTGTTTTATTATCGGCGGATCATCTGGGACACGGTGGTTGGTGTGGCAAGCCAGCGACCCGAATCGCTGCACTTATTTCGCAACCTGGTGCTGGGATCGGTGCCGCTACTCGCCGTCGGATACTTGGTCGGTAAGCGGATCAAGGCGCACCTGTTTGCACCGCTGCCCGTCGCACTGGCGCTTGGCGTGGGCGGTCTGCTGATGCTGCTCGTCGAGCGCTATCGTAGAAACAGCGAGCCACCGTATCGCGAGGCCCACGAGCTTCCGGCGGGACGGGCGCTGGCTGTTGGTCTGTGCCATATGGCGGCGCTGTGGCCGGGCACTTCGCGATCGCTGGCGAGTATGTCGGGCGCGCTTTTGGCGGGTCTTCCCACGGCCGCTGCCGCCGACTTTGCGTTCCTGCTGGCGTTGCCGACGCTGGGCACCGCTACGGTGTACGAGCTCATCAAAGAACGGCACGTTCTCGCTGCCGAGGTCGGCCTGCTCAACATGAGCCTGGGCCTGCTGGTTTCCTTTGCCGTCGGCTTGCTCGTGATCGCGGCGTTCTTGCGTTACCTGCGCGGTCACGGCCTGCTGGTCTTTGCTCTGTATCGAGTCGGCCTGGCGATCGCCGTTTTTTGGCTGATGCGCTCGTAGCCGCTTCGTCTGTTAGGGCAGCGCCCCGCTAGCAATCCAGTTCACCACCTGACACATCTGGCTGTTGTGGTTTGGATGACAAGAATCTATAATCGTTGCGTGGGTTTCCGTCGCTGAATTGCTTCCGGGGGGTGGGCGATCGTTTGTCGGGTCGTCGGAGAGGAGGCTCGGCGGAGAGGGACACGAAAGGCACACGCGACGATGGGTGAGGTCATTCGTAAGACCAAGAACGGGCGGGTTCTTGGTTGGTACATCCGCTGGGTGGATCTCGATGGAAAACGCAAGACCCGAGCCAGCAAGCAGCCGACCTTTGCCGAAGCCAAACGAATGCTGGTCGAGATTGAGGCGCGGGTTGCCCGTGGCAAGCTCGGTGTGAGCGACACCCCCCAGCGCATGACGCTCGGTGCGCTGCTGGAGCGATTTTTCGCGGAGTACGATCCGCCCAAGGCCCGTGATCGCGGGCGCTGGGAGCAGAAGGCGCGTGAACAACTGGCGACGCTGATTCCGCAGCTTGCGGATCGGCAAGCGACCTCGTTTTCTGCGGAGGACGGCGAGCGGCTGCGCAACCAGCTCCTGCGCGGGGGACTCAAAAGCAACACGGTGCGACTGAAGCTGACGTTTTTGGGAACGGCGTTTGGGTGGGCGGTAAAAAAGGGCCTGCTGCGGTCCAATCCGCTGGCCGAGCTGCGCAAACCACGTGCCGAGAGTCGCTGTGAATACCTGAGCGGCGATGAAGTTCGACTGCTCTTGGCGGCGGTGGATGCCCCGTCGGGAACCCGTGCAGAGACAGAGACGCGCCAGCAGGTGCTCGCGATCGCCGTCCGTTTGGCGATCTACGCGGGTCTGCGGGTCGGCGAGGTGTTCGGCTTGCGCTGGCGGGATGTCGATCTTCAGACCGGGCTTTTGACGATTTCGCGAAGCTACGGGCTTGGCACCAAGAGCGGCAAATCGCGGCACGTTCCGATCGCGGACGAGCTGCACGAGGCCCTGCGCGCTTGGCAGCCGCGCTGTCCGGTGACTCGCGAGGGTGTGGTGTGTCCGGTGGTGTCCGATGGTGCCCGTTCGATTTGGCATGCGGTGGAGCGGCGACGACCCGAGCTGGCCCCGCTCTATGTGGCGGCGGGAATTCCGACCCCAGCGAGCCCGTGGCATGCGCTGCGTCACACCTTCGCGAGCCACTTTCTGATGAGCGGGGGCGGGCTGCTCACGCTGCAAAAGCTGCTCGGGCACAGCGACCTCAAGGTGACGAGCGTATATGCCCATCTGTCATCGGAACACGTCGCGGCAGAAGTGCGGCGCTTGTCGTTTTCCAAACGGTAGTTAGCTTGGACGCTCACCCTCACCAAGGATCTTTCTGCGATGAACCATCGTCACCTGCTTCCCTCTGATCGAATCTTGCCGAGCGCGCTTCGTCACATCAGCGACTTTCATGCCGCTACCGTTCGCGAGGTGAGCGAGGCCGTCTCTCATCACGACGTGGTGGTGGTCGGAATGGCGCAAAATCCGCACGTCAAGAACGTCCGCAAGCTCCTAAACGATGCGGGCATCGCGTTCACTTATTTGGAATACGGCAGCTACTTTTCGCAGTGGCAGCGGCGCTTGGCGATCAAGCAGTGGAGCGGGTGGCCGACGTTCCCGCAGGTGTTCGTACGGGGCGCGCTCCTGGGCGGAGAGGATTTGACCAAAGCGGCGCTCGCGGATGGTTCCTTGAAAGAGCTGCTCGCCAAGCCCAAGCGCTAGTGACTTGACACCACGACCCTGCGTGCGCAGGTACAGTGGATGACAAACTCTGCGCGGCTTTCTTTCCTCGGTCGTCGTCGTGTGCTCCTGGCGTTGGCGCTGGTTCCGCTTGCCCTGGGGTGTGCTGGCAAGCAGTCGGCGAGCCCGACGGCGGCGGGTCTTGGGACGACCAAGGTACCAAACGGAATGTATGCGGTGATGGGGGAGCCTACCGATGCACCGCGTCCTCCGGAGGGACCAAGCCAGCGGACACTCCGCTACGACCCGAGAATGGCGGATTCAGCGTCGACCGATCCGGTTCAGTTTGTCACGGTTGAAACCCGCGACTTTGTGCCGCTGATTTTGGCCACCGCTGCGGAGCACACCAAGCAGGAGGACGGACGGCTCCTGATCAGCGTGGCGCTGGCGAGTCAGTACACGCAGACGCTGACCGATTTTACGCGGCTCCACCTGGGTCAGCGGGTGGCGATGGTTCTCGACGGTGAAGTCATGAGTACCCACAAGGTGCGGACCGTCATCGAGGGCGGGAAGATGCAGATTACTCGCTGTGATGAACACGCCTGTCAGCGGATTCTGTCCAAGCTGGTAGATACTCAGGTATCAGGGAAGACTCCGTAGCTGGATGATCGGGGCGTGGGAGTGGGATTATAGGAGCGGTGGGAGTGCCGCCAGCGCCGCGTGGAGCGTCTCTGCGGAAGGTCGCAGCAGTGGATCGCGATGTAGACATCGATCGAGCATTGCGACGAGCGATTCCGGAAGCGCGAGCTGGTGATCACGGAACGGCACCGACACCTTTACGTCCTTCGGCTTCTTTGCCCACACTACGGGAGAGGCAAAGGGCATCTCTCCGGTCAGGAGTTCATACGCGATGACGCCGAGCGCGAACAGATCGGCGGATGGACGCGCATGCTTTGATCCGTTGGCTAGCTCTGGGGCCATATACATGGGGGTTCCCACCAGCACGCCGGTCGCGGTAAGGTGAGCGTCTGGCGTCAACGACAGCGCTCCCGTATCGGCCTCTGCTTCCGCCTCTGCGGCCATTTCAGAGTAGCGAACAGCGAGCGCATGCGAAGGAGTGAGGACGCTCATGGTTGCGGAGAATGCACCGGTCGCATCGAGTTCCAGCGGAGTGGATTGTTCCGCCTCTGTGATGATTTGATAGTCGGCATACTCTTCGTCGTTGTCTGAGATTTCAGCGGAGTCAAGAGGAGCCAGGCTGGAACTATCACTGACCGACTCTGTACCCATCGTCTTGCGAGTGCTGGGAATCTGCTCGGACAAGATCGAAATCCCGAAGTCCGCGAGCTTCACGTGCAGCGCTCCATCCGTACCTTCCGAAAGCAAGACGTTGGCGGGCTTTAGGTCGCGATGAACAATTCCGCTTTTGTGGATGATCGCCAGTCCGGCGGTCATTTGTCGCAGAACGTTGACGGCAAAGCGGAGATTTCCGAACCGCTCGCGCCACTGCTTGAGCACGGAGCCACGGACCAATTCCATCACCAAAAACACCACGCCATCTTTGGTGACATCAATGTCGACAATCGAGATGAGGTTCGGATGATCCAAACGGCAGAGAATCTGGGCCTCGCGAGCGAAGCGTAGCAGCGAGTTCTTCTTGCGCGCCTCGGTCAGGATTTTGGCGGCGAATTTGCGATGATCGGTGACACGCTCGACTTCAAAGACGGTTCCCATTGCTCCGCTCCCGATCGTGGCCAGAACCTGATAGTGATCTCCAAGTTTCTTTCCGGGAACCACCTGGGTGGGTTTGTCGGGAACCTTGCCAATCCCCTGGGCGAACGCTTCCATCAGACGGCGAGAGCGCTGTTCAATCTGTCTCCGCAACTCATCGTTGAGACCCCGGATCGCTAGGTTACTTTGTTCAAGCTGCGCCAGCTTCTGTTGCAAGTCCTGCCGCATCGAATCGAGGGCCGAGGCCAGTGGCGACAGCTCATTGCCGTCGGGAACAGAGATTTTGGAAACCAGGTCTCCTTTTGCCATGCGTCCGGCTGCGGTGAGCAGATTCGACTGCTCCGCAAGTCGTTGGGACTGTAGGACGGATTCCTTTTCCAACCGCGCTGCACGGTCTGTCATCAAGGCGATGCCGACGAAACGGCGCGCCAAGACCGCTCCCAAAGAGACCACCAGACCGACGACTCCGTAGTGGCTGATGATATGAGGACTGCCACCAATGATTCCCATCGCCGCGAAGATATCGACCACCGCACAGCCCGAGCAGAACACAAAGCCGAAGCTCAAGATGCGAGCGCTGATATCCCCTCGCCAGGCCGCCAGCAGCAGCGTAGTGACCAGCCCAATGATGCCAAGGAGCATGAACAACTGCAGTGGCAAAAGGACATCCCACAGGTTTTCGCGGCCACTCCCAACCAGCACCGCCGCGACGATCAAAAACAACAAGTAGAGACTGGCTAGCCGAGGCATGACACCAAACGGACCGCGCCCCATGGTCTTCCAAATGAAGGCGCACATACTGCTGGAAACGACGGGTAGAGAGAATACCACTACGAATCCCCACACCGCCGGATTGTGGAACAGGACTTCATGCAAAGAGGAGCGTCCCAAGAAATGCAGCCCGGTGCTGAGCGTGAAACATCCATAGTAAAAGTAGACGCTCTCGGAATAGCGCAGCGCAAACAGCAGCAGCGCCAGAAGGCCGATTCCCATCATGAGTAGTCCGATGACGAAGGCGGAAGCACCGCGCTCTACTTGATCGGCCAGAAGCGAGGCTCTGGCACCGATCAAAATGTCTCCGAATACCCCGATGTAGCGATGAGGAGAATGGATTCGGAGCGCAAGTACGTGGCCGGTATAGTCACCGGTTTGGTGGCGGTTGCGTTGCACTTCCGCAGTGGGAAGCAGGGGCAGATACATTCGTGGTTCACCGGGAAAGCGGTGAGCCCGTGGTCCTCCCATGGGGCCGAACTCGGCGATGAGCTGTCCATCTAGGAAGGCCTGGAAGCTCTGGTTCACAGACTGTAGGAACAGCGCGGGATCGACGAGTGGCGGTCCCTCCAGGTTGGTACGTAGCCACAGGAACTGTTCGGAACCACGCCCGGGCGGTTGATAGGGATTGTGCGTGGTCTGCCATCCGGCGTCGTGGATGAGGGGACTGGCGAATCGGAAGGCACCGGCTGCGTCACGAGGAGAGTCGCCATAGCGGTACTCCCAAACACCTTGGTAGGGAGCGATCTCAAACAGCGCAACGTGCTCTTTAGACACAAGATGCTGGGTGCCGTGCAGATCTCTTGTGCAGCCCAAAGTGGACACTAGAAGCAGGCAGCAAATGGCCAGCAGACGTAGCACCACCTTTCATTATACAGACAATCGAACGGGGCCGTGATCAACGACCATTACCGTCGAGCAATTAGAATTGACGTCAGCGACTGAGGGTTCGCAGGATCATCCTGTGGCGACTTGGATGGCTTGGTAAGGAGAGCGTAAGATAAAGATGTCTGACGGAGCGGTGCGGCTGCAAAACGAACATCTGGGGGCACAGCAGAAGGTGATTTCTGTCGGACGGTTGTGATGGGCTGGGAGTGCGTTACTGCGCGGCACGGTGGTGCTGTTCGTTGCCGCCTGTTCGCCAGCAGGCGTCTACAGGGCGGCGCAGCAGCGAGACTCGGTGATCGACTTCACGCTGCACCGCGACGGAGCGCTGCATACCGAGGACACATCTGGCTGGTGAGCCGCCGCGATACGGGCCGTGGTCGCTGACCGACAGACGCAGAAGATCGGTGAGCCGTTGGTGCGCCATGTGACTTGTACTGGGTGAAGGATGGCGAAGTCACAGATGAGAGCGAGTCCTACTGTTTCTGGAGTAGCAGCACCGCCGCTTGATTCTCTGATCCATACTTCCAGGTCTGGATGATATTGGCGGGAATGGGGAGGGTGGGGTGGAGTTACGGGAGCGAACGCACGATTCGGAAGCCTCGGTCCCCGTCAACGCTATCTGGATTTATCGCTCCACGGATTGCGACTCGGACTCACTGCACAGGGAACCGTAACGAACCGCCACGGATTAACCGAAGGGAGCCGTCTAATAGTGGACCAGTTGGGTCCGCTGGTGAAGTCGCTCCATAGCCCGCATACTCATCCCAAACCCACTCACAAACATTTCCACTTAGGTCGTGCAGTCCCCAGCGGTTCGCCAGCTTCGTTCCCACCGCCTGCGTGGTGCCTACGGAGTTAGTATTGCTCCAAGCCACTTCATCGGCATTGTCTGAGCCTGAGTACACAGTTTGCACGCCGGCCCGCGCTGCATATTCCCATTCTGCTTCCGTTGGCAGTCGATAACCTAGGCAGTTTGGCCCCTCCGGCCAACTTACACGATGTCCTGCAACCTGATAACAAGATGGTAGTCCATCTAACGCCGACAGCTTGTTGCAATAGCTCACTGCTTCGAACCAACTCACATGTTCGACTGGTCGTTCCAAATTACCCTTGTAGTCTGACGGATTCATTCCTGTCACTTGTTGGTACTGCCGCTGTGTTACCTCCGTCACTGCCATGGCAAAGCGCGTCTTGATGTGTACCTCATGCTTTGGCTTTTCCGAGGGAGACGCGTCTGGATCTCCCGATGCGCTACCCATCTGAAAGCTCCCTACCGGAAGCTCAAGCATGGCGGGTCGAAGACAAGTCTTTCTTTCCATCTCAACCATTCGCACGGTCTGTTCTTTTGTAACCCGCAGCGCTGGGCCGAGATCTTCTCGCAACTCCTGTTCTGAGACCCTGCACCCATTCCGATCCTCACCCCAGATCAGTAAGCGAATTTGGCCCTGTCGTCCTTCGGGCAGGTACACCAGAAACCCTTTGGACCCTTTTCTTAGGGTGAAACCCTTGGACGCTACTCCATCGAGCCATTGCAGAACCTGCACACTCTCAGCATGTTCCGGCCATTCCTCGATGTGGACCAGCAGCGCGGGTTCACCTTCACAGGAACAGACAAGCACCAGCATCAACAGGGAGAACCACCGTAGCACCAGATCATATCTTTTGTTCATGGCACAGACTCCTTTCTACCCTTCAAGACGTGGACTACCTACCGAGTCACAAGTCCGATGCGATACCGATCGAATCCGCTTATGTCCGGCTCTCTGCCAACTGCCCAGATTCCTGCCCCAATCGCTCCCGCCGTGACAACGACAGCGACGCCCGTCCATAACCACCATCTTGTCAGCAGGGAGGGACGCTCCGCTGGCATGACTGCGCTAGATGGGGTCATGGTGTTTGTAATCTGAATGATCGGCTGCGGAGTGGTTACGTTCACCACCGTGTTCTGCTTGACATCGCTGATCAGTGTCACCGCTGCATTGGCGTTCCCACCCTTGGCATCCACTCTCTTCACAATCGATGCGACCGACTTGCTTGGTGGCGGTGCGATCGATGCATGGGCCTTTTCAAGGCATTCCGTGGCCTTCTGCTGTACGTCCAGATCACCGGGCGCACGTACCTTCGCCTGTTCGCAGAACTCCAGGGCTTCGTGATGCTGGCCTTCCTTCTGGTAGAGCCTTCCTAGGATCGCAAGCAACCTGGGGTCAACGATCCGATTGGACTGCTCGCGTAGCTCACGGATGGAATCGCGTCTCTGTTCGCTGGTGATCGCACGATCGGCTCGTTTCGCGGCCTCGAGACAGTCGCTGTCCTTCTCACACAGTCCTGCCATCGCCAGAGGTGGGAACAGCCACCAGGCCAATACCAACACCCATCGGACCAGCGCGCTCCTATGGAATCGGAACCGGAACATCACAGACCTCCTCAGTCACAGATTTTGAGGGCTGAAGCTTCACCTCGACCTGTGGAAACGGGTCACTCGACAGAGACAACACTTCGTTGCGGTAGCCTGCCTTCTGCAAACAAACCACACGCGGCAGCAGACTCTGCGTGATCACCCATGGCGTCTTTCCGAGCAGTCGCCCAGTCGTCATGTCCCACAGCTCCGCACTGGATGGAGAACTCTGGACAATGGGATTCCCAACCGGACGCTCAGCAGGACGGATCTTGGGGCGAAAACCCAGCACACCAGCGATTCCTATGGTGAGCACCAGCAGAACGGTCCGCCCACCGAGAACCCATTCCCGATGGGGTGATACTCTGGACACAGAACCATTCAACAACACGGAGTCATCCAGTGGACCGGTGTGACTCGAGCTGGCCCTATCAGACGGAATCCCCAATGCCGCTGCAATTCGAGGAATGTCCTCTCGCGAGAGCAACAAGTTTAGCTTCTCTTGGCGATTCATGCCTGCCGAGAACAGCCGCTGGGTCTGTGGGAAATGATCCAGACAGAACGCTTCGAGATCACAGTCCAAAAGGAGTCTCTGCTCCAGCTCTTGCCGGACCATGGCCCTGCTGAGGCGCGTGTTTGGAACACTCCCGGTGGGATCTGTGGCCCGCATGAAGAATGCCTGCTACTTGGTGTTGATGACCAACGCCACTCCGACTTTGCGGCGTAAGTCATCATAGATCCGTTGGTGAATGATTGGGAAGAGGAAAACTCAATCCTAGAGGCCGCGATGACTGCGGCGCGGCTCTCTATTTCGGGGGCGTGCTGGCGGGTGTACTGGCGGGTGTGCTGGTTCCGGTCGTCTGTTCTTTGCTCAGGCAGTTGCAGTGAACGCTCGGTGCTACCTGGGGACAGGGAGACACGGTCGGTGGGATGACAGGTTGGGTAGCAATCGGCGGTGAAGGGTCTCTTTTCACGGGGAGCGGTGGTTTCCCTTCAGGGCAGCGACAGATCGGTTTGCACTGCAAGAGAGCCAACTGGAGTTTGAGACCCTCAAGCGATGCCTTCAACTCGTTAGCGTCCGTAGCGCTGGCCAGAGTCATCTTCAAATCGCGCATGGTCTGCTCTTGTTTTTCACAGGCTGCTTTGACTGTATTGATCAGGTTGTTCTGTTGATCGCTGTTTCCCCATAGTGGCGTCGGGAGCAATCCGATTTGGTGTAATATCAAGATGATAATCAGTCCGACGGAAATCATGGATACATACATCAATAGCATCTCTCTCACGGAGCGCGCATGGATGCTTCCTTCTATGGGTCCAACGGTCCACTTGGCCTCGATGATATCGCTTTGTTTTTTAATGGTCCCTTCGATTCTCTCGGCGAGAGCCTTGAGTTCTGGTAAGCTTCGAATTGCACTGAGGGCAATTGTGTTTTGATGTATTGATTCGGTCTTTTGTTCGATGCGTTGAAGGGTTGTGCTGTTGATGGCGTGGTGGTGCTCTAATTGCGTGTGTGTGCTGGTTGCCGCGTGGGCATTTGATTCAGTGATGGATGAGAGTTGGGCATTGATGGATGAGAGTTGAGTAGTGAGGGCTGAGAGTTGAACAGTGATATTGTCTTTGACTTCTTCAAGTCGGCTCGCTTTGGCGGACTTGCTGAGTTCGTCCTTGAGAGAGCTGTTGACCAGCGTGCTCGCATCCAAGCGATGGATGACGGTGTTTAGCTCTACAACCCGCTGCTCCAGTCGATCGAGGCTCCCTTGCTGGACGGTATGCGCCAGGTTGTTTGCGGTGGCGAGCGCGGAGACACCCTGTTCGATTCGGGTGAGCAGCGGATCGAGCGGCGACACGATTGCCTTCAGCTCGGTGATCGTCGTTTCACGGAGATCGCGATGCGTGGTGTCTACGGATGCCAGATGTCTCTGTAGCGCGCTGCCGATCTGCTGTAGGTGCTCCGTTAGTTGCTCCAGGGCCTGTTTATGTTCAATTCCTGCGACGTGTTCCAATCGAGAAGCCACCGCAAATAGTTCGTCGAGTCGCTTCCGCATGCGACGGATCATGTCGACCAGCTCGATGTTGGGGCTGAATGACGGCTCTTGCGAACCGGACGGCGGTTGTTCTGTACCCACAGGCTCCTCCTATTGTGCGATCTGGGAAACAGATCCTTTGCTCAGCAATGCAAATGCCAGGCGAGTCTTCAGTCGGTAAAGAGGAGTTCTGCTCCAAAACCTCGGGCGTCTGCTGAGACCCAAGTGATTCAGCGTGTCGTCGAAATGTAGCGTGCGGCAAGGCTTGGTGTGGTAGCGGATCAGGCGGCCCGATCAGGCGGCCCGATCGGGCGGCCCGACTCCCTCCTATGCACGGCGGAATCCGCTCTGCACAGAGGTTGAAAGGTGCCGGCAAGACGGCGTATCCTTGAGCAGACTCACCGTGGCGAAAACGACAACAGATCAAGATCGAAGAGTTCGTGTGGCCGCAAAGCCAACGCTCCTGAAGCTTGTATACTCCAGTGGTTTGCTCGAAACGCCGAAGGTATCGCTCCTTGCGGATGGCGAGCGAGTGATTGGACGCGAACCTCCTGAACCGTGGCATACGACACCGATCCTGCTTCCCCAAGACCCGCGTGCCTCGCGACAGCATGCCAGCCTCCGTTCGGTTGACGGTCGAGTGATCGTGACCGACCACGGTAGCAAGCACGGCACTTGGGTGAACGGAGTCCTCATTGAGTCACGGCAACTTTCTGATGGGGATCTGCTGCGCGTCGGCGACTCTCTGCTTGTGTTCCGTGATGAGGTAGATCGAGCTGCGGAGTCACGGCCAGCACCGCGTGGATTTGTTGCGGAGTCTTCTCCGATGCGTACGCTCCTGTGTTTCCTCGATCAGCTTGCGGCCCGAACGGAGCCAGTCCTGCTGGTGGGTGAAACTGGGACTGGAAAAGAGGTATTGGCGAGGTATCTTCACGAGCGCAGCCAGCGGTCTGGACCCCTGCTCGCTCTAAACTGCGCAACACTGTCCCCAGATTTGGCGGATAGTGAGCTTTTTGGACATCAGCAAGGTGCGTTTACCGGGGCGAAGCGCTCGCATGACGGGTTCTTTCGTGATGCCAAGGCCGGTACCCTGTTCCTGGATGAGGTGGGTGAGCTACCGCTTTCTGTTCAATCCAAGCTGCTGCGAGCGCTGGCGGAACGGAAGATTACCCCGGTGGGAACCACGCAGGAACTGGCCTACTCTGCTCGCGTGATTGCTGCGACCAATCGGAACCTGGAACTCGAGCTAGAACGCGGTGGATTTCGAGCGGATCTCTTGGCGCGACTGAGTGCCTTTCGGGTCGAACTACCACCGCTACGCAAGCGTCGAGAAGATATCCTTCCGATCCTACTGTCACAGTTTACGAATCGGCCTGCGATCACCTGCGCGTTGGCACAGGCACTCCTTCTATACCGCTGGCCGCTCAACGTTCGCGAGCTGATCAATCTAGCGACGTTTCTAAAGACGCGATACCCGGATGATGCACTGCTCGATCTGCCCCATGTGGATTCGCACATTTCGAGTTCATTCTCGATGGGAACCGTTGCGAATCGGTCCGTTGTCGCCCACGATGGAGCGGACCCAGCGGGTTCTCCCCCGATTGCCCGCGCCGCTCTGGTTCAGCTACTGGCCAAGCATGACGGAGTGGTTGCACGGGTTGCTGCGGATGTCGGGCGTTCCCCTCGACAAGTGCGACGCTGGATGGCCTCGTATCATGTGGAGCGAGCCGAATGTCTGCCGAAGTAACGTCTTTGGCTGGTTCCGCTTCTGCGGATATTCTGCGCGAAACGGACACTGAACCATCCAATGTTGCGACACCTCTGCTCGATTACATTGGTCCCTATCGCATTCTGGGAGTGCTTGGGAACGGAGGCATGGGAACAGTCTATGAGGGTCTACAAACCGACATTGAGCGACGGGTTGCGATCAAGCTCCTTCATGCCAACTTGGCTGGACGCGCTGATGCAAAAGCACGCTTACACAACGAAGCACGAATCGTCAATCGGGTCGGACATCCTGGCCTGGTCCAGATTTCCGAGGTAGGTAGCCTGCCAAGCGGCTCAGTGTATCTGGTGATGGAACTGCTGCGCGGTGAGACGCTGGCGGTGCGGATGCAGAAGACCGGAGGCGCGCTTGATCTCAGCGATGCCGTTCAGTTTGCCGAAGAGCTGGCCGACATTTTGGTCGCTGCGCACAAGTGCGGCGTGATCCACAGGGATCTCAAGCCAAGCAATGTGATGATCGTTCCCGACCCACAAACGCCCAAAGGAGAGCGGACCAAGCTGATTGATTTCGGCATCGCCAAGGTCATGACAATGGGGGCGTCACCTGGGCTACAGACTCCGCAGGATGCTGTGCTGGGAACTCCCGACTATATGTCGCCGGAGCAGTGCGCGGGGGACGCTGTGGTGGATGGCAGCAGCGATGTCTATTCCCTCGGAGCGGTCATGTTCCATATGCTCGCCGGTCAGCCTCCGTTCCTGGAGAAGACTGCGGGCAAGGTGCTGGCCATGCATCAGTATGAGACCGCACGCCCCGTGCGTGAACTGAGACCGGATACTCCAGAGGAACTCTCGCAACTCATCGAGAGGATGCTGGCCAAGTCTCGTGATGGTCGACCATCTCTCATAGACGTTCAGCAGCAGCTTAAGGGATTTGCCTCTGCTTTATCTGATCGATCTGGTGTGGGCGTTGGGATTGCCAAGCGCCCAGTTCAGAGACAGCGACCTCTTGCGCAAGCTACCTTAGGAGACCTGGAACAACCGCACGCACGTAAGGCGCGATGGCGGCTGGCTGCATGGACGGGTGGCGCGGTGATCTGCCTCGCGATCGGGATCGTGTGGAAGTGGAAACCACGGACAGTGGCACCATCTTCGGCGGAAAAGGTTCTCCGAATACCAAGCCCGCAGACTCTTCCTTTGGTTCGATCGGAGTCTGCGATTCGCAAAGTTTCGGAGGTCCAAGAGCACCCGATTGTACTCCCGTCTTCACGACCAGTGTTGATTCTACGGAACCAGCCAAACCGGGCACCCTCCGGAACCCCAGTCAAGCGGCGCAAGGTGGGTACGGGTCTCGCTAATGATGGAATCCCAAAGACGCCACAGCCGGCGGCAATCACGCCAGCGGGGCCGCGACCGAGAACTCCTGATGATCTCAACAATCCGTTTGGTGACTGGTATCCCGGCTAACCCAACCAACAGACTGTGTCCCGGCTGCATCCTGAGGCTGGTTGTTCTGCTTGCGGGTCTTTTGATCCCTTCCAGAGGCGTGGCCCAAACGGAAGTCTCCTCATCGATCCTAGCGGATGATTGCCGATTGAATACCGGCCCGGATGCAGACTCCAACAGACTGTTCGAGACCTCTGTAAAGTACCGAGAGGCCGGTCAGCTTCCCCAGGCGCTCGCGCTGTTGGTGGCGGACTATCAGAGGGTGCCGTCCTGCATCACTCTTGGGAACATCGCCAACCTTCATTACCTGATGGGACACTGTGAGGATGCCAAACTACTGCTCCGCGCCATCATTTCTCATCCGCCGCTGGATGCACAGTCTGAACGATTCCTGAGCCTTCGACGGCAGGCGCTCGTGCAGGTGGAACAGCAGTGTCCCGATCAACCGCAGAGTCGGCAACCGGCAGCGCCGCCAGACCCTGCACCGACGCCAAATCCTGTCCCGCTGGCGAATCGGGTGTCTGTGGTTCCAGGTTCTTCAGTCAGTCCTGCTCTGATGACTGCGAAGCCTGCGTCCTCGTTGATGCCGCAGAAGGAACAGCGACCAGTATACAGACGCTGGTGGCTGTGGACCGCTGTGGGCGGAGTGGTGGTCCTTGCGGCGTCGGTTGGAATCGGCGTTGGGCTCTATCTACGGGAACCAGCAGAACCCTTCGGGGCCAAGTTCCCCACTGGATTTTCTGGGACCATTTTTTGAATCCTGTTTTCCTCCAAACGAAGTGCAGATTGCACTGCGGAGAATCGATCCACCATGCGTATCCCACCGACATGGACACTCCTGTTCTTGACTGCGCTTGTGGCGCTTACAAGCTGCAAACCCCAGGAGTATTTTTGTGCTCCGGGCGAAGTCTTGGTGCAGATCAAGAACATCGATATCGAGCCCGGACAGAGCACTCCAGTACAAATTGGTGCGTTTTGGCGGCTGAATGGACAGCTCCGAACGCGTCCCGCTAGGCTAAAAGGGGCGGTGAACGAACTAGGACTCTGTGTCGATCCTGAGTTACCCGCGACCGGTACCAGTGAGCTGAGGATGACCGTGATCGGGCTCGATGGCTCGGGCTTGATGACCCTTGGCACGGAGCTAACTGTTGCACTTTCCGCAGAGGACATCAACCAGCTCAAGGCAATCGAGCAGACTACGCTTTCACGTCCCAGACTCTGTAACAGCCAAGGCTTTTGTTGGGAGAACCCTAAGCCACAGGGTGTCAATTTGGTTTCGGTCGCCACCCATGACCAGGAGAGTGTCTGGGCCGTCGGTGCCGCAGGTACCATTATTCACTGGAACGGAGGCTTCTGGAATCGTCTGGACGTTCCCTACTCCGGCCTCTTCCATTCCGTGTGGGTCGATGAATCCGACGATGCTTGGGTGGCAGGAGGAACCGAAGCCGGAGTGGGTGTGGAGGCATCCGCCAAAATCTATGTCTGCAAGAATATCAAGCCAGATCTACACGGACGAGAGTGTCAAGAGATCCCAACTGGTACGAACGAGCTGTTTACCCAAATTGCCGGGGTTGATTCCAACCATGTGTTTGCGATTGGGAAGGCCGGTGTCTTTGCGTGTAACCGCCGCGGCTGTAGTCTGATCAAAGGGGGCAGTTTTTCATCTCTTCACATCGAAAACAAAGACAGCATCTTGGTCGTTGGTTCTGGCGGTACGCTGCTTCGCTGTACCGGTGGAATCTGTACGCCGCTGGTCACGAACACCACGCAGAGTCTATCTTTCGTCACGGTCGATCCATCCGGGGCCATTCATGCAGTGGGCGATGCTGGAAGCTACGTGGTTTGCAAAGACGATCGGTGCGACTCTCGGAACACCGGCACCACTCAACAGCTAGAGCAAGTGGTCGTCCTGTCGTCCGGTCGCAGCATCATCCGAGGGAACCCCAACATCATCGTGTTCTGTGATGGCACCGGCTGCGGCCCAGTGACGGTACCGGCTCCGACTGCTAGCGCACGTCCAGGATACAGAGCCAAAGCCAGCAGACTCACTGGTCTGTATGTATCCTCCGATCGGGGCTACTGGTTGTCAGGATACGATACTCTATTGGCCGATACCGCAGCGAAGCCTGAATCTTTGGCTGGTTTCATTCTCCGCTGCGACGACAAAACGTGTACCCGAACTGCGGAGGTCAAACCGACCAACTCCCTGGCGATGATCACCGGCAGTGACCCAGAAAATATCTGGTCGGTAGGCGGCAACGGGTTGCTGATGCGTTGCGCGGAAAGCAGCGGGTGTAGCGAACGCTCAACTGGACCGACCTGGACCCTTGAGAGTGCGACCGGGAGCGCTGATGTCCTGTGGGCCTCCGGTCAGGAGGGCGCGGTCCTTCGTTGCGAAGCAGACGTCGGATGCAAACAGATGGGTCCAGTCCCCAGTGGGTCGAAGCAATGGGGAATCGCCGGAGCCACCACCGATCGAGTCTGGACGACTGGTGAGGGTGGCTCTGTGGCAACCTGCACAAGCAGTGGCTGTTTCGCACTGACGACTCCCAACCAACATCTATATCAAGCAATCTGGCCCGGCGGTCCTGCGAGCGTCTGGATTGGGGGCGGCGGAGCAACCATTCTTCGTTGCAACAGCGGAACCTGCACCACCCTTCAACAGGGAGTCGGTACCGATGTGATGTCGATCTGGAGTGCAGACGGAGAGAACATTTGGGCAGCCGGTCGAGTCAACGATGGAGGAAAGGAGTTCGGTGCGATGTGGAGATGCAGCTCCTTGGGATGCAATCGAGTTGCAACAAGTCCCAACATGCCATCAAACTTCAAGGCAGTACGCGGAGGGATCGGGGATCGGGTTTGGGCGGTTGGGGAGGCAGGCTCCGTGGCGCGATGTGATGGCGCGGGTTGCAACGCTTTGGCGACGCCGTTGAGCGATTCCCTGACATCGATCTTTGTGCTCGATTCGGAACACGCACTCATCTCGGGTACCAGCGGCAAGCTCCTGTCCTGTTCCGGTACGAGTTGCCAGAGCCAAGCGTCGGGGACGACCAAGGATCTACGGTCTATCGGTGGACTGAGCGCCGATCTGTTTTGGATCACTGGTGACCAAGGGACAATGATCCAGTGCGTGTCTCAGCAGTGCGACCAGATGCAGGCGTTGACCGACGCTCACATCAAGCCGGTGGTCGTGTCCGATAAGCAGCACGCATGGATCGTCGCTGGTGGAGGGGCCGTTTTCCGCTACTATCCCGATCGGGTGCGGAGAGATTCCTTCGCGAAGTAAAGCCGCAGACAGAGGGAATCCCCCACGATCGGTCCTGATAGGAATCCTTAGTGACCGTGGCAGGTTGGGCAGGGCACCTCGGTCGAGACCTGTCCGGTTCCCGAACACGCATAGTGGTGGATGTAGCCCTGGCCCCCACATGGTCCTCGGCACGGATTCCCGTCCATTCCCACCTGAGAGCCGTTGCACATTCCACAGATCACGTTGCCCAAGCCGTTACAGCCTCGACAGGGCTTTTCGACAGTGACCGTTCCGCTTCCCTGACATGTACTACACGCCATATGAAACACCCCCGACTACTAATATAAGCGTCTTCCGGGCGGGTGTCAGCGGCGGATTGCAAGTTTTGAGAAGGGTGCCGGATGGAAGGGCGGGGCGCTCCGCCGACTGAGGCGACTACGCGAGGACCAGCTTGTGGTCGGCGATGAACTTGCGGCCAAATGCCTCGATCTGGTTGTCGGTCGGGTGATCGAGAGGCTCGTTGCCGACGATCTTCTTGGCGAGGTCGGTGTGGTGATGGCTGGCCAGATGGGATTGGAAGTGGGTCCGTGCCAGTCCGGGTCCGACCAGCAGCACCTGGGATGCCGTCTGCAGCTTGGCCATCACCTGATGGAAGAAGTGCTCGTCGTGCTTGGGCCCTTCGTGGCGGGCATGGGTGTGGTGGTCGGGCTCATGGCGATCGACGTGATGCTTGTCGGCCCGGCCGTCGGCATGAAGCTCAAACAGGCGGGCGTGTTCGGAATCGATCCAGACGATAACAAAGGACATGGGAGCTCCTGATTGCAGGGTTTGGGGCCGCTCGGTTTGTCGCAAGCTGCCCAGATTGTGTTCAATTGGGAGCCGGCGACGAAGCCGACGCGTCTACTTCCGGGGAGCCGGTGGCAAGGAACTCCCGCATG
>ERZ724524.197-NODE-197-length-38166-cov-16.928052_pt1 | contig 38166 bp, 37 predicted proteins | sample MGYA00376057_ERZ724524 | MGnify/ENA primary metagenome ERZ724524 (study PRJEB28724, sample SAMN07190888) | wastewater metagenome | isolation source: influent of sewage treatment plant in Hong Hong | place: USA: Christiansburg, Virginia | collected 2016-03-01 ...
ATCATGAGCATAAGCGCAATAATCAGCCCAACATCATCCGGGGTGCAACTATCTAAATCATCGGCTGCAAGCACCACTACTCAAGAATCTCGCGCATCCCGTGGCCATGGTTTGATGCTTGAGCGCCTTTGGCGTATTAAGGACCCTGCTGCATCTGAGCCAAAGCCGCTTTCACTCGTGACGACAAACATGCTTTCTGGCAATACATACGACTTTCTTTCATATTCTGATCGTAAATTGTTGGAAAAGGTGTATGCCTATGCGGAAGAAAATAATCTTGATTTAGAGCAAGTAGATGCACTTGCCTTCGACTTGGCTGGTTATCGAATGGATGTGGCATCTGGGGGCCTTACGCCTAATAAGCCTGGCGATATTTATACGCCTGATGGTAAGTGGGCTATTGCTGCTTTTGATGAGCGAGATACCAAGCTTGCCTATCAGATTAAAAATGGAAAAGCGGCCCTAAGCACACAGTTTGATCATGGCTTTCTCAATGAGATCTTTGATCCTGAAAAGCATTCGACACATGCAGTGGATTTCAGTTTTCTAGCCAAGATGGTGAAAGAGTTTTCCGACCAAGCCGGCCAGCCAGATGAAAATCTCCAGATGCCAGATGACCCCAATCGTCGCTATGCTGAACCGGGGCGAGGGTCGTATCTGGTCGAAACCCTCAACGGCAAAAAGCCGCCCACCCATCCGGATAATCTGGGCAAAAATGCCGATGGCAGCGGGGATGTGCTGAATTACCTGACCAAGCAAGACCGCAAGAAGCTGTTACAGGCCTATCAAATGCTGATGTCGCTGGGCATGAGCACCGATCAGCTTGACCAAACCGCCACCAGCCTGGGGGCGGTGCGCATGCGCGAAGCCACCGGCCAATCGGCCCCGGCCAGCAGCACAAGCGCTACCCATAAAGCCACACGCGCATACAGCAGTCAGAACGGTTTGACCTCACTGCTGGATACCCTGAGCCCGGCCAATCGGCAAAAAAATCGCCAACCGGTCACGCAGATGTCCAAGGTGTTGGAAAAGCTGCTGATGGCGGAAAAGGCCGAGCAGGCGGGGCGGGCCTGATTTAGGCTCAAGCCGGCCACATCAGCGCCGTGGTCACCAGCAAAAAGCCGATGAACACGCTGCGCAGCCAGCGCTCCGGCAGGCGGCGGGCGCAGGCCACGCCCCAGGAAATGGTGGAGAGCCCGCCCAGCGCCATGGGCAGGCCCAACGACCAGCTGACCTGCCCGGCGCTGGCGTAGGTGCTCAGCGCAATCAGCGAGCCGGGTACCACCAGCGCCAGCGCCAGCCCTTGCGCAGCGGCCTGCCGGTGGCCAAAGCCGCGCACCAGCATGGGCGTGGCCACCAGCCCGCCGCCCACGGTAAACAGCCCGGAAAACACCCCGCTGACCACCCCCACCACTGGCAGATAGCGGGCGGACAACACCCGTGGCTGCGGCGCGTGTGCCCGTGGCGGGCGTGCCACCAGCCAGCACAGATAAACGCACAGCCCAAGCAAAAAGCCGATAAACACCCATTGCAGGGTGTGGTGGTCCAGCCCCACTGCCAGCCGCGCCGCCGGGTAGGAGGCCAGCATGGCAATGCCGCCCAGGCCCAGCGCCCGGCTCAGCGGGATGGCGTGGTGCTGACGGTAGCGGTAAAACGCCAGCAGCACATTGGGCACAATCATCACCAGCGCGGTGCCCTGTGCCATGGATTGATCCATGCCAAACCACAGCGCCAGCACCGGAATGGCCAGCAGTCCGCCGCCAATGCCCAGCAAGCCACCCACCCCGCCCAGCGCGGCCCCCAGCACCGCGCCCAGCCCGGTGACTGTCAGCAATGCCCCGATTTCGCCTGGCTGTCCCATGCCGGGTGTCCTTGTGTGTGTCAGTGTGGCATTCAGTGTAATCCGATATTTCCAGGCTTATAATGCCCGGCCATAACAAGCTATTCTTGTGCTGGAGAGCAATAATGGACGGGCTATCCGATCTGGCATTCTTTACCGCCTTGCTGCGCGCCGGCAGCCTGGCGGCGCTGGCGCGTGAGCAGGGGGTGACCCCGCCCGTGATCAGCCGGCGGCTGGCGGCGCTGGAGGCGCGGCTGGGTTTGCGCTTATTGCAGCGCACCACCCGGCGCATGCACCTGACCCAGGAAGGCGAGCTGTACGCGCAACGCGGCCAGGCGCTGCTGGACGAGCTGCAGGCGCTGGAAGCCGACGTGGCCGCCCGCCATCTGGCCCCGCGCGGGCTGTTGCGGGTGAATGCTTCGTTTGGCTTTGGCCGTTGCCACATTGCCCCGGCTGTCAGTGAATTTGCCCGCCGCTACCCGCAGGTGGGGGTGCAGCTGACACTGACCGACCGGCCAATGAATCTGGTGGAAACCGGTCTTGATCTGGGCATCCGTGTGGGCGGCCTGCCCGATAGCCGCGACCACGCCTGCCGGCTGGCGGCCAATCGCCGCTTGCTGTGCGCCGCGCCAGACTATCTGGCGCGCTGTCCGGCACCCGCCACGCCGGAGGCGCTGGGACGGCATCAGTGCATTGTGATCCGGGAAAACAATCAGGCGTATGGCAACTGGCAGCTGCGCCAGGGTCACCGCCAGGTGACGGTGAAAGTGGATGGTGCGCTGTCCACCAACGATGGCAGCACCGCACTGGCATGGGGGCTGGCCGGCCACGGTATTTTATTGCGCTCCACCTGGGAAATTGCGCCGCTGCTGCGCAGTGGCCAACTGATTGAAGTGTTGCCGCACTGGCAGTTTCCCCCGGCGGACGTGTATGCGGTCTATCCGCAACGCGCCCACGCGCCAGCCAAGCTGCGGGTGTTTGTCGATTTCTTGCTGGCGCGCTTTGCCGGGCATCGTGGGCCCGACCCACAGGCGGCGTGGTAGCGCTTACTTTGGCAGCATCAGCGTCACCGTCATCATCAGGAACAGCACAAAAATGCCGCGCAGCTTGCGGTCGGGCAGTTTCTGCGCCAGCGCCACCCCGTGCGAGATGGTGGTTAGCCCGCCAATCGCCATGGGGATGCCCAGCCACCAGTTCACCACGCCCGCGTGGGTGTAGGTGACCATCGCCACCAGCGAGCTGGGCACGATCATGCACAGCGCCAGCCCTTGTGCGGCAGCCTGACGGTAGCCAAACAGCCGCACCAGCATCGGCGAAGACACCGTGCCGCCGCCCACGGTAAACAGCCCGGAAAACGCCCCGGCCACCACTGCAACCAGCGGTAACCAGCGGGCGGACAGTATACGCGGCGGCGCATCGCCGGTGCGGCGGGCGTACAGCTGCCAGCTGAGGTAAGCAATCAGCCAGAGCAGAAAGCCAATGAATATCCAGCGCAACGTGGCATTGTCCAGCGACACCGCCAGCCGCGCCGCCGGGTAAGACACCAATATCGAGATCAGCCCCAGGCTGGCCGCCAGTTTCAGTGCAATCGGGTGGTGCTGGGAGTAGCGCCAGAACGCCATCACCACATTGGGGGCAATCATCACCAGCGCGGTGCCCTGCGCCACCGATTGATCCATGCCAAACCACAGCGCCAGCGCCGGAATGGCCAGAATGCCTCCGCCAATGCCCAGCAAACCGCCACAAAAGCCCAGCACTGCGCCCAGCAGCAGCATTCCCGGCCACACCACATACCAAGTAGACATACCTATGCATTCGTTCTGGTTTCACTCGGCGCCCAGTGTAATCCATTCGCTTGTCCTGAGCGTGGGGGTGGGCAAGAAATTTATAGACATGGCGTATGCCGAAGGGGTGTGGCTTGCCGGGGCGTGGCCGCTGATGACGCCCGCCCTCTTGCCTTGTCCGGGGCGATCCCCTCTAATAGGCGGTTCCCGATAGCGTTGATAGATCATGGTTGCCGTTACCCGCCCGCTGGCCGATTCTCTGGCCGATGCCGCCGACCCCCAGCTCTGGCTGGCCGGCCTGGCTCCACAATACTCCCCGGCTGAATTTGCCTTGGTGGAAAAAGCCTTCCACGCTGCGCGCGCGCTCTACCAGGGCCACCGCCTGGCGCATACCCAGGAGGACATGTTCAGCCATGCCGTGGCTGCTGCCGCCATTGTGGCCGACCTCAATCTGCTGGCCGATGCGGTGATGGCGGCGCTGCTGTTTGCCGCGCCGGATTTGCGCGAGGACAGCGAGGTCTGGCTCAGCCAGACGTTCAACCCGGTGGTGGCCGGGCTGGTGCTGGGCGGCTCGCGGGTGCGCAAGATTCAGGAGCTGGGCAGCCAGCACGACGCAGCCACGCCCGAGGCGCGCAGCCGTCAGGCCGAAGCAATGCGCCAGATGCTGCTGGCCATGGTGGCGGATATCCGCGTGGTGCTGATCAAGCTGGCCTGGCGCACGCAAACCATGTACCACCTGTCGCGGGTGGCCGATGAAGCGGTGCGCCGCCGGGTGGCCAGCGAAACCCTGGACATCTTTGCCCCGCTGGCCAACCGGCTGGGGGTGTGGCAGATCAAGTGGGAGCTGGAAGACCTGGCGTTTCGCCACCTTGAGCCCGACACCTACAAGAAAATTGCCAAACTGCTGGACGAACGCCGGCTGGACCGGCTCAGCTATATCGAACAGGTGCTGACCACCCTGCGCGGCGAGCTGGCGGGGGCCGGGCTGCACGCCGACGTGGCGGGCCGGCCCAAGCATATTTACAGCATCTGGAAAAAGATGCGCAAAAAAAACCTGGATTTTTCCGAGCTGTACGACATCCGCGCCGTGCGCATTCTGGTGGATAGCCACAAGGACTGCTACACCGCGCTGGGGCTGATTCACAGCCTGTGGCAGCCGGTGCCTGGCGAGTTTGACGACTACATCAACCAACCCAAGGCCAACGACTACAAAAGCCTGCACACGGCGGTGATTGGCCCGGAAGACAAAGTGGTCGAGGTGCAGATCCGTACCTTTGAGATGCACGAGCACGCCGAATTTGGCGTGGCCGCGCACTGGCGCTACAAGGAAGGCGGCAAGGGCGATAGCGCTTACGAAGAAAAAATTGCCTGGCTGCGCCAACTGCTGGACTGGCGCGAGGAAGTGTCCGATCGCACCGGCCTGGCCGACGCCTTCCAGACCGAGCTGTTTGCTGACACCATCTACGTGATGACGCCGGTGGGCAAGGTGCTTAGCCTGCCCACCGGTGCCACGCCGATCGACTTTGCCTACGCGGTGCACACCAACCTGGGGCATCGCTGCCGGGGGGCCAAGGTGGATGGCCAGATTGTGCCCTTGTCTACGCCCTTGCATAACGGCCAGCGGGTGGAAATCCTCACGGTGAAAGAAGGCGGCCCGTCAATCAACTGGCTGCACGATGGCTGGGTGACCAGCCACCGCGCCATCAGCAAGATTCGCCAGTGGATTCGCCAGCAGAACGCCCATATCGCCATCGACGCCGGACGGGCGCTGTTCGACAAGGAGCTTGCGCGCCTGCCCGGCCTGCAGCCCAATCTGGACGCGCTGGCCGAGCGCCTGCAGGCGCGCAATATGGACGAGGTGTTTGCCGCGCTAGGCCATGGCGAGCTGTCGCTGAAGGCCCTGCATCAGGCGCTGACCAGCTTTGCCCCGCCCGAGCCGCCAGCGGAGCTTAATCCGGAAAGCCTGGTGCGGCGCAGCCGCGCCGGCCACGATGCCGGCGGTATTCTGATTGAGGGCGTGGACAATCTGATGACCGTGCTGGCCAAGTGCTGCAAGCCGGCACCGCCCGACCCGGTGGTGGGCTTTGTCACCCGTGGCCGGGGGATTTCCATCCACCGGGTGAATTGCCGCACGCTCAAGCGCCTGTCCAGCGAAGCCCCGGAACGGCTGATCACCGCTGACTGGGGCCGGCAGGATCACAGCCTGTTTGCCATTGATGTGGAAGTCATTGCCCGCGACCGTCCCGGCCTGCTGCGGGATTTGTCTGACATCCTGTCGCGTGACAAGGTGAATGTCACGGCGGTGCATACCCTCAGCCGTGAAGCGCATGCACGCATGCGCCTGACCCTGGAAGTGCGCCATGTGCAGGATATCCAGCGGGTGCTGTTTCATGTGATGGAGGTGAAGGGCGTGCTGGAGGCGCGGCGGGTGTGATATGCGTTTGGGTTAGTTTTTTGGGGTGGGCATGGGTTTTGGTGTGCGGATTGGCCCGTGCCTGGCGCGCTTGTCTCTTGCTTGCCACACGTCAGATACGCTGCACTGCACAAATTTATACTGCACTGCACAAAAAATACTTGCCAAACCGCAAAGCTGGTTCGATAATTCAGTCTACATCAGGACGTTGCATGCAATGTGTGCGTTTTGGTGTTGTCTCCTCCATCCTCCTTCTATAGGTGGAATTCAGCGCAACTGCTCGCTAGCGGTTGCGCTCTTTTTTTGCCTGTTGTCTGGCGGACACATTCGGACCAGGATGGCCGTTTTGCACTGCAAGGTAAGCATGGGCCGGCAGCCGGGTTTTTCCGCCATTTGCGCTATGGGCGGGCGGGTTTGCCTGCCAAGGCAAAGCTGTTTGAAAAATCAGGCGCTTGCCTTTGCGGGGTCATCGTGTACGCGGTTTGACAGTCGTCTTCCTGCTGTAATAGAATCTACAACTTTCAAGAATTTTGACTGGAAGAGTTTCCATGAAAACCTTTTCTGCCAAGCCGCACGAGGTTAAGCGCGAATGGTTCGTGGTGGATGCCACCGACAAGGTGCTCGGTCGTCTGGCCGCTGAAATCGCCCATCGTCTGCGCGGCAAGCACAAGCCGGAGTTCACCCCGCACGTTGACACCGGTGACTTCATTGTTGTGGTAAATGCCGAAAAAATCCGCGTGACCGGTACCAAGGCACAGGACAAGAAGTACTACCGCCACTCTGGCTACCCCGGCGGTATCTACGAACGTACCTTTACCGAGATGCAACAGCAGTTCCCTGAGCGCGTGCTGGAAAAAGCCGTCAAGGGCATGCTGCCGAAAGGCCCGCTGGGCTACGCCATGCTGTCCAAGCTGAAGGTGTACGCCGGCAACGAGCATCCGCACTCCGCACAGCAGCCGAAAGTGCTGGAAATCTGATAAAGGCTGGAACAAGATATGAACGGTAAATACTACTACGGTACGGGTCGTCGCAAGAGCGCAGTGGCCCGCGTGTTCATGGCCAAGGGTAATGGCCAGATCACCGTCAACGGCAAGCCGCTGGACCAATACTTTGCCCGCGAAACCGGTCGCATGGTCGTGCGTCAACCGCTGACCCTGACTGAACACCTGGAAAGCTTCGACATCATGGTTAACGTGGTGGGCGGCGGCGAAACCGGCCAGGCTGGTGCTGTGCGTCACGGCATCACCCGTGCCCTGATCGACTTCTCCACCGAACTGAAGCCGACCCTGTCGGCTGCCGGTCTGGTGACTCGCGATGCGCGTGAAGTTGAACGTAAGAAGGTCGGTCTGCACAAGGCCCGCCGTCGCAAGCAGTTCTCCAAGCGTTAATCGCTGGACTGCCGAAAAAAGCCGCCTTGTGCGGCTTTTTTCATATCCTCGCTGGGATTTTGCCGGTCTGGCCGGCTGGCCCAGCCTGACCGAAAGCGTCCGCTGTGCTGCTGTTGCAATAACCTTGCTGGCAAGTATGTTGATTTTCTGCCACGGCAGCGGATAATTCATTGATCTCATCCCCCTTTTCTGCTGGAGAATTTCCACCATGACCGCTGCTGCCACTGAAATCCCGATGCCGTTTGTGTTTACCGACAATGCCTGCAACAAGGTCAAGGACCTGATTGCCGAAGAAGGCAACCCCGAGCTGAAACTGCGTGTGTTTGTCACCGGCGGCGGCTGCTCCGGCTTCCAGTATGGCTTTACCTTTGATGAAATCGCCAACGATGACGACACCCTGGTGGAAAAAGAAGGCGTGCAACTGCTGGTTGACCCAATGAGCTACCAGTATCTGGTGGGCGCAGAAATCGACTACCAGGAAAGCCTGCAAGGCTCGCAGTTTGTCATCAAGAACCCGAATGCCAGCTCCACCTGCGGTTGCGGTTCGTCGTTCTCGGTGTAAGCCCGCCTGCTGCAATGCAGCGGGCCGGCGCATGCGCCCAGTATTTTTACGTATGCGCCCTGCGCTGGCCGTTGGCAAGGCTTGACGTCAGGTCAGCCGACAGTGCAGACTGATTCTCCGCCTGCGCCCCAAAAAAGCCCAAGCCCCTGCTTGGGCTTTTGCCGTCACAGCACCGTCACTGCTGAACGGCACAATCGGCGCGGTATCCGTGGGCAGAGATGACTTGACTGAACAGGTATTATGAAGACTTCGCTTCCTCCCGCTATTGTGTTGCCCAAGCTGCCCCCGATTCAGCGTGAATTTGTCTTCACCGACGACGACTTCGACCGCATCCGCCGCTTTATCCATCAGCGCGCCGGCATTGCACTCAACCCCAGCAAAAAAGACATGGTGTATGGCCGCTTGGTGCGGCGCATCCGCACCCTGCAGCTCGGATCGTTTGCCGCCTATCTGGAGCTGCTGTTTTCTGCCGACCGGGGCCGGGAAGAGCTGGAGCACTTTGTTAACGCGCTGACCACCAATCTGACCTATTTTTTCCGCGAAGAGCATCATTTTCCGATTCTGGCCGACCACCTGCGCAGCCGCAGCGGCGATATCCAGATCTGGTGTTCGGCGGCTTCCACCGGCGAAGAGCCTTACTCGCTGGCCATGACGGCGCTGGAAGCCGCCAGCGCAGGCGTGCGCCAGTCGGTCAGCATTCTGGCCACCGACCTGGACACCAATGTGCTGCGCACCGGCGCGGAAGGCATTTATGGTGCGGAAGCCATCAACAAGCTGCCCAGCGGCATGGCCCAGCGTTACTTCGACCGGCTGGATGAGCAGCGCTGGCAGGCCAAGCCGGCCTTGCGCCAGATGATTCGCTTTCAGCCGCTGAACCTGGTGGATCCGCAATGGTCGATCCGGGGGCCGTTTGACGCCATTTTCTGCCGCAATGTGATGATTTACTTCGACCGCGACACCCAGCTGACGGTACTGCGCCGCTTTGCGCCGCTGCTCAAGCCGGATGGCTTGTTGTTTGTTGGCCACTCGGAAAACTTTTACCACGCCACTGATTTGTTCCGTTTGCGAGGCAAAACGGTGTACGAACGGGTGAATGCGTTGTGACGGCAGATTAAATGCCAAGTAACAGGCTATGGCCGCTGGCGGTGGCCGTGTCATAATCGTGGCTAAGCATGTGCAGACACCGCCCGTGATGGACGGAAATGGCCGGTCTGAATGATTTGATTCCAACTTTTGTCAGCCCTGCCTTGTGGCAGCGGGTTTGGCGTAGGGCGAGATAACCGTATGAAAGTCGTGGTGTTGGGCGCAGGGGTAGTTGGGGTTTCCACCGCCTGGTTTCTGACCAAGGCCGGTCATGAAGTGATTGTGATCGACCGGCAGGCGCAGGCCGGGGTGGAAACCAGCTATGCCAATGGCGGGCAGATTTCGGTCAGCCAGTCGGAGCCATGGGCCAACCCTGGCACGCCGATGCGGGCGCTCAAGTGGATGTCGCACGAAGATGCACCGTTGCTGTTCCGCTGGCGGCTGGACAGCCGGCAATGGGCGTGGGCGCTGAAGTTTCTGGCCGAATGCCGGCCAGGCCGCGCCAAGCAGAATATCCGCCAGCTGCTCAACCTGGGCCTGTACAGCCGGCAAACCCTGCAGGACATCCGTGCCGAAACCCATATTCAGTACGACCAGCAAACCCGTGGCATTCTGGCCATTTACCAAAGCCAGCAGGCGCTGGATGAAGCGGCCAACACCTGTTTGCTGATGCAGACCTACGGCATGGACCGCAAGGTGGTGACCCGCGACCAGATTGCCGAGATCGAACCCGCCTTGCGCCATATGGTGCCCAAACTGGCTGGCGGCACCTATTGCCCGAGTGATGAATCCGGCGATGCGCGCATGTTTACCCAGCGTCTGGCCGCCCTGTGCGCCGAGGCTGGCGCTGAATTCCGCTATCACACCCGCATCAACGCCCTGCTGACCCGTGGCAGCAGCCTGAGCGGGGTGTCGATTACCGGCCCGGATGGCCAGTACGAAACCCTGACGGCTGATGCTTTTGTGATGGCGATGGGCAGCTATTCGCCGCTGCTGGCGCGCACCATCGGCATCAAGCTGCCGATTTATCCGGCCAAGGGCTATTCCGCCACCGCGCCGATTGAAGAGCCGGAAGTGGAAGTGCAGAACGGCGAGTTTGTCGAAGGCGACAATGCGCCGATGGTCAGCATCACCGATGAAGAAAACCGCCTGGTGTTTTCCCGCCTGGGCGACCGCCTGCGTGTTGCCGGCACGGCAGAGTTCAATGGCTATTCCACCGAACTGAACGCGGTGCGCTGCGCGGCGCTGATTAACCGCGCCAAGCAGCTGTTTCCGGGCGCTGCCGACTACAGCAATGCGATGTTCTGGACGGGTCTGCGCCCGGTCACCCCATCGAATGTGCCGCTGATTGGCCGCACCAAAGAATATAAAAACCTGTTTCTCAACACCGGCCACGGCGCGCTGGGCTGGACCCAGGGGGCTGGCTCTGGTCGGGCGCTGGCCGACATCATCAACGGCGACCGCCCGGAAGTGGACTTCCGCTTTATCGGCCTGTAACCCCGGCCTGCCGCCCGCACGCCGTACAGTGTTGCCACTGTGCGGCGTTTGTGTTGACGGCGTGCCCTTTGCAAGGACTGTTTATGCCATCCATTCAATTTGGCACCCCGCTCTCACCCACGGCGCTCAAGGTGATGCTATTGGGCAGCGGCGAACTGGGCAAGGAAGTGGTCATCGCCCTGCAGCGCCTGGGCGTGGAAACCATCGCCGTAGACCGCTACCCCAACGCCCCGGCCATGCAGGTGGCGCATCGCAGCCATGTGATTGCCATGACCGACGCCGCCGCGCTGCGCGCGCTGGTGGAAAGCGAGCGCCCGCACCTGATCGTGCCGGAAATCGAGGCGATTGCCACCGACGAGCTGGCGCGCATCGAAGCCGATGGCCTGGCTGAAGTGATCCCCACCGCCCGCGCCGCGCAACTGACCATGAACCGCGAAGGCATCCGTCGGCTGGCCGCGGAAACCCTGGGCCTGCCCACCTCGCCGTATGCCTTTGCCGACAGCCTGACCGAACTGCAAGCCGCCATCGACGCGGGCATTGGTTATCCGTGCGTGATCAAGCCGGTGATGTCGTCCAGCGGCAAAGGGCAAAGCCTGGTGCGTGGCCCGGAGGATGTGGCCCCAGCCTGGGATTACGCCGCCAGCGCCGGGCGGGTGGACGCGGGCCGGGTGATTGTGGAAGGGTTCATCCAGTTTGACTACGAAATCACCCAGCTGACCGTGCGCGCCTGCAACGCGGATGGCGACATCGACACCTATTTTTGCGAACCGATTGGCCATATCCAGCAACACGGCGACTACGTGGAAAGCTGGCAGCCGCAGGCCATGAGCCCACTGGCCCGGCAGAAGGCGCGCGACTACGCCCAGGCGGTGGTGGATAATCTGGGCGGACGCGGTCTGTTTGGGGTGGAGCTGTTTATCCGGGGGGACGAGGTATGGTTTTCGGAAGTCAGCCCGCGCCCGCACGACACCGGCCTGGTGACGCTGGCCAGCCAGACCTTGAGCGAATTTGAACTGCACGCCCGTGCCATCCTCGGCCTGCCGGTGGATACCGCCATGCGTGTGCCTGCCGCCGCCAGCGCGGTGATCTACGGCGGCATGGAAGCGCAGGCCATCGGTTTTGACGGCGTGGCCCATGCGCTGGCCGTGCCCGGCAGCGACCTGCGCCTGTTTGGCAAGCCCGAAAGCTTTGCCCGCCGGCGCATGGGCGTGGCGCTGGCCAGCGCCGAGCACGAAACCCAGGCCCGCGAGCGCGCCAAGCTGGCTGCCAGCCGCGTTATCCCCGTTCAACGAAAGCCCTGACCATGACCACCGCCACCCCGACCGAAGCCAACCCGATGCACACCGTCACCCCGTACCAGTTGCTGGGTGGCGAGGCCATGCTCACCCTGCTGGTCGATCGCTTTTACAATGTGATGGAGCACGATCCGGCGGTGGCCGAAATCCGCCGTCTGCACCCGGCGGATCTGGAAGGGTCACGGCAGAAGCTGTTCATGTTTTTGTCCGGCTGGCTGGGCGGCCCCAATCTGTATATGGAGCAATTTGGCCACCCGCGCCTGCGCGCCCGCCATCTGCCGTTTCCGATTAACCAGTCTGCCAGTGACCAGTGGATGTACTGCATGGAACACGCCTTCGAGGGTCTGGCGGTGGACCCAACCCTGCGCGAGCAGCTGATGGCCGCCTTGCGCAATACGGCCAATTTCATGCAGAACCAGCCCCCCGCCTGAGCCCGGAGCCCCCCATGCCACACTGGTCTGCCCTGCTGGGTATCACCGTCGCCATTGGTATTGGTGCCGCCAGCCCTGGCCCCAGCTTTGTCATGGTGGCGCGCACTGCCGTCAGCCAGGGCCGCCCCCACGGCCTGCTGGCCGCCGCCGGCATTGGAACGGGTGGGCTGGTGTTTGCCATGCTGGCGCTTTTGGGTCTGCACAGCGTGCTCAGCCTGTCCCCCATGCTGTATCTGGCGCTGAAACTGGCTGGTGGGCTGTATCTGGCCTGGCTGGGCTGGCGCATCTGGCGCGGCGCCCGTCAGCCCTTGCTCATTGACAGCGCCGAAACAGCACCACCGGCACGCCGCGCGTTTGTCACCGGCCTGTTCACCCAACTGAGCAATCCGAAAACCGCCATTGTCTACACCAGCGTTTTTGCCGCCTTCCTGCCCGCCCAGCCTGATCTGACTTTCAAGCTGCTCACCGTCCTGGCCGTGCTGCTGGTGGAAACCGGCTGGTATACCCTGGCCGCCTGGGCGCTCTCCGCCCCCTTGCCCCGCCAAGCCTACCTGCGCGGCAAAACCTGGGTGGATCGCGCCGCTGGCGGTGTGATGATGGCGCTGGGGCTGAAACTGGCGCATGGGGCGCTGGAATGAACCCGATAAAATAAAAACAGCATCGCCCACGGTTTGATTTAGAAAACCGTGGGCGATGCTGTTTTTAGCCGGTAGCGTCCGGTTGGTTTATCCCCGTCAAATCGTCTCTATCCCGGCTGCCCATCCGCGCGTGGCCGCATATACACCGGCAGAAACTGCCCGCCCCAGCGCGCCCAGATCAGCAGCCAGCCCAGTGCGGCCAGCACATACAGCAGATTGCGCGCTGGCTGTGGTGCGGCTTCGGTCAGCACTCGCAGCAGCGCCACGCCGTGCAGTGCCAGATACAGCCGCCACAGCCAGGGTGCAGCCACCAGCGGCTGGCCAGAATGCCCCAGCGACACCCGGCTGACAAAGCCCATCATCAAGGTGCTGAACAGCCCGATGCTGAGCGCATGCACTGGTGCGCTGCCCAGTGACGGCCAGATGGCTGCCAGCGCATGCAGCGCCAGCGCCACTGCAGCCCAGGCAAACGACAGCTGCAGCATGGCCAGCAGCCGGTTGTACCCACAGCGGCGCACGCCCCAGCGCCAGCTGGTATACGCCAGCAGCCCGGCAAACAGCGCGTCCCAACCCGCGCACAGCAGCGGCCAGTCCAGCAGAGTTAGCGTGGCGTGCCCCAGACTGCCCAGCCAGAACCCCAGCAGCAGCGAATATGGCCGCCATGGTTGGTAAGGTTGCAGCACGCTGGCGCTGAAAAACGGCAGCATGCGATGGCTGACGGTCAAAAACACTGGCAGCAAAAACCCCCACAGCGCCAGCGTGCGCATCAGCCCCCACGCCCAGCCCGCGCCGCTGATCACCCAGCCCAGCCCAGCCAGCGCACCCGCCGCGCCCAGGCCAAACGCCAGCGCCACGGCCCAGGCGTGGTGACGGTCAGGCTGACGGCTGGCACGAATGCAGCGCAGCCAGCTGGCCAGTAGGCCAAGCATGCCCAAGGACATCAGGCCGTGTCCTAATCCCTGGCTGATGCGTCCACCGCCCAGTTGGCCCAGCAGCAGCATCAGGTTGGCCAGGCCCCACACCGCCACCAGCGCCAGATAGTGGGCGCGGGGCGGCGGCGGCACGGCAAGCCACTTGGGGCCGGCGGTGAAGATAAACCCGGCCATGAAGGGGGCAAACAGGCCGTACAGCATCCAGTGGCCATGTACCAGCATGGCCGGCAGGCTGGCGTCGGCCCAGTCCTGGCCAAGCACACGGCCCAGCAACACCGCCCCCCACCACAGCATGGCGGTCATGACCGCCAGCGTGCCAGTGGCAAACAGCGCCCGATGCGGCGCAGACAAGAGCGTGGAGAACATCAGGCTTTCCTTGAGGCAGTTGACCCGGCATTGTCCACGCCCTGGCGGGGCAAAAGACATGATTCACATCAAGCCTGGCCGGATGCACTGGCATGGCGGGCAATTTCGCCAATCAGATCCACCACTCTGGCGCTATAGCCCCATTCATTGTCGTACCAGTACACCAACCGCAGCTGCTGTTCTGCCTGGATGGTGGTCCAGCGTTGGTCCACACATACTGAATGGGCATTGCCGCAGTAGTCTTGTGACACTTTGGGCGTGGTGTCCAGCTGGATAATGGCGTGGCGCTGCTGTTGGGCCAGGGTGTGCAGATGCTGGTGTACGGTGTCCACCGTAGCTGGGTGACACAAAGAGACATCCAGCACGGCAGACGATACGCTGCTGGTGGGCACCCGGTAGGAAAACCCCTGCATCCGGGTGGACAAGCCTGGCAGCACGGCGTCGGCAGCCAGCACGGCGCTGGTGGTTTTGGGCAGCAGATTGTTCAGGGCGCTGCGACCCAGGGTGTAATGCGACAGCGTGTCATCGTGTGCGCTGCCGGCAAGTGCCGCACTGTCCAGCAGATTTTGGCTGGACAAGCAGGGGTGCAAGGTGGTCAGCCGGCCATGCGCAATGCCGTAATGCTGCTCAAGCAGCTTGACCAGCGGGGCCAGGGCGACAGTGTCGCAAATGCTGCTGGACAAACGCCGTTGCAGCGCTGGCTGGAATGTCTGTTCGTTGACGCCAAACACGATGGTGTGCAGCTGCTGGCGGTGGCAGGCATGGGTGCTGATGGTCCAGCCGGGAAAGTTGTGCCAGTGGGCCAGCCGCTCGGCATTGTCTGTCCCGGAAGCATCGACAATGACATCCACGCCATGTGCCTGCCAGGGGGCCTGGGTGATATCCGGGCAGTGGCTGACGGCAATCATCTGCGCGCCCTGGCAAAGCTGCTGTTGCTTGACCTGTATTGGCGGTTTCAGCCCGCCGTACAGCGAATCATGATTGAGCAGGTAGGCAATATTGTGGATGTCCGGATTGATTTCATTGATCAGGACAATATCAAAGTCACGGCGGTCATGCTGAATCCGGAATACTGCCCGGCCAATGCGGCCCAGCCCGTGAATGCCAACGCGTAGTTTGATCATTGCAGTCCTCCTGGCAAGTGTGATGAAAGGCATGTTTCCACCGGTCGGGGGCTGGCGGCTGGGGCGTCATTCGTAGTGCAGGCCATTGGCCTTGGCAAATGCCTCATAAATGAACGGCATCTCAAAGCCGCTACGGGTCAGCGCCGTTTTCCGAATGGATACGCGCGACTGCTGGCCACTGATGATCGGCAACTGGGCGATCGGCGTGCCTTGTGTCAACGCATAGGCCATGCTGGCGGCGCTGGCACCCTGCTCGTAGCCTGCGGCGGCGATGCCCAGCATCGCGCCGTCCTGGGCGGCCGCCGTGGTGAGTCCGATCACGGGTACCTTGCTGTTTTGTGCGGTCCATTCCATCACGACTTCGGGAGGCACAAAAGCCGGGTGACTGGCGTCCTGGTGCAATTGCCGGTAATCGCTGACCAGAATGAAATCCGCCACCGTTGCCGCCCGAAAGATCAGGCGTTTCCAGTCTTCAAAGTTATCGGCGATCTGTGGGCTCCCCCAGTGCAGATGACGCCACTGATTCTGGTAGGGGGTATATTCAAATAGCCCAGCGGCAAAGTCGAACGAACCATCGCCAATCAGCACCACCCTGGGGGTGTGACCGAGCGGACCATTGGCCGTCCATAGCGCATGGATGGCGTCATCCAGCGCCCGCAGTGGTTTGCGCTCCAGCACCCCAGTCACATTATTTGCTGTGTGATACTGGTATTTTTCCGGTGGGCTGTTTACCCCGGCAAATACCAGCTTGATGCGAGGATGATTAAGGTAGCGTTTGCCAATCAGCTCTTGGGCAATATCATCCAGCAAGATCACCACATCGGGCGACCAGCGGTCTATCACATCCATTGTCAGCGTGGTGGCCGCCCGGCGTGAGGCGGGATCCCGATGCCGCTTCAGGTCCATGTAATGCCAGCGTAGGTTGATGGCGGGATGCTGGCTAAATACCTGGTTCAGTCCGATATTTTCTTCCTTAACCCAGCTGTACTCGGCATCATAACTGTGAACGATCAACACCCGCTGATTGTGCATTTTGTGGTAAATTATCAGACCAACAAAGATCAGCACAAAAGCGGCTTTTACCAGAAACAGAGCGTTTTTCATCAAATGATGTCCAGAGCAGTCCAAAAAGGAAAGGCAAGAAAAACGGCAATAACTCGGCCCAGCATCATGAGTGCGTTATATTTTAGCTGCGCACGGCCACTGAAATTGAACTGAAAGCCATCCTGATGTAAACGGCTATGCAGCATACCGTGATAGGGTGCCTGGTACGGAAAGAAATAACCTTCACATAAGGTCAGTATCACAAACCCTATCAGCCACTCCGATACCCCATGGGCGTGAGCCAGCGGCAGCAACAGGGTCAGCAACAGAATTTCCGCTACCAGCTCGGGCAGCACCAGACGCAATAAGACAATACCCAGGCTGAGCCCAGCAATAAAGCCGGGCAGATCGCGCTTCATCAGTCCCCCCACACTGGCGAACGTGGTGGTAATCATGTCGCTGATGCCGGTTGATGTCATGATGGGCGGCCAAGTCACAATCGCTGCGATGAAAATCAGCACCGACCAATCAATAAACCGATTGATTTGCTCGCCATGCAATGCACCAAACAGCAGCAGGATAATCAGCACGGTCAACGACAGCCAGGGCAGTTCTATTTTGTGCCACGAGGCAGTCAGCATGCCCAGGGTAATCAACAGGATGGCCAGCAGTGCGCCCCATTCCAGCCCACGCATTGGCCCCAGGGTGGCCAACTGGATATTCAGCTTGTCCCCGCCTATCTGGGTAATGGCGGGCTGACGAAAAATCAGCGCCTGGGCACCCAGATGGAACAGCAACAGGAGCCCCCCGCAAAACGATGCGGCCAGCAGCCAGCGTAGCCACTCAAAGGCATATTGGGTTTGTGGGCCAAACAGGCCAAATGCCAACAAATTGGCCGGCTTGCCCGTCAAGAAAATCGACGCGGCCAAACTGATGCCGGCAATCGTGCTGGCAAACAGACGGCCATTCAGGTGCAATATGTGCTGGCCTGGCGTGTGTTCGGCATGGTAAAGACGGCTCAGGGTGTGCAGGAACGGCGCAATCAGGCTGCTGCGCGCCAGTTGCGATGGAATCACTGGCGTGAGCAGCAGTCCAAACAGCAGCAAGCCGTGGGTGTGCCAGCCAGAATGGGCTGGCAGCCGAGCCAGTAACCACAGCGACACGCGATAGCTCAATCCGGATTGGCTCATCAGCGTGCCCACAGCAAAAATACTGAGCAGCATAAAAAAGCTGCTGCTGGCAAAGCCGGCAGTGGCCACATCTGCCGCCACCACATCAAAGACAATCACTGCCAGCAGGGTGAATAGCGCTGGCACAAAAGCTGGGGCCAACTGGGCAATCCACATCACGGCCGTGCAACTGATGATGGCCAGAAAATAACTGGCCTGGCTGGGCAGGTTGTTGGCGTGGCACACCAGCCACACTGCCAGCGGCAGCACAATGGCTCCCAGCCAGCCCAAGATGCCCTGTTGATCGGGCGCATCGCCGGAGGATGGAACGGGCGCAGCAGGGCTTTCGGCATCCATGCAAGCTGCAAGCAGCGCATGGTTAAGGGGGCCGTGCTGCTGTGCCAGCGAATGCAGCGCGCTGGCCGCAATCACATACACGGTGGCGGCGTTGCGGGCAATGACGGTGGCGGTATAGCCTGGGTGCCCTAGCGCCCGCTCTGCGCCCAGAAACCCCCGGTTGGTGCTGTGCTGGTGGCCGGGGCGCTGGACCAGAAAATCGCCTTGCCGGATCAGGTACACCATCTCGCCGGCGTGACCGCGCTCCATCAGGGTTTCTCCCGCCGCCAGATGGCGCAAGTGTACTTGGCCAATCAGCGCCGCCCTGGTGGTGGCTGGGATATCCTGCCAAGCCGGGTTCTGCCAGAAAGCCGGCAGATCCGTGCATTCAAGCGCGTGGAAGTGGGACATGTGTCCATCCTGTTGGTTAACGGTTGCAATTGGCAGATCAAAAAAGCCTGCAGGCCCGCCCGCGCTGCCGGGCTTAACTGGCCGACAGCGGCTCCCCCCGGAACCAGCGCAGGGTGACCAGAAGCGCCGAGGCAATGGACGCACACAAGCCAAGCATGGACTTGAGTTTTTCAAAGTTTTCTTTGGAAATCAGCGGGGTATTGCGTGCCAGAAATAGCCTTGAGCCTTCTGCCAGCGGGTAGCCCGCTGCGCTGGAAATCTGCTGCTCGTCAAATGGCAAACCGGTTCGGGCACGCATGGCCGGGCTGTACAAGGTGCCCAGCAGCGCATACACCGCTTTGGCGTCTACCGCCTTGTGCCCGACCAAATGCAGCTGGATGCCTGCCGTGGGCAGTGGATGGGCTGGCATGGCCGGTGCCGCGCCATAGATAAATGCCGGAATCTGGCTGGCCTGTGCCCAGTCCAGCTCAGTGGGCGGGATGTGTGGAAACGGAAACGCCAGCAATCGGTAACCGCGTTCCTGAATCAGGAATTCCGCCAGGGTGGACGGAATAAACGACGAAGTGACAATCGCGTCGGGCAGCATGGCGGCGGGCAAGCTCATCAACGCTTCCTGACTTAAATTAGATTCCAGATAATCACGATCCAGCCGCAAGCCAGCAAACGCCAGCAAGGCCATGGCGTGCTTGCGCCATTCTTCCTGCTTGAGCCCCAGATTGATCTGCCGTCCCTGCAGGTCAGTCAATTGGTCAATGCCTGGCCGAACCAGCACATGCAGTGCTTCGGGCGGGAGGGTGGCAATCTGGACAATATTGGGGTAGCGCTCGGCATCGGCTTCCTGCACCAGGGCCAGGTCCAGCTCATGCCGGTCCAGCTTGGCCATCAACTGGCTGATATTGGCGGTAGGCTGGATGCGCAAATGTATCCCCTGGGTCAGGCTTTCGGTTTGCAGGGTTTTGGTCAGGTAATAGCGATTGCTGACCACATCGCTGCCCGCAATGCTCAGGGAAAACTGCCGGGGCAGCATCTGATATAAAAAATTTAGCGCCAGGGCAATCAGGCCACAGACACATAAGATGGCCAGCGCATGGCGCAGGCGGTGGTAGCGCTGGATCTTGCCCAGCAACTGATACAGCAGGGCATCAAATTCTTTTGACATGATTCGCTCGCTTGTCGTGATTACCCGTCATCCGCACAGACACGCAGGCCGAACGTGGTGTGCTGGACTATCCTGCAGGCAGCCACAGGAATCAGGCTTGAGAAAATATTAAATTAACACATCCATGCCGGTTTAATATACCGACACCAAGTTATGCCGCTCAATAATTTCCTGCGCTTGGGTGCTGCGGATAAATTGCAAAAAATCCTGTTCTGCCAGGCTCGCTTTGCCATATCCCACCAGATATAAATCCTGGATATATGGATAACGCCCAGACAAGAGCGTCGCCCGGGAAAATGGCACGCCCTCGATTTCCAGCTGCACAACAGACGATTTTGCCGGACTATCTTGCAAGGACACATAGCCGATGGCATAGGGGTTACCCTCAATGGCCGCTATCATGTCTTTGACGTGATTCACCTGCTGGGCATGGTGGGTCATGGGCTGATACGCCAGCACCACTTCTTCAATAAACTGGGTGGTGGCCGAAGGCGGGCGTTGCGCCATCACCTGTATAGGGGCATCCGGGCCACCTAGCGCCTGCCAGTTGCGAATATCCCCAGTGAATATCTGGCGAATATGCTTCTGCGATAAAGCCCGGATCGGTGCATGGGGGTGAACAATAAACGCAATACTGTTGCGCGCCAGCAAGTATTGGCGGGTTTGCGCGTCGGCAAACAGGCCCGGCACCGGATGGCTGACCATGGCCAGATCGATGGTACCGTGGCGCACGGCCACCACCCCGGCCACCGAACCGCCAGATTCCACCTGCACGTCGTAGCGGGTTTGATCAAATTGTTGCGCTAGCACCTGAATCAGCGGCTGCATCAGGCTGGAACCGGCAATGATCATCGGCGTGCGCATCGGCGTACGGCTCTGGAGCCAGAACATGGCCAGTGTGGTGGCCAACAGGCAGATGCCAATCAGCCCACCGAGCGACCGATGGCGCTGCCACCAAACCAGAGCAGGACCACGTACGCGGTTCATGGCCGGGCTCCTTGAGGGGCGATGGCCCCGCGCGGCACGCGCTGGATAAAGTCATTCACCGTGGGAGACGCCTGTTCTGCCATCCATAAACTGAGTGGCATGCGCAGTGTGTCGCGCACGGAGGCGCTGGCGTGTGGTTCGGGGCCACTCTGGGTGACCTGCAAGGCTTTGACTGCCGGGCTGAGTTGATCGTGCAGCACAAAGCTGATGCCGTGGATGTGTTCAGCCAGCAGAGCCAGCTTGTCCTGAGGGCTGACCATCCGGGCGTGGCGTGCCAGCCGGCCAGACTCGCCCACCATGGCCTCCTTCCAGGCCTGACCCAATCCCTGGGCAGGCGATTCCACCAGCAGCACAATCGGGCCAGCGTAACCGCCAAGCATGCGCCAGTTGTCGATACTGCCGGCAAACACTGCCTGAAGGTGGTCCAGGCGGATGCTGTTTAGCGGGTTGCTGGGATGCACCACTGGCGTCATGCGCTGATAGTCAATCACCACATGCCGCAATTTGAGCTGGCGTGCCTGAATTTCCTGGCGGATATCCCCGGGAATATTGCCTTGCACCATGGCGATGTCGGCGCTGCCCTGCAGCAGGGATTTCATCGCAAAAAGATTGTTGCCGCGCACGACGGTCACCGTGGCTCCGGGCGTGTGCTGCATATAGCGCTCTGCCGCCTGTTGCACCACCGGCAACAGCGCTGCCGCACCGCGTGCCTGGATGGCGGGCAATGCCGCCGCCTGCGCTGGCAAGCCAAGCAGCACGCTGCTGGCTGCCGCCATCGGTATCCATCGTTTCATTTCACCCCCTGACCGTCATCCGCCTTGTCTGTTCAGCCAGAACGCCAGGGCAATCGGGCTGTGACGCCCCCCCAACTAAGCGCGGCGAATCCCATGTGCCTGGCGGTTGGTTTGGTGTGGTGCTTGTCCTGCCGGCAGCCACACGCCTCACCAGGGCGGCTGTGCTGCATTGGGTCAGTGCTTCTCCGCCAAAAGGTGTAGCCCGGCTAGTTCGAAAAAACCGCCGCGTCCGGCTATCCGGCCAATGGGCCGGCACGGCGTCTGCCCGTAAGCTCAAGGTCAATTTGTCATGTATTGCCCGGAAGGGGGAAGCAATGGCCTCAGAGCTGAAAAGTCGCGCGCGGCAATGGTCGGTGCTGGCGTCCAGCACGCTGGCGTTTACCGTGTGTTTTATGGTGTGGATGATGCTGGGCGTGGTGGGCATTCCGCTCAAACAGCAGCTTGGGCTGAACGAAACCGAATTTGGCGTGCTGGCCGCCATGCCGGTGCTCACCGGCTCGCTGGTGCGGGTGCCGCTGGGCATCTGGACCGACCGCTTTGGCGGACGCATTGTGTTTTTTGTGCTGATGCTGACCACGGTGCTGCCGATTTACCTGATGGCATACGCCACCGCCTACTGGCATTTTCTGGTGATTGGCCTGTTCATCGGCCTGGCCGGCGGCTCGTTTTCGGTGGGCACCCCGTATGTGGCACGCTGGTTTCGCAAGGACCAGCAAGGCCTGGCGATGGGGGTGTTTGGCGCGGGTAACTCGGGCGCGGCAGTCAACAAGTTTGCCGCCCCGGCGCTGATTGCTGCCGGGGGCTGGACCCTGGTGCCACAGGTGTACGCCGGGGTGATGCTGGCCACGGCCATGCTGTTCTGGCTGTGCAGCGCCCACGATCCGCAACACGCAGTGGGCAAGAGCGTGCGCTTTGCCGACCAGCTCAAGGTGATGGCCGACCGCCGTGTGTGGCGCTACAGCCAGTATTACTCGGTGGTGTTTGGCGGCTATGTCGGCCTGGCGCTGTGGATGACCAAGTATTACGTCGGCGAATACGGCTTTGACATCAAGCTGGCGGCGTTTCTGGCGGCCTGTTTTTCGTTGCCTGGCGGCGTGCTGCGCGCGCTGGGCGGCTGGATGTCGGACAAGTTTGGTGCCTACCAGACCACCTGGTGGGTGATGTGGGTGCTGTGGGTGTGCTTCTTTTTGCTGTCCTACCCGCAAACCGCGCTGCTGATTCAAACCGTCAACGGCCCGCTGAGCCTGCATATCGGCCTGTCACCGTGGATGTTCACCACGGTGATGGCGGTGGCCGGGGTGGCAATGGCAATTGGCAAGGCCAGCGTGTTCAAGTTTATCTCGGATGACTTTACCGACAATATCGGCGCGGTGTCTGGCGTGGTGGGCCTGGCCGGTGGCCTGGGTGGCTTTATCTTGCCAATCCTGTTTGGCGCGCTGCTCGACCTGACTGGCGTGCGCACCAGCTGCTTCATGCTGCTGTACGGCACGGTGTGCGTCAGCCTGGTGTGGATGCACTACTCGTTTACCCCGGCGCAACGCCAGCGCGAAGCACAGGCGCTGCGCACTGCCTGACCCTGATGCGGGGCGCAGTGCGCGCCCTGCCCTTTGTGTGGAGACATTCATGTCCAGTCGTGTCATTACCCGCTGGGAGCCGGAAAACCCGGACTTCTGGCAATCGCCAGGCAAAGCCATTGCCCGGCGCAATCTGTGGATTTCCATCCCCGCGCTCACCCTGGCCTTTATCATCTGGCAGGTGTGGAGCGTGGCGGTACTGAACATGCCCAATATCGGCTTTCGCTACAGCGAGAACCAGCTGTTCTGGCTGGCCGCGCTGCCGGCGCTGTCGGGGGCGACGCTGCGGATTTTTTATTCCTTCATGGTGCCGATTTTTGGCGGGCGCAAATGGACGGCGCTGTCCACCGCCAGCCTGCTGATTCCGGCCATCGGCATCGGCTTTGCCGTGCAGGACCCCAACACCAGCTATGCCACCATGGCCGGCCTGGCGCTGCTGTGCGGCTTTGGCGGCGGCAATTTCAGCTCGTCGATGGCCAATATCAGCTTTTTCTTTCCCAAGGCCGAAAAAGGCACGGCGCTGGGCCTGAATGCCGGCCTGGGCAATCTGGGCGTGTCGGTGGTGCAGTTTGTCGTGCCCATCGTCATCACCCTGGGGGTGTTCGGCGCGCTGGGCGGCGAGCCGCAAACCTGGGTGAAGGGCGCGGTCACCAAGCACATGTGGCTGCAAAACGCCGGCTTTGTCTGGGTGCCGTTTATTGTGCTGTCCACCCTGGCGGCCTGGTTTGGCATGAACGACCTGGCCTCGGCCAAGGCCTCGTTTGCCGATCAGGCGGTGATTTTCAAGCGCAAGCACAACTGGCTGATGTGCTGGCTGTACATCGGCACCTTTGGCTCGTTTATTGGCTTTGCTGCTGGTTTTCCGCTGCTGGTGAAAGGCCAGTTCCCGCAGATTGACCCGAGCAAGTATGTGTTCTTTGGCCCGCTGGTGGGCGCACTGGCCCGGCCGGTGGGCGGCTGGCTGTCTGACAAAATCGGCGGTGCCAAGGTGACGCAGACGGTGTTCTTTTTGATGGTGGCAGCGGTGTTTGGCGTGCTGCAATTTCTGCCGCACGGCGGTCAGGGCGGCAACTTCCAGGGCTTTTTTGCCATGTTCCTGTGCCTGTTTGCGCTGACCGGCATCGGCAACGGCTCCACCTTTATGCAAGTGCCGGCCATCTTCCTGACCCTGCACAAGCGCATGGCCAAGCCAGGCGACGCCGCACAAAAACACGCTGCCGCCGATGCCACCAAAGAAGCCGCCGCCGTGCTGGGTTTTTCTGGTGCAATTGGCGCGTATGGCGGGTTTTTCATTCCCAAGAGCTACGGCACCTCGATTGCGCTGACCGGCGGCGTGGACGCCGCGCTGTACGCCTTCATCGCCTTTTATGTGAGCTGCCTGCTGATCAATGGCTGGTATTACGCCCGCAAGCACGCGGAAGTGCCCTGCTGAACGGATGCAGGGGGCGTCGCGGCGGTTTGCCTTGCCGGTAAGAGCGAGTTCTAAGACGCCCCCAGCGCGGTTTCCAGCATCGGCGGCACCGCGTGGCCAGCCACTTTGCACGCTTGGCGCAATCAGGCGACAATTCCCGCCTTTCTCTGCTGAAACGGTGTCTGGCAATGACGCACATCCTGTACCACAACCCGCGCTGCTCCAAATCCCGCGATACCTTGGCCCTGCTCCAGGCGCAGGGGATTTCTCCCACCATTGTGGCTTACCTCGACACCCCGCCCGACGCCGCTACCTTGCGCAGCCTGCTGACCAAGCTCGGCATGAGCGACGCCCGCGCCCTCATGCGTCAGGGCGAGGCAGAATACCAGGCGCTGAATCTGGCCGACCCGACACTGAGCCAGGATGCGCTGATTGCCGCCATGCAGGCCCATCCGCGCCTGATTGAGCGGCCGATTCTGGTGCATGGCGACCAGGCGGTGATTGGTCGGCCACCGGAGCGGGTGCGCGAGATTTGGTCAGCCCCAGCCGGCTTGTAGCATGATGCATGATGCGGCCAGCCCACTGGCCCTGTGTTGACCCATCACCGAAAGGCCCCTGCCATGCCCACCCTGTTTGCCCGCTCGCTGCGCCACGGCCAGCAATTGCACGCCCTGCACCAGCAAGCGCAGCCCTTGCTGATGCCCAATGCCTGGGATGCCGGCAGCGCCATGCTGCTGGCGGCACAGGGCTTTGCCGCCATTGGCACCACCAGCGCCGGCATTGCCTTTTCCCTGGGCCAGCCAGACCAGGAAAGCGCCGTGCCGTTTGCGCGCATGCTGGCGCGCATTGCTGAGATAGTGGCTGCGGTGGAGGTGCCGGTCAGTGCCGATTTGCAGTCCGGTTATGGCGACACCCCTGCGGCGGTGGCCAACAGCCTGAGCCAGCTGATTGCCGTTGGTGCGGTGGGAGCCAATCTGGAAGACGCCCGCCCCGATCAGGCCGGGCTGTTCAGCCAGACCGACGCCTGTACACGGATTGCCGCCGCCCGGCAGGCGGCAGACGCCAGCGGCGTGCCGTTTGTACTGACCGCGCGGTGTGATGCGTTTTTGCACAATGTGGCCGATCCACTGAGCGAGGCCATTGCCCGCTGTCAGGCTTACCGCGCCGCTGGCGCTGACTGCCTGTTTGTGCCCGGCCCGACGGATGCCACCACCCTGGCTGCGCTGGTCCAGGGCGTAGACGGCCCGCTGAGTGTGGTGATGGGTCTGGCGGGGTCACCGCTGACGGTGGCACAGCTGGCAGCGCTGGGCGTACGCCGCATCAGCATTGGCGGCAGCCTGGCCCGCGCCTGCCTGGGCCTGGTGCGCCGCGCCGCCGAAGAGATGCAGCAGCACGGCAGCTTTGCCTACGCCAGCCAGCAGATTCCCGATGGTGAACTGTCGGCGTTTTTTGCTGACCGGCGTCGCGCACTGGGCGGCTGAGCGGGCTGGCATGCCTGCTGGCGCAGCGCACGGCACATTCCCTTTCCCAGGGGTTTTCTGCCAGAATTCAGCCTTCATCCCACCCCAATCCACGGATTCGCCATGAGCTATACCGTCTTTGTCGATGGCCAGGAAGGCACTACCGGCCTGCAGATTAACGAATACCTTGCCCAGCGCAGCGATATCGAACTGCTCAGGATCGATCCTGACAAGCGCAAAGATCTGGCCGAGCGCAAGCGCCTGATCAACGAATCCGACGTGACTTTTTTGTGCCTGCCTGACGACGCGGCCAAAGAATCGGTCAGCCTGGTTGACAACCCCAACACCTGCATCATCGACGCCTCCACCGCGCACCGGGTCAACCCGGACTGGACCTTTGGCCTGCCGGAACTGGCGGCTGAGCAGCGCGCCAAAATCCGCGCCAGCAAGCGCATTGCCAACCCTGGCTGTCATGCCAGCGCGTTTATTCTGGCGCTGCGCCCGCTGGTGGCGGCTGGCCTGCTGCCGGCCAGCACGCAGATTGCCGCCAACTCCATCACCGGCTATTCCGGCGGCGGCAAGTCGATGATTGCCCACTACCAGAGCCCGGCACGCATCGACGCCCCGCGCCCCTACGCGCTGGCGCTGGCGCACAAGCACCTGCCGGAAATGCAGGCCTACACCGGGCTGAGCGTGGCACCGATTTTTCAGCCCATCGTTGGCCCGTTCTACAAAGGCCTGGCACTGACCGCCTATCTGCATCCGCAGCAGTTCAGCCGCAGCGCCAGCCCCGCCGACGTACAGCAGATTCTTGCCGACTACTACGCGGGCGAACCGTTTATCCACGTTCAGCCGCTGGACCTGGACGCCACCACCGAGGGCGGGTTTTACAATGTAGAAGCCAATAACGGCAGCAACCGGGTAGACATCGCCGTGTTTGGCAACGCCGAACGCATGCTGCTGATTGCCCGCCTGGATAACCTGGGCAAGGGCGCATCCGGTGCGGCAGTGCAGTCGATGAATGTGCATCTGGGCGTGGAAGAAAGCCTCGGCCTGGTGTGATGCGATACTGAACCACGGCGTGTGCTGCGCCAGTGGTTGGTCTGATGCGCCCTGACGCTGCCAGCTGCTGGCGGCAGCGTCAGGGCGCTGTGCTTTTTAGAGCGTGTTCAAAGTCTGCAAGACTCGGGCGATCCTGCGTTGAAATGCCCCCCAAAATGCGCATTGACCGCGTGTCAACGGCGCTTTTCCCGGGCATTTCGCCTTGGCAGACCCGTCCGCCGCGACGAAGTGCGCTTTTTGCTGCTGAAAGACTTTGCCGAACGCTACGACGACGCCAGTCGCGGGCGGATTCTGGCCTTGCGCCCCGGCTACTACACCCGGATGGGTGCCGCCATCCGCCAGTCCACCCGCATCCTGCTGGAACAAGCCGCCCAGCGCCGCCTGCTGCTGATTGTGTCGGATGGCAAACCCAACGACCTGGACCACTACGAAGGCCGCTACGGCGTGGAAGACACCCGCCAGGCGGTGCTGGAAGCCCGCCGCGCCGGGCTGATTCCGTTTTGCGTGACGGTAGACCGCGAAGCGGGTGAATACCTGCCCCACCTGTTTGGCCGGCGCGGCTATAGCGTGGTCCACGACGCCCGCCGCCTGCCGCAGGTGCTGACGAGGTTGTATGCGAGGTTGACGGGGTGAGACCACCGTACGCCATCGAATGCGGCCTGATTTCACCGGACGACCTCCAGAGCGTTCAAACAGAGCAGAGGCAGTAGCTGCACGCGGTGTAGCCGTCAGCCTGTCTCGATGAGGGGATGCCCACCAGCAGAGGCATGACCTGCCAATCAACTGTTGACCATAAAAAACATCCAGCCAGCGGCTGGATGAAGGAGAAGGTGTTATGCCAGGTGCAATCAAGCGATATGCAAATAATGTCTTTACCAATGACGGCCAGAGTGATGTCTCCGGTTTTGCCGCCAAATTGACCCAAGACGTCCGTGCGGCATTAAACAGCGCAGGTTCGCTAGAACAACCGTTGCAGGTATACGCTGGCTACCATGGTACGGCTGCGGATGCCATGCAGCCCGCCGGAAATTTCCTCAAGGCATTTGACCAGCAGGAAATGGAACAGGTTGCGCAAATGGCGACTCAGTTCATCAACATCCAACTTTGTGAGATTCAGGAGAATATGTCCGATCAAGCGATCCAGGATGCCGTTGCCCGTGGCAATGTCTTCTTTACCTGGTGTGATAGCGATGCACGGGTGAAGCGGGTGATGGGCGTTAACATGCCCGCAGAGGTTCCCATGATCTAAGCTGACGGAGGCTCATACATCGCGCGCGGCGTCTACTTTTGGCGCGGCGCGTTTTTTTGGTCAAGCCCAACGCATGACCGACCAGACTCGCTGCCAGGCAGCCACGCCAAACCATACTGCTTCGACGGAAACCGGACACTTTCCGCCACCCACCTCACAAAGTTCCCCACCCCACCCGCCGGCCTGAACACCATTGATGCGAATCAATGATCTGCACTTTGCCGTGCAGCGCATGATGCACGCATTCCTTCTTCGTAGCGTGGTGGAGCAGAGCAATGATGATTCCCAAAATGAATACCCTGGCGCACAGTCTGTTGCTGGCCAGTTTGCCGCTGGCCGCGTCGCTGGCAACGGCAGCGGATGGCAAGTCGGTCATATGGCCATCAAGCAGGGCAGCAAGGGCGTGTACGGCAAAACCCGCAACGCAGTGGACCACGACATCGACCGGCTGAACCGTGACTACGCGCCGACCAGCCTGCCACAGCAGCGTTTGTATTCGCTGCAGCGCTACACCCAGCGAGGCCCGCACTATGCTTGACCCCACCGTGCAAACGCTCAATCCGCTCGATCAGGCCATTATCGACCAGTTGCAGGGCGGCTTTCCGCTGCTGCCCGCGGCATTTGACCACGCCGCCGCGCCGCTGGGCATTCGTGGCGAGACGCTGATTACCCGGCTGGACAGCCTGCTGGCGCGCAAGGTGCTGACCCGGTTTGGCCCGATGTTCCAGATTGAGCGCATGGGCGGCGCGTTTGTGCTGGCAGCGCTGGCGGTGCCTGAGGCACGTTTTGCCGAAGTGGCCAATCAGGTGAACGCCCTGCCGGAAGTGGCGCATAACTACCAGCGCAACCACCGGCTGAATATGTGGTTTGTGCTGGCCACCGCCCAACCCGACGGCATTGCCCGTGCCTGCGCCCGGATTGAAGCGGATACCGGGCTGGCGGTGCAGGCGTTTCCCAAGCTGCGCGAATACGATGTGGGCATGCGCTTTGGCGTGGGGGGCCATGTCCCGGTGGGCATGCTTCCCGCCGACGCAGGCCCACTGGCGCTGGACGATGACACCGCACTGGTGCGCGCCTGCCAGGCTGGCCTGCCGCGCTGCCCACGCCCGTATGATGTGCTGTTTTCCACCGCCATCCTGAAAAAAACCGGGCTGAGGATTTAGAAAGTCTGGGGCGCGCTTATGTCCCGACAAGAGCGTCGCGTTTTTGGGAAAAGCCTTAAAAAGGGATGGTTCTTACACCGCGCTGACAGCGCCAGTCTGAATCGCCTGGGCAATCTGCTGTGCCCAGTACTGCGCCTGCGCCTTGTCCTCGGCTTCCACCATCACCCGCACCACCGGTTCGGTGCCACTGGGGCGCAACACCACCCGCCCCGAGCCATTCAGCGCCGCTTCGGCCTCGGCCAGCGCGGTGCAACTGGCGCGCTGCCAGTCCATGCCCGGTGTCAGGCGGACATTGATCATGGTTTGTGGAAACGGCTGCCAGTCACGGCATACACCGGCCAGATCGGTATCCAGCACCGAGAGCGCCATCAGCACCTGCAAGCTGGAAATAATCCCGTCGCCCGTGGTGTGCCGGTCCAGGCAGAGCAAATGGCCAGAACTTTCGCCGCCCACCAGCCAGCCACGCGTCTGCAGCTGCTCCAGCACGTAGCGGTCGCCCACCTTGGCGCGGGCAAAGGCAATGCCCTGACGCGCCAGCGCCTGCTCCATCGCCAGATTGGTCATCACCGTGCCCACCACGCCGCCTTCCAGCCGCCCGCTGGACTTGCGCGCCTTGGCCATGACGTACAGCAGCTGGTCGCCATCGTACAGCCGCCCCTGACGGTCTACCATCATCAGCCGATCGCCATCGCCATCCAGGGCAATACCATAGTCCGCATCATGCGCCAGCACCGCCTGCTGCAGCGCCTTGGTGTGGGTGGCCCCGCACTGGTCGTTGATATTGAAGCCATTGGGCTGGGTGGCAATTTCAATCACCTCGGCCCCCAATTCGTGAAACACCTTGGGCGCGATATGGTAGGTTGCACCATTGGCGCAATCCACCACCAGCTTCAGGCCGCGCAGATCACGGTCGGTGGGAAAGGTGCTCTTGCAAAACTCGATATAGCGGCCCTGCGCATCAGACAGGCGCTTGGCCCGGCCCAGCTCAGCCGACGGACGCACCTGCATGGGCTGATCAATCTGCGCTTCGATTTCCAGCTCCAGCGCATCGTCCAGCTTGACCCCGCCTTCGGCAAAAAATTTGATGCCATTATCCTGATAGGGATTGTGCGAGGCCGAAATCACCACGCCGGCCTGCAAGCGGAAAGCACGGGTCAGGTAGGCAATGCCCGGTGTGGGCAGCGGCCCGGCCAGATACACATCCACGCCGGCAGCGGCAAACCCGGCTTGCAGCGCGGCCTCCAGCATATAACCAGAAATACGGGTATCTTTACCAATCAGCACCCCCGGACGATGGCGGCTATCGTGCTTGACCAGCACCTGACCGGCGGCATAACCCAGCCGCAAGACAAAATCCGGGGTAATCGGTGCCTGGCCCACTTCACCACGCACCCCATCGGTGCCAAAGTATTTGCGTGCGCTCATTGTGTCCTTTCTGCAAGGTGGCAAGCCACTGGCATCGCCCCCATATGATAACGGATTGGGCCATTTTACGCGGTTCTGCCGGTTTCAGCAGGCCCGTTGTGTGGCACGCATGGCCTGCCAGACCGCCAAAGCATCGCGGGTCTCGGCCACATCATGAACACGGACAATCGCCGCACCATGCTGGCAGGCCAGCAAGGCCGCCGCCACGCTGGCCGCCACCCGCCGCGCCGGCACATCCTGTCCGGTCACTGCCCCCAGCATCGACTTGCGCGACAAGCCGGCCAGCACAGGGGCCAGGCGGGCGCATTCTCCCAGCCGGGCCAGCAGCGCGTAGTTGTGCTCAACCGTTTTGCCAAAGCCAAAGCCGGGGTCAACCAGCAGGCGCGAAGCGGCAATGCCACCGGCCTGCGCGGCATGCGCCCTGGCGGCCAGGTAGTCGATCACCTCGGCCACCACATCGCGGTACTGTGGCGCTTGCTGCATGGTTTGTGGTGTCCCCTGCTTGTGCATCAGACAAACTGCTGCCGCAGAAGCCGCCACCGCCGCAATGGCCCCCTCGTCCTCCAGCGCCGCCACATCGTTGATCAGGTCCACCCCCAGCGCCAGCCCGGCACGCATCACCGCCGTGCGTCGGGTATCCAGCGAAATCGGCACCGGGTAGTCGCGCAGCGCCTCCAGCACCGGCAGCACCCGGTCGATTTCTTCCTGCTCCGACACCAGCGGCGCATTGGGCCGGGTGGATTCGCCGCCAATATCCAGCAGGTCGGCACCTTCCGCCAGCATGGCTTCGGCACGGGCGCGGGCGGCATCTGGCAGCAGATAGCGCCCGCCGTCAGAAAACGAATCCGGGGTGACATTGAGAATGCCCATGATCAACGGGCGCTGCAGCGACAGCACAAAACGGCCAGCATGCAAGGTGGCAGCAGACATACACACTCCATAAACCCATAAACGACAACGCGGCAGCCCAAAGGCTGCCGCGTGTGTCCAACTTTTTTAAAACAACACTCAGATTTCCTGCGCCGGCTTGATCGTCGGCGTCACCGGGGTGGGCGTGGCCGGCGGGGTGGTGCCGTTGCTATTGCTGCTGCTCGGACGCGGCGGACGCGGCGGACGGCCCTGCATGATGTCCTCGATCTGCTCGGCGTCGATGGTTTCCCATTCCAGCAGCGCGGCGGTCATGGCTTCCACCTTGTCGCGGTTTTCTTCCAACAGGCGACGGGCCAGCGTGTACTGCTCGTCGATGATGCGGCGGATTTCCGCATCCACCTGATGCATGGTGGCTTCCGACAGGTTTTTGTGCGTGGTCACCGAGCGGCCCAGGAACACTTCGCCTTCGTTTTCGCCGTAGACCATCGGGCCAAGCTTGTCGCTCATGCCGTAGCGGGTGACCATGTCGCGGGCCATCGAGGTGGCACGTTCAAAGTCATTGCTCGCCCCGGTGGTCATCTGGTGCATAAACAGCTCTTCGGCAATCCGGCCACCAAACAGCACAGACACACGTTGCAGCAGATAGTCACGGTCGTAAGCGTAGCGGTCCTGCTCCGGCAGTTGCATGGTCACCCCCAGCGCGCGACCGCGCGGGATGATGGTGACCTTGTGCACCGGGTCAGACTTGGGCAGCAGCTTGGCGACGATGGCATGGCCGGATTCGTGGTAAGCGGTGTTCTTCTTTTCCTCGTCGGTCATCACCATGCTGCGGCGCTCGGCCCCCATCATGATCTTGTCTTTGGCCGACTCGAAGTCTTCCATGTCCACCAGGCGCTTGTTGCGACGGGCGGCAAACAGCGCCGCTTCGTTGACCAGGTTGGCCAGATCGGCCCCGGAGAAGCCCGGTGTGCCACGACCAATGATTTCTGGCTTGACGTCCACCGCAATCGGCACCTTGCGCATATGCACATTGAGGATCTGCTCACGGCCACGGATGTCCGGCAGCGGTACCACCACCTGGCGGTCAAAGCGGCCAGGGCGTTGCAGTGCCGGGTCGAGCACGTCCGGACGGTTGGTGGCGGCAATCACGATCACCGTGGAATTGGTGTCGAAACCGTCCATCTCCACCAGCAGCTGGTTCAGCGTTTGTTCGCGTTCGTCGTTGCCACCGCCCAGACCTGCGCCACGCTGACGGCCCACCGCGTCGATTTCATCAATGAAGATGATGCACGGCGAGTTTTTCTTGGCGTTCTCGAACATGTCGCGCACACGGGCCGCGCCCACGCCAACAAACATTTCCACAAAATCCGAACCGGAAATCGAGAAGAACGGCACCTTGGCTTCACCCGCAATGGCCTTGGCCAGCAAGGTTTTACCGGTACCGGGGCTGCCGGCGAGCAGAATGCCGCGCGGGATGCGCCCGCCCAGTGTCTGGTAACGGCCCGGCTCGCGCAGATAATCGACGATTTCCTTCACTTCTTCCTTGGCTTCGTCGCAACCGGCCACGTCAGCAAAGGTGATGCTGTTCTGTTCCTGGTCCAGCATGCGTGCGCGGCTTTTGCCAAAGCTGAACGCACCGCCCTTGCCGCCGCCTTGCATCTGGCGCATGAAGAACACCCAGACACCGATCAGCAACAACATCGGGAACCAGGAAATGAAGATGTTCATCAGCAGCGACGGCTCTTCTTCCGGCTTGGCCGAGAAGCGCACATTGCTCTTGATCAGCTGGTTCACCAGTTGCGGATCGTACGGCGCGTACGTGGTGAAGGCGCTGCCGTCAGCACGACGGCCCTTCAGCCACTGCCCGCGCAACGGGTGGCCTTCGATGACCACCGACTGCACTCGACCGGCTTCGACATCGCCGATGAATGTGGAGTATTCGACCTGGTTTTGCGTCTCTTGACGCTTGCTGAACTGGTTGAACACCGTCATCAGCACGAGGCCGATAATGACCCATATGGCGATGTTTTTACCGATGTTGTTCAAAGCGGACTCCTTAATGTGCCCTGACCTGCCAAATCTGTAGCAGCCATTTCCCGGCAGGAAAAAAATTTCATCGGAAACAGCACCTTTTTCATTGTAAACCCTGGATGCCCAACTGTCAGCGTCGACCTTTGCCCAACAGGTACACTTCGCTGCTGCGATCCCGTGACGCCTTGGGTTTGCGACTGTGTACTTCGCTGAAGGTTTCTCGCATGGTTTTCAGAAACGTGTTGAACTCGCTGCCCTGAAACACCTTGACCAGAAAATGTCCGCCCGGTTTCAGGTGCTCCTGGGCAAACATCAGGGCCAGTTCCACCAGATAGGCGCTGCGCGCCTGGTCGATGCTGCTGTTACCGGACATGTTGGGGGCAATGTCAGAGATTACAAGGTCAACGGGCCGGCCTTCCAGCAGTTGCACAAACTGCGCCAAGACCTCGTCTTCGCGAAAGTCGCCCTGGATGAACTGCACGCCCGCCACCGGATTCATCGGCAAAATGTCCAGCGCCAGCACCCGGCCTTGTTCGCCCACCTTGTCGGCGGCCACCTGCGACCAGCTGCCCGGTGCCGAACCGAGGTCGGCCACGGTGATGCCGGGGCGCAGCAGTTTGTCTTTTTCGTCGATTTCCAACAATTTGTAGGCAGCCCGCGAGCGGTAGCCGTCCTTTTGCGCCATGTGGACATAATGGTCGTTCACATGCTCGTTCAACCATGCCTTACTGGTTTTGCTGCGTGCCATACAGTAAACTCGTGTTTTGAAACTGCTCTTTGACAAGAATACGATGAAAATCGAACTCTCTTCTGACGAACGACGCCATTTGAAGGCGCTCGCCCATCCGCTTAATCCGGTGGTGATGATTGGCAATAACGGCCTGACGGACGCCGTGATGCGTGAAATCGCCATCAACCTGGACGCCCACGAACTGATCAAGATTCGTGTCCAGGGTGACGACCGCGAGGTCCGTGTGGCCTTGCTGGAACAGATTTGCCAGGATCTGAGCGCCGCCCCGGTGCAACATATCGGCAAACTGCTGGTGATTTATCGCCCAACTGGCGATGCCAAAATCACCCTGCCCAAAAAGCAGGGCAAGAAAAAGGCCTGATGTTCCCACCCCGTCCGGGGTGGTCATTCAGCCACAGCGGCGAGCCCAGGCTCGCCGCTTTTTTTAGGTGTTTGCCGCTCAGCGCCGCTCGCGCCACAGCACCCACACCACGCCCAGCACACTTTGCAGCAGGTACACGCTGCTGGAAATACCATGCCAGGGGCCAAAGCCCAGGCCAAGCACCTGGCTGGCCTGGCCTGCGGCGTCCAGCGGGGTCTGCTTGAGCTGGTTGATCACCGGATGAATCAGCCACTGGTTAAGCAGCGAGCAGCCCAGCATCGCCCACACCAGCCGCGCCAGCGCATGGCGATGGCCATGCAGGCCGTAGCGCAGGGTGTACAAGCCCAGCCAGACCAGCGCGCACCCCAGCCCCAGCCATTCCACCAGGCTGAACATCCGTCCGGCCAGCGCGCCAGCCAGCTGGCTATCCAGCTGGGCAAACAGCACCGGAGCCACGCCCCAGCCCACCATCCACTGCCCGCCCAGCCACAGGGTCAACGCCAGACGGCGCAGCCGTGGGTTCCAGTCGCTCATACAGCCTCCTGATCCCTGCCGGATCTGGCCCGGAAGGGGATTAACGGTATTCTACGTCCAGCACTTCGTATTCACGCAGGCCACCTGGTGCCTGCACTTCGGCCACGTCGCCGCTTTCCTTGCCAATCAGCGCGCGGGCAATCGGCGAATTCACCGACACCTTGCCCAGCTTGATATCCGCTTCGTCGTCACCCACGATCTGATAACACACTTCGTCGTCGCTTTCCATGTCCAGCAGCTTGACCGTGGCACCAAACACAATGCGGCCATCGGCGTCCAGCGTGGTCGGGTCGATGATCTGCGCATTGGACAGCTTGCTTTCGATTTCGGCAATGCGGCCCTCCACAAAGCCCTGACGCTCCTTGGCGGCGTCGTACTCGGCGTTTTCCGACAGGTCGCCGTGGCTGCGGGCTTCGGCAATCGCGGCAATCACGCTTGGGCGCTCAATGCTTTTCAGGCGCTGCAGTTCGGTTTTGAGTTGCTCGGCGCCCAGCACGGTCAGCGGAACTTTAATCATCTGGATTCTCCAGGAAACCCGGCAACAGGCCGGATTCCACACAATAAAAGGCAAGCCGCCGTTGAAAAACGGCGGCTTGCTGAAGTCGGATTGACGGGGTAATTCCCGGATTGTAACGGCAAGCCGGGCGGTTTCCAAGTATGAACCGCCACCCGGCATGCCAAGCGGAAGAAAAAACTTACAGCTGGGCGTGCAGCGACTGCACGCTGTAAACCCCCAGGTCCTGCAGATGGCGCATGCCCACGCACACCGCACGGGCCCCCGCCAGCGTAGTGTACTGCGGAATGCGGCCTTGCAGCGCCGAGCGGCGGATCGAGTAGCTGTCCTGCACCGCCTGGCGTTTTTCGTCCACGGTGTTGATCACCAGACAAATTTCGCCATTTTTGATCATGTCCACCACATGCGGGCGGCCTTCGGTCACCTTGTTGATGGCGGTCACCGGCAGGCCCTGCTCGCTGATCATCTGTGCAGTACCACGGGTAGCCACCAGGTCAAAGCCCAGGTCCAGCAGGTCGCGGGCCACTTCCACAATGCCGGTCTTGTCCGACTGACGCACCGACAGGAACACCTTGCCCTGTTTCGGGAAGCGGTCGCCAGCGGCCAGCTGGCTTTTCACATAGGCTTCGGCAAACGAACCGCCCACGCCCATCACTTCGCCGGTGGACTTCATTTCCGGGCCCAGAATGGTGTCCACGCCAGGGAACTTGATAAACGGGAACACCGCTTCCTTGACGGCGAAATACGGCGGAATCACCTCGCGGGTCACGCCCTGGGCGGCCAGGCTGATGCCGGCCATGCAGCGTGCGGCAATCTTGGCCAGCGGCTGGCCAGTTACCTTGGACACAAACGGCACGGTGCGCGAGGCGCGCGGGTTGACTTCCAGCACATAGATGGTATCGCCCTGAATGGCAAACTGCACATTCATCAGGCCCACCACGTTCAGCGCCTTGGCCATGGCAACGGTCTGGCGGCGGATTTCGTCCTGCACGTCGGCACCCAGGCTGTACGGCGGCAGCGAGCAGGCGGAATCACCGGAGTGTACGCCGGCTTGCTCGATATGCTGCATGATGCCGCCGATGATCACCTGTTCGCCGTCGCTGATGGCGTCCACGTCCACTTCGATGGCGTCGTTCAGGAAACGGTCCAGCAGCACCGGGCTGTCATTCGACACCTTCACCGCCTCGCGCATATAGCGTTCGAGGTCGGCCTGCTCGTGAACAATTTCCATCGCCCGGCCACCCAGCACGTAGGACGGGCGTACCACCAGCGGATAGCCGATTTCAGCCGCCAGACGGATGGCTTCCTGCGGGTCACGCGCGGTGCGGTTGGGCGGCTGCTTGAGCTTGAGCGCGTGCAGCATCTTCTGGAAGCGTTCGCGGTCTTCGGCGCAGTCGATCATGTCCGGCGTGGTGCCGATGATGGGCACGCCGTTGGCTTCCAGCGCGCGCGCCAGTTTCAGCGGGGTTTGGCCACCGTACTGCACGATCACGCCGATGGGTTTTTCCACATTGACCACTTCCAGCACGTCTTCCAGCGTCAACGGCTCGAAATACAGGCGGTCGGAAGTGTCGTAATCGGTGGACACGGTTTCCGGGTTGCAGTTGACCATGATGGTCTCAAAGCCGGATTCGCGCAGGCTCAGCGCGGCGTGGACGCAGCAGTAATCGAACTCGATGCCCTGGCCAATGCGGTTTGGCCCGCCGCCCAGCACCATGATTTTTTGCCGGCTGGACGGTTGCGCTTCGCACTCTTCTTCATAGGTCGAGTACATATAAGCGGTGTTGGTGGCGAATTCTGCCGCGCAGGTATCCACCCGCTTGTACACCGGACGCACGCCGTTGGCCCAGCGCTTGTTGCGCACCGCCCCTTGGTCGGTGCCAAGCAAGACGGCCAGACGGCGGTCGGAGAAGCCCTTGCGCTTCAGGCGGCGCAGGGTGTCGGCGTCCAGGCTGTCCAGCTTCTGGCCCTTGAGCGCGGTTTCTTCGGCCACCAGGTCTTCCAGCTGGGCCAGGAACCACGGGTCGATCTTGCACACGTCGAAGATTTCGCGCGCGCTCATGCCAATACGGAAAGCATCGGCCACGTACAGCAGACGATCCGGCCCCGGCTCGCCCAGCTCGCGGGTAATGGTTTCGCGGTCGGTCGAACGCTCATCCAGGCCAGACAGGCCGGTTTCCATGCCGCGCAGGGCTTTTTGCATGGATTCCTGCAGCGAACGGCCCATGGCCATCACCTCGCCCACCGACTTCATCTGGGTGGTCAGGCGGTCGTTGGCCTGCGGGAATTTTTCGAAGGCAAAACGCGGAATCTTGGTGACCACGTAGTCGATCGACGGCTCGAACGACGCCGGGGTAGCGCCGCCGGTGATGTCGTTTTTCAGCTCGTCCAGGGTGTAGCCCACCGCCAGCTTGGCCGCCACCTTGGCAATCGGGAAGCCGGTGGCCTTGGACGCCAGCGCCGAGGAGCGCGACACGCGCGGGTTCATTTCAATGACGATCATCTCGC
>ERZ724524.198-NODE-198-length-38092-cov-6.019139_pt1 | contig 38092 bp, 47 predicted proteins | sample MGYA00376057_ERZ724524 | MGnify/ENA primary metagenome ERZ724524 (study PRJEB28724, sample SAMN07190888) | wastewater metagenome | isolation source: influent of sewage treatment plant in Hong Hong | place: USA: Christiansburg, Virginia | collected 2016-03-01 ...
AAACGCTTACGGTATGAGGCCGACTGCTTTGGCATCACAATCACGGGCACCAGAACATGTCGATCAGCACTGATGACAACGCGTTTGTAAATGCCTGGAGGTCGGCCGTCTTTCGGATCACCATAGAACAAATCCAACCCATGAGACACGCCTGAGCGCTTCGCCTGCTTCTTTGTGGTGCGCTTGCCTGCCTTGGCCCTGGCCACTAATTGTTTGATCACCCCCGCAGGCAGGTTGCCGTACTGGTTAGATGCGACCACAGAGGGCAACCGCAGCGCCACCTTGCGAGGCGAGCGAGATCCACCCACGATCTGGTACTGCAGGTACTCAGCCTGCTTTGACATCATCCCAACCTCAGCGGTCAAGGTGGTTGTGTTGGCACCCTTAACATAGAAGCCGCGCTTCGTGAAGGGGGTGGGCTTATCCAGGTCCGCCTCCAGCTTGGCAGGGTAGGACTGGTGCAGGTCTCTGGCTGTCAGCGTGAGGGCGTAAGCCGTGGCATCACGACCCTCCCTGGTGAAGCGGTTGATCCTGTTGACCACCTCAGCGACATTGAAAGTGACGTTAATTCCGATCATGCGAGAACCCCAAAAAGAAAAGGCCCCGGGGTCACATGACGCCAGGGCCTACGCACAAGAGCCGCTAGGAGGGGCACAGCTTTCGCTACGTTGCCTGAAATGTACCCCCTAGGTTTACGGTGTAAAACCCCCCTAGGTGCTAGGTGCGAAAAGAGGTGGGCAACTGCTCCGACACAGGGCCAGCCTTGGACCACATCAGGGCCAGTTGCCTGTGGGCACGCTCCAGGCGCTGGGACATCACCGACTTGCTGATCCTCATGCCCAACTGGCAGGCCTGCGTGCCCTTGAGGTAGTACAGCGCCACAGTCTCAGCCACGGCCGGGTCGGTCTTTGCCAGGGCCTTGATGGCGGTGTCGGTCTGCCAGCACTCCTCATCATTGATGGGGATCGATGCAGTCGGGTCCAGGCACTCATCCACCACGGCCTGCCTGAACATCGGGTGCATGCCCCCTGTGCCGCCTGCCGATTTGCCCCGGATGATCCACATGGACCACCTGTCCAGCCGTTGGTCCACCCAGTCAATTCGTGCCATGGTCAAACCCCTTTGGTGCCCTCATGACCATGGCAGCACCGCCCGCCATGAACGTGACCTGGACTGGGTCCATGAGCAGCTTGTCCGTGAACGGTGCCCCCACCACGTGACCAGCCTCGAAGGCAAAGAACTGATCAGGTTCACCGCGCCGGGCGGCAGTGATGCACGCATCGACGTGCTCGGTGCCATACAGGCGCCGCTTCTCGTCAATCAGGCCGGCGACCTTTGGCATCGCCTCCCGCAGCCAACCCGGCTTTTTTTGAGCTGTCATTTTCTTTTGTCCTAGTGTCTTGGAACAATCAAAGAGGTTTGAGTACTCGCAGGCTTTGCCCGGGTGCCCGCGAGCGTGGGTGTGCACGCCCGCCCGCTGCTTCTGAGTCATCCTGGTCGTATCGGGCATGGCTCCGCCACGGTGACCAATTGCCACCATTGATGGAGCCCTCAGCAATCGCTGAAAGGCCCGAGACACCAGGACATGTGGGACAGATTCGCTAGGTCATGGTCGTTTTGACTTGATCCCGCTGAGCTTTTCGGCCGCGCTGGCCATCGCTGCTCAGAACGGGCTCGGGTCGTCGTCTCCAAATGGATCGTGTCCCTGCGCCGGGACGGTTTCATGAACTGGCCTGCGGTACACCCAAGGGCGAACACCGTTGACCGACTTGTTGGACCGAACGCGAGTCCAGCCCATCTTCTTGAGCGCGGCCGAGGCCTGCTTTTCGTGGTGCCTGCCGGGGCCGAGCTTTTCCAGGCCGATGCCGACCTTGCTCAGCACCTCACCACTGGTGATCTCGTTGACGAGCTGCCCGTCAGGGTTGTCGTTCAGGTAGCGCGAGATGGTGCTTTCCATCACGTTCTCCACCGCACGGGCTTCCTGCTCAGGCATGAACAGCTCGACCTCTTCCGTGAGCGTCGGGTACATGCGAGCGCCCTCTCGCCAACGGGTCATGGCCTCGGCAAACAACTGATCGCGATTGGCCTGCAACCACTCGATGTCGCAGCCACCATCACGCGAGACCTGCACAGGCCAGAACCGCCGGTTGCCCGTGGGGTCGGTCAGGTAGGTCTCTTCGTTGGTGGTGCCACCAAACACGACCTGGCGGGGGTAGTCACGCGCCCGCTTGTCAAAGCTGGCCCGGAAGTAGTCAGCACTGGAGGCAATGAACGCCTTGACCTTGGTGACCTCTGACTTGGCCATGGCGTCCAGTTCGGCGAACTCATACAGCCAGCGGCCTTGCAGTTGCTGATAGCTGTCCTTGTCGCCCATCACCAGGCCGGTGTCGGCAAAGAAGTCCCCGGCCAGCACCTTGAACACGGTGGACTTGCGCCGACCTTGCTTGCCCTCCAGGATCAGCATGTAATCGAATTTGACGCCCGGCTCCATGACCCGAGCGACCATCCCCTGCAGAAACCACGTGCCGATCCGGGCCAGGTATCGCTCCAGGGTGACCGGGTGCTCATCTTCCTGCACACACACGGTCTTGACCCAGTCCTTCAGGCGCCGCTGACCGTCCCACTTGAGGGACTCCAGCCAACTGCGCACTGGGTGGAAGCGCTGACGGAAGGCCACCATGCGGACGGCCTCCTCCAGCGTGCCGCGTGGCATCGAGGGCAGGTAGTGCTGCCGGGCAAGCCATTCACCCATGAGCAGCTCATCCACCTCAGCCCACAGGCCGGAAGGACTGCCCCATGGCGCATCCTTGAGCTTCATGATGTCGTTCGTGAACTCGTTGTAGGCGATCACACCCTGAACGTCAGGGATGGACTCCAGGGCCAGGACAGCGTTCTCGCGCACGGACTTGATCGCGCCCGTGCTCGATGTCAACAGGCCTGCACGCCAGGCCAGCACGTCCTCATCACCGCCCGCGCCAGCACTGGATCGCGCCTCATTGACGCGGGCTTTGGCTGCCGCAGCGTCGTCAGGTGGCGTGAAGGTGCGCGCACCACGGATGAACGCTCGCACACGCTCAGCGTCCCAGCCCTCCCCGATCGCGTCGGCAATGTCCCAGCCGTCGCGGATGTTGCCAGGGGCCGGGATCGGGCACAGCGTGACCGCACAGCCATACTCAGCCGCCAGCAGTGACCCGATGGACACCATGGCAGCCATGCCGGGCTGTTTGGCCTCGGGCAGCAGCGGCTTTGACTCGGGGTCTGCGCCTTCTTTGCGCTCAGCCGGTGTCAGCTTGAAGCGCTTGCTGTCCGCGTCGGGCCACATGATGACCACGCGACCGCGCAACCACGACCAGTCGGCCTTGGCCCACGCTTTGCTGCCGCCTGGCCACGTGACAAAGTCATATTCAGCGGGCAGCAGCTCATGCCCGGCCTGGGCGCACTTTTCGCCCTCGACCAGCACCACGGGCACCAGCTTGGGATCAGCAGCCAGCAGGCCAGCAGCCAGGAACAAGGGCCGGGCCCCGTCCCATTGCTTCCAGTGCCACCGCTGCAAGCCGCGTCCATCCGCGTGGTCCTGGCACCAGGTGTAGGGCAGGATTTCTTTTCCGCCGTCGCTGGTCTCGAACCGGCAGACATAGCCAAACAGCTCGCCATCACGCTCATATCGCCAGGTGTGATCAGGGAAGCCGCGATGGAAATGCTTGAATGTTGGCTCCGACGCATTGGCAGGCACCGGCGTGATGGTGCGCCAATCAGCCTCAGGCTTGGGTGCACCCCCTACCCTGGCTGGCGCCTGCGCCCTTGGCTTTGCAGCCTGATCGGGCGCGGCCTGGCCGCCGTCCTCAGCATCCCACGGGGGCGGCTCAGGCCGGTCGTCGGGTGAGGATGATGGCGAGCGTGACGCGGGGCGCGACTGACCAGACGTCTGCACATCAGGGCGAGCCCAGCCCAGGTAGTCCATGAGCTGCAGGGCCGCCTGCCCGTTGTTGAGCCCGTGGATCGCCGCGTACAGGCTGATCAGATCGCCGCCCGTGTCGTCGCTGTTGGCAAAGTCTGCCCAGCGGCCCGTGTTGAGGTTGACGGACAGAGACGTGCCAGCACCGCCGCTCAGGTCGGCACAGACGTACTCATGGCCCTGTCGTCGGCCACCAGGCAGCCAGGACTCGACAAAGGATTCAGCCCGACTCAGCAGTTCATCCGCGAGCCGGGCAAAGTCGATGGGTTGATGGTTCATGAGGTGGTCCAGGACCTCATGACATGGTCAATCGACGAGCCACCAGCCACCCAGCCAGTGGCCTGACGTGCTGCTGGCCGGTAGGCCTTCATCGGTCGACGTGCACCAGGCACGGTCACATCGGCCATGGGCACCAGCTGCTGAGCCCTGACCAGGTTCTTTGTGGTGTTGCGCGCGACCTTGAAGCCGACGCACGCCACCCGAGCGACATCGCGCCACGTGGGCGCAGCGCCAGACCCGGCCAGCTCCGTGAAGGTGTTGAGCACCACATCACGGATCTCGCCACAAGGCCTGCCGCCTGTGTTCTGTTTGTCTCTCAAGTCTCGCCCCTCCTACAAGGCTTGTTTGGCGGGGTCCGCAGTCGTGGCAAAGTGGGAGTTCCACCAACCACACACCACGAAAGGGACCCCATGAAAAAAGACAACCCGTTTGACAAAGCCATTGGCGCGCAAAGCAAGATTCCGGAAACAACACTGACCGCCATCACCCACACCACCGACCTGCTGGATCTGGCCTGGAAGGCCGCACAGGCAGTGTTTGAGACTCAGGCCAAACCGGAACACGCGCTCGCGCTGCTGCCAACCTTCATCGAGCAGCGAGACGCTGAACGTCGACGACTACAAGAGTCCGTCGGGGCTCGAACGGCCGACGCATGAACACATAAGCCAGCTCGGCACCAGGCGGCACGGCAGTGGTGACCTCAGCGGCCAGGATGGCGTCCTTGGACACATCCATTCCGTGGACGTCATCCAGTGGCTGGGCGATGAAGATGCCGCGATTGATGGCGACGTTGGTCTGTTGATTGGTCATGTTTTGCCCCTCCTACAAGGCTTGTTTGGCGGGGTCCGCAGTCGTGGCAAAGTGAGAGTTCCACCAACCACACCCACGAAAGGGACCCCATGGACGAAGAAAAACTCAAGCAGATCGTTGCCGAGCTGATTGACGCGCAAGGGCACGCTTTGCGCGTGCTTTCATCAGCCTTTGCCGACATGTGTGGAGACCGCGCAAAGCTTGCTTCGTTGGTCGAGATCCAGCAAGCCAGGCTGCAACACGCGGAACCCCATCCCATTTCGGAAGAGTGGACGCAGTCCGTGATCCGGGACCTACGCGGCGAGCGCGACTGAACTTGCACTGGCTGGCCACCATCACGGTGGCGTCTTTGGTCTGTTGATTGGTCATGTTTTGCCCCTCCTACAAGGCGTTTGCGAAACGATTACGAATAGACCGACGAAGAGTTCCCCCCCGAATGAGCTACCTCATGCTGGGGATTCGCTTCTGGCGCAGCTTTGCTAACCTGAGCCAACTCAGGCCAGATCTCTCGCCACGTGGTGGGGAAAAGCTCCATCCGCGAAACGCCGGTGAACGCCTCAATGCGCGCCCCGTGCTCAACAGGGACCGGTTTTTTGCCGTGGACCAACTTGTGGGCGAATGACGGCGACACCTTCAGGTGCCTGGCAAGCGCACTGATGCGCCCTCTATCGGATTCAGCCCAATGACTCAAATTGCTCATCACGGAAGTATTACCCATAGGGAAACATCAAGTCAATACCCAATGGGCCATTCTTTTGTTTCCCAATGGTTGATAGCCTCCCGCTCTATGCAGACCGTCCACACCACACGAATCCAGCGGCTGGAACAGTTGATTGAAAAGTACGGATCGATTGCCAAGCTCAATGAGGCTTTGGGCTGGGTGAGAACTGATTCGAGGCTTAGCCGTATCAGGAATCAGAACCAGCGAACAGATCGCGCCGGCAAGGTTTTCCAGATGGGTGACCCGATGGCCCGTGAGATCGAAAAAGCCCTCACGCTGGGCGAAGGTTGGATGGACACGCCACCGTCTTACGACATCCCAACAGAGTCGCCCGCGGACAAGGCCAAGGCAATGGTGGCCGCAATGGAGCCCCAGCAGCAATACCAAGCTCTGAGACTACTAGATGCGATTGCTCAACCAGAGATGAAAGTCGCGAACCAAAAATAGACCAGGGAGCCAACGTGGCAAATTTCCTTGCAGGCTGTATCGTTATCTGGGTGCTGTACTTGGCGATCAGGCGCGCAGTTAACAGAATTTCATCGCCAAAAAAAATTGCGTCACGCCAGGCGGCAGACACGCAGCAAGAACTTGATACAGACGCCTGGGAGGGCAGCTTTTGGGATGCTTCAGAACCAAAGCCCGTCAACGCCAGGCTGCAACTCATGTACGTCGATGCGCAGGGCGCCAAGTCGTCAAGGACTGTAGAAGTTCGCCAGTTCGGGGAACTTCCTGACACCACGCTACTGATCGGAAAGTGCCTACTCAGAAACGCGACTCGCACTTTCAGAACAGACCGGATTCAGCAATGCGTGAACGATGAAACTGGCGAGATCATTGACGATGTCGGAGCCTTCCTTCGAGGCCTCTACCTTCAGTCTCCAGACCGCTCCATGCAAACGCTACAAGAGACAGAGCTAGACGTGCTAAAGGTTCTGCTCTTCGTCGGCAAAGCCGATGGACAACTTCGTGCACCGGAACGGCACGTAATCAAGGAAACCTGTATCGCCTTGACTGGAGACTCCCGCATCAATGATGGGGCGGTCCGAGAACTGCTCAGTTCAATGGACGTGCCAAGCCGTAGCGCGTTTAACCTGGCTGTTGGCAGGCTTGCCAAACGCGCCAGTGAGCACAAGGGCACCGTCTTCACGGCCGCAACGAGCATTGTGGCGACTCAAAAAACCGTCCATCCAGCCGAGCAAGAAGCGCTCGATTACATCCAAGAAAAGTTTGGCATCGACACGGTCAAAGCAGCCTAAACAAGCCAACTTCGACCAGGCCCCGACCGCGGGGCCTTTTCTTCGCAGTTCGTTATTACCCATTGGGTATTGACAAGATGTTTCCCAAGGGGAAATAATGCACCCCATCGCAACCCACAAGGGCATCCGATGGGACACAACCTCAAGATCCAGACGTCTGTACAGCCGGTCCAGGTCAAAGACCAGACCCACTACCTGACGCGCACCGACGGTGAGCGCACCCTGCACAACGTGGTGCTGGACGGCGTCTACGCAACCCAGCAGAACCTGCAGGCGATGGTGCACCTGTTCGACGACCGACCAGGACACGTCTACCTGGGGGCGCGCACTGGCGCCCTGAGTCTGTATGCCTCCCTGTCGCCCGACGAGGCGGCGCTGGTGGGCCAGGCCCTGATCAACGCGGCTGACGAGGCACGCAAGCGCCTGGACAACGCCGCACAGAACAGCCTGTTTGACGTGAGGGCAGCATGATCAAGCGCTCCCTCCTTCCCCTTCTTTTGCTGCCGCTGGCCGTGCTGGCCTCCAGCGCCCAGGCTGCTGACCTGTGGTTCAACGCCGGCGGCGTGAGCTACCACGACAAGCCCGGCCGCAACCCATACAACCCAGGCGCTGGCCTGGAGCTGCGCACGTCTGACGACCTGGCCTTTGCGGCTGGTGTCTACCGCAACAGCCACGACCTGCCATCGCGCTACGTGGGCGTCATCTACACCCCGTTGAAAGTTTCCACCCCGGTGGCGCCGATCTACATGGGCGTCCAGGTGGGCGGCGTGGACGGTTACCCGATCAACGACGGCAAGGCCATGCTGGCAGCAGCAGCGACGGCAGAACTGCGCTCGCGCAGCTGGTGCATCGCGCTGGTCTATGTGCCCGCAGTGGAACACCTCAAGAACGCCAACATGGTGGCCCTGCAGTTCAAGCGGCAGATCGGGGGGCTGTGGTGATGCACATCGATACCCCCCAGGCCATCGAGCAGCGCACGGCTGAGCAGCAGCAAATGGCCGAGGACATCCGCGCTGCGCTGGATCGCGACTTGGCCGCGCTGACGGAAGACATGCGACGCGGTGTCGCCCCGATGCCCGCGCACTCTCACGGCCTCCGTGCCCGCGAGCTGCCACGGCCCACGCGGCCTTTCAGCGACGTGGAGCCTTGCACGTTTCGCGAGCACGTGCTGGTGATTGGTGCTGCCCTGGCAGGCATCGGCCTGATGGCCCTGATTGGCTGGCTGTCCATGCCAGGCAAGCCATGAAGCACATCAAAGCCACGGTCGTGATGGCCGACTCCACCCGCGTGACGCTGAACCTGATCTGCGCGACCAGGGCCGACGCTGATCGCGTGATCGCCGAGCTGTACCCAGATCACCAGTACGCGTCCTGCATCGTCAAACGCAAGCCCTGAGGAGCCCCACATGGCACAAGCATCGGAGATCCGCGTCCGCGGACGCCTGCTGGATCAGGCTGTGTTTTCCAGCACGGCAACGGCGCCGCACCAGGGCGTTTTGACGATGACGATCCAACCCACCCACGGCCTGGCCATCCTGGTGGTGCTGCATGTGGGCACTGAGCCCTCAGCGCACATCGCTGCCTCCAGCAAGGCGCGTCGTCTGTGCGCTGGCACCGAGGTGGAAGCCCATGGCACAGGCCTGCTCCCTCACCCATCCGATCACGGACACGCTCGGTTCCGCCTCATGGGCGCCACCGAGGTGATCGCCCACAACCACCAACCGCAAGAGGTGGACCATGCAACTGATTGACAAGACCATCCTGGCCCAGTCCAGCAAGCACCTGGTGCTGCAACAGGCATCGGCAGTGACGTTTGCCGACGAGAGCTGCTTGCAGCTCAACCGCGTGGACATCGCCTCAGGGCTGACCGCGCCCTTCCTGCGCGCCGTGTACGACGGGCCCGACCAGGTGCTGGTGTTTGACGTGCGCGACGTGTGCCGCAGCCTGCGCGAATCTCTCAAGGCCGCGCCCGATCGCGACGTGCAGGGCCTCATCTATTACGCCCTGCGCTTTGCCTTCGCCGGCAGTGAGCAGGCGCTTGACCACATCCGTGACCAACAGATCGAGTGCATTGATCTGTCCATCCTGAAAGCCGCCGCATGAGCTACCAACCCAAGCCAGGATCACTGGCAGACCGACTGTGCAAGTTCTTCCTCGCCAACCCAGGCGAGTCCCTGACCGCCAAGGACATCGGCGACAAGTTTGACGTCAAGCCGTCCGACCTGACCGCGCTGCTGTCGAGCGCCCTCACGGCTGAGGTGATCGTGGGCGCCGTGGTCGAGTACGCCGGCCTCAAAACGCGGATGTACAGCCCCGGACCCAAGCTGTGCCCGGTCGATGCAGCACCTGACCTCGGTGTGCCGACCGGCTATGTGCCGCGCATCACGGCGCCACCACCAGCGCCCAATCCGCCGGCCTACGTCACCGCCGTGGTGCCACGGCCCACCACAGCCACCACCAGCACCGCCAGCAAGGCCAAGCCCATGCAAGTCGGTGCCGCGAACCCGCTGCCACCACTGGACCCAGCCAGCGTCAAGATCAATCAAACGGTGGCCAAGCCCGCCCGCTTTGCAAACGTCAAGACCAAGGCCGCGCAGTACCGCGAATGGTTGGACGCCCTGCAGGTGGGCAAGTGCCTGGTGTACCCCAAGGCGTACCAGGGCTCCATCAGCTTGGTGGCAAGCAGCCACGCCAAGGCCACCGGCCGCAAGTTCAGCACAGCAAAGATCAACGACACCCAATCGGCCACCTGGCGCGACGAGTAAACCATGAAGCAAGAATACAAACGCCTGCCGGTGTCCTGCATCCGGCCCAGCCCCTTCAACCACCGCCGCCCGAGCGACCAGGCCGTGCGCGAGATGGCCGACACCATCCTTGAAGCCGGTGACGTGCTCCAGGCCATCAAGGTGCGCCCGATCGAGCCGATCATCCAGCCCGACCTGGTCACCATGTATGAACTGGTGTTTGGTGAGACGCGCTGGCGTGGTGCCCAGCTCGCAGGCCTGGAGGACATCCAGGCAGTGATCGAGGACATGAACGACACCCAGGTCAAGCTGCAGCAGTTGATCGAGAACACCCAGCGCACCGACCCGCGCCCGATCGAGGAGGCCCGCGGCATCAAGTCTCTGCTTGATGAGCCCGCATCGCGCTACACAGTGGACAGCCTGGTCCAGGTGCTGGGCAAGGGTCGCAGCCACATCTACAACCGACTGCGCCTGCTCAAGCTCCAGGGCAAGGCGCTGGAGGCCGTGGAAAGCGGCCTGATCGGCGCCGACATTGGCGCGCTGATCGGTGCCCTGCCCGGCCAGCTGCAGGCCAAGGCGCTGGAGCTGTCGGTCACATCCGTGGAAGGCAAGCCACAGGCCCGGTCTGTGCGCGATGCGAAGCGCCTGATTCAGAACGAGTTGATGATCCCCATCGAGGACGCCACGTTCGACATCATGGCCAAGCTGGCCAACAAACCCACGTGCGACGTGTGCCCCAGCCGCAGTTGCAACGACCCGGTGCTCAAGGACGAAATCAGTTCAGACGTTTGCACTGACACCGAGTGTTTCCGCCTGAAGGAGCGCACCCAGGGCCTGCTGACCGCACAGGCAGCGCGTGAGGCTGGTCGCAATGTGATCGAGGGTGACGCGGCCAAGGAGGCCTATGCAGGCCACGGCGACTATTTCACCGGCCTGACCAACCTGATGGCACCCATGGGCGGCGCCCACCCGGACAGCAAGTACTCCATGACATGGCAAGAGGCAGTGGAGCAGTGCAAAGCCGAGGGCCACCTGGTGCCCGAAACCACGGTGGTGGTGCATCCGCGCTCAGGCGTGGCCATCGAGACACTGACCGCCGATGACCGCAACATCATCGTCACGGCCCTGCGCCAAATCATCGCAAAAGCCGGACCTCCCCCTTCAACTGCTGCGCAAGCGCACAAGGTCGCGCCGAGCAAGTGGCAGGCTGAACAAGCCGCGTTGCTGGAGGCCATGACCCCTACGCAACGGGCTGTGCACAACCACTGGCGCCTGGTGCGAAAGGCCATGATGCAACGTGCCTGCGGCACAGAACGGACGGTGCAGGACCTGCGCTTGATTGCACAGTCCATGGTCCATTACGAAACCATCACGGACGACATGGCCGAGGCGCTGGGCTGGTCGGAGGTGCGCGACCTTTTCTTTGCTGATAGAGATGCGGCCACACATGCGCGCCTGGAAGCCGCGGACCCGGACGAACTGGCCAGGTTCATGGTGGTGCTAGCGATCGAGATATGTGACAACCCGGACAGTAACGCGAACACCCTGGAAGACGCGGCGTACCGCGTCGACCTGGCCGAGTGCTACGGCGTCGACGTGCTGGCGGTCACGCCTCAAGAAGTGACAGACGATGGTGCCTGCGGCACCAGTCGCGACCAAGACGAGGAGAGCGATGATGAGTAACCATCGTTCTGGACGCCTGCATGGCGCGCACAAACCAGCGAGCCACATCCCCCGCTGGCTGCGCCCCAAGCTGACACCACAGAGCCTGCGCGACCTGGGCCTGGCTCACTGGACCAACCTGGACGCCCTGGCCACAGGCCAGGGCAACCCCGAGATCATGTGGCAGATCGGTGGCGGCCTGCTGACCTGGTGGCGTGTGGCCACCACGATCCGGCAGGGTGATCAGGACATGACCGAGCAGATCGACCTGTTTGATCGCGTCGTGTCGCACTCCCTGGCCACGGGTCGTGTGGAGTGGCCCACGCCTGAGGACTACGAACTGGCCCGCCACGGTGCGGCCGTCATGGACGTGCTGGCGGAAACGGTCGACGCATACACCGCCCTGCAGGCCGCGATCTGGGCTGAGGACAAGGTCCAGCGCGTGGCCGAACGCAAGACAACCCTGCAGGAGGTCGCACGATGCCCGAACTGACCGCATCCCTGCTCGTCGTCATGGCGGCACTGATGGTGATCGGCTACGTGGCCCTGGCGGCCGCGTACTACCGGCACCTGAGCGAGACCAGCCTGGTGGTGGCCGAGCTGCAGCGCTGGAAGAACACCGCCAACAAGTACCACCACTGGCTGGCCGAGTTTGACGACGTGGCCACCGTGCTGGAGAACCTGCAGGCCGAAGTGGCAGGCGAGTCGCTGTCAGCCAGTCACCCACCCCCGGTGTATGGGCCCTGGGACATCTCAGGCTTGCGGCAGGTGCTGCGAGCCAAACGAAAGGACGGCACCTCATGAGCACCATGCTTTTCCTCATGGCCCAGTACAACGGCCAGGCCGTGGTGCCTGTTGAGAAGGTCTGCAAGGACTACTTCGGGCACCTGTCGCTCGACAAGTTCCTGCGCAAGACCGCCAGCGGTGAGATCCCGCTCCCTGTGACTCGCATCGAGGCGTCGCAGAAGTCCGCCAGGGGCGTGCACCTCAGCGACCTGGCGCAGTACATCGAGACCCGTCGCGAGGCTGCGATCAAGGAACAGCGCCAGATGACCCGGGGCGAGGCCGCGCCCGCTTGATCACCCAGTACCAACCAGCACCAACCAGGAGCACACCATGCAATTCACATTCGACCTCGACATTCAAGCCATCGTGGCCCAGGCCACAGCCCCCGAGAAGATCCAACCCTTGCTGGACAAAGCCATCACCGATGCCATGAAGTCAGCAATCAGCGATGCCACGGGCTACCGCAGCCCATTCAGTGAGAGCCTGAAGACCCAACTGAAAGAGGCCATGCCGAACGGCCTGCACATCGCTGACATTGCCAAGTTCCAGCAGGTGTTCAATGCAGAGATCACCAAGGCGGTCCATGGTGCCAACGCTGCGACTGTGCACGCCGCCCTGGCTAAGGTTGCCAGCAATGTGATGCCTGATGTGCCCGGTCGCCTGAAGCTGTCCGAGTTGCTGCAAATGGCCCGCGAAGGGTTCCACAAGGAAAAGCACGAGTCCTTCTTTGCCGAAATGGAGGTGAGCGAATTCGGCACCACCTACATCTACCTGGACGAACACGAAAACCCAGGCAGCAGCCATTCAAAGGGCAAGAACAGCGCGAGCATTCGCCTGAGCCTGAACGATGAAGGTGAAGGTGAAGTCTATGCCATGAAGTTCGACGGCATCGACATGACGCCAGCCAAGACGCCCACCGTCATCAGCAAATTCGATGGCCTCCTGATGTGCATGTACACCGGCCGCACCACGCTTGAGGTGGACATCGACGACGACGACGTGAAGGACTCAGCCCAAGGCAGTTACGACGACTGAGCCGCGACACAGGCCGATGCCACAAGGCATGGCCGTTTACCAACCGAGCCGGGCGAAGCCTGGCGGAAAGGCACGAGATGAGCATCACCCTCCAACCGCAACCCCACCAGCAGCGCGTCGTTGACGAGAAGACCGAGCTGGACACCAAGGCCACGGCCCTGAGCAAGTTCATTGGCGAAAGCACGATTTTTCCCGCCCTCGATGCAGCCGAGCAGGAACGCCTGAAGGAGCAGTGCGAGCTGATGTGGGAATACTCCGAGATACTCGGTGCACGCATTGCCGCATTCGGCCAGGTGGATGGCGACACGGCGACACGCAAGTCGCAGACCATCAGGGTCAGCATGGAGAAGATGGCCAAGGCTTTCGAGGCGTGGGAGAACGGCTACCGCGCCGACCCACAGAAGTTCATGACCGCTGACGAAGTGGCCACCGCTGAGGTGAGCCAACTGTCTGCCGACCGTGCGGCCTACTTTCACGAGCTGCTGACCTCGGCTGTTGAGGCCTAGCCCAACAGCTAAGCGGCGCTCTGCGTCCGCTTGAGCGAACGGTTAGGCCAAGCAGCCACACCGCCCAACACGGGCAACACACACAAGCCGATGCCGTAGGCATGGGCGTTTTTAACGAGCGGCCCGAAGGGGCGCGGAGAGCAACGATGACGAAACCACTGGTGATTTACCACAGCAACTGCGCCGACGGCTTCAGCGCCGCCTGGTGCTTCTGGCACAAGTACGGCGAGGCCTGCGACTTTCATGCCGGCGTGTACGGAAAAGAGCCGCCTGACGTGACTGGCCGCGACGTGTACCTGGTTGACTTCAGCTACAAAGCCGATGTGGTTGAGCAGATGCTGCGCATCGCCAACACCGTCACGCTGATTGATCACCACAAGACCGCGATCGATGACCTTCGCCCGCTGGCCGAGCGGATGGAGATGACCAACAACGAGGGGCGGGGCGTCACCTTCGGATGGTTCTGTGACCTGAACCGAAGCGGCGCCACTTTGGCCTGGGACTTTCTCTTCCCGAACGAGTCGCGCCCGCTGCTGCTGGGCCATGTTGAAGACCGCGACCTGTGGCGCTTCAAGCTGCCAGGCACCCGCGAGATTCAGGCGTTCGTATTCGCGCACGAGTACACCTTCGAGCTGTGGGACAAGCTGATGGCCGCCGACCAGGTGGAGCTGCTGAAGATGACCGCAGCAGGAGCCGCGATCGAGCGCAAGCACCACAAGGATGTGGCCGAGCTGGTGGCCGTCTGCAAGCGGCGCATGGTGATTGCGGGGCATGACGTTCCCACGGCCAGCCTACCCTACACGCTAACCAGCGACGCCGGCCACCTGATGGCCCAGGGCGAGCCGTTCGCGGCCTGCTACTGGGACACCGATGAGCACCGCTGCTTCAGCCTGCGCGCAACCGATGACGGCATGGATGTGTCCGAGATCGCTGCGCAGTACGGTGGCGGTGGCCACGCCAAAGCGGCAGGCTTCAAGGTGCCGCGCTCTCACGCACTGGCCACGGCTTGAGAGGCCTAACCCACGGTGGCACTCAATAGTGAGGCCTAACTCGGCAATCAGGCACAAAAGCCTCAGTACAGACGTCTAAACATGCAGGCATCACCGTGATCGAACCAAACCAAGAACAGCTCATGGAAGCGCTGGGCGATGTCACCTATGAAGACATCATGGGTGACCTGGAGTGCTACGGCGTCGAGATGGATGAGAACTTCCGCGAATGCTATCCGGTGATCTCCTTCGGCCTTGTGGTCATGGCGATGCGCATGGCTGACGAGTGCCCGGTTTGCCTCAGACGCTTCGTCAACCTCACCGGCAAGCACAGCGACGGCTGCAGCCTGGCCAAGCTAATTCAGCCCCAACCACAGTAGGCCCCAGCACCCAAAGTCCCGTTCTGAACCCATCCAATCAAGAGCCCGCCACCGTGCGGGCTCTGTCGTTTCTGGTCTGCGTGGGCTACAAAAGTGCTACATGCCGCCAGTCAGGCGACCGGATCACCTATGAAGACGATCAAAAGCCCATCCCATCGAGCATGGGGGCCACGCAGGTGCGCCACCCCATCGGATCAAGGCGCCGTCCTATGAAATCAGCACTTTTCAGAGGGGTAGCGTCTGCCCGTGGTTGTGTCGTTTCTGTCTGGTTTTGGCTCATGTTTTGAAAGTCGGTGCTACATTCCGTGCTACACAACCCACGCATGTAGCACTCGGACCATGGGCACCATCACATCACGCAAACGCAAGGACGGTACCACCGGACACACGGCCCAGATCAGGGTCAAACAAGGGGGTATTGTCGTGCACACCGAGGCCCAAACGTTCGACCGCAAGCAAGTGGCCGAGATGTGGCTCAAAAAGCGCGAGACGGAGCTGGCTGAGCCCGGCGCACTGGACAGGGCCATGGGAAAGCACCAGGACCCACTGTTTCGGGATGCCATCGACAAGTACCTGACCGACACCCGAAAGGACCTCGGCAAAACCAAGGCCCAGGTGCTGCGCTCAGTCAAAGCGGACGAGATCGGCGCCACCAGGTGCAGCCAGGTCAACAGCCAGGCAATCCTGGCCTTCCTCAACCGCCTGACCGGACAGCCTCAGACCAAGGGCAACTACCTCTCGCACATCGGCGCCGTCATCCGCGTGGCAAAGCCCGCGTGGGGCTACCCGTTGGACGTGAGCGAGCTGGACTCAGCCCGCGTGGTCGCTGAGCACCTGGGGATCGTCAGCCGATCAAACAGGCGCGACCGCCGCCCCACGCTGGAGGAGCTGGGCAAGCTGCTGGAGCACTTTGGCGCCACACGATCCAACCGCGTCGACGCCATACCCATGCAACAGATCGTTGTTTACGCCCTGTTCTCCACGCGCCGGCAGGAGGAGATCACCAGGCAGGTCTATGAGGACCTGGACAGCGAACGAGGGGAAATCTGGGTCCGCGACATGAAGCACCCAGGTGAGAAGATCGGCAACGACGTCCGCACCACCCTCCCCCCCGAAGCCCTGGCCATCATTCAGGCACGCAGAGGCGAGTCCGAATGCACGGGCAGAATCTTCCCCCACAACTCCAGCAGCATCAGTGCCGCATTCACCCACGCGTGCAAGACGTTGGGCATCGAGGACCTGACCTTCCACGACCTGCGTCACGAGGGTATCAGCCGCCTGTTTGAGATGGGCTGGACCATCCCCCAGGTGGCCACGGTCTCAGGCCACCGATCATGGACGAGCCTGAAGCGCTACACCCACATGCGCCAGACCGGCGACAAGTACGCCAACTGGCCCTGGCTCGACAAGCTGGGCGCCACACCCACAAACGCAAAAAAGCCGCCCGACCCACCACAACGGTGAGCCGGACGGCATTCACAAAATCTCAATCTCAGCCTCACGGCGCCTCACCAGGCCAGGCAGCACCCTGCCACCGCCCCGGACCCACCGCCTCAGCTCACGCGGGACCAGGTCCCACTGACCGGCCAGCACGCGTTTGCGCAACGTGCTGGCCCTGAGGTTGCCCAGGCCGATGTTGTAGGCCAGGTCCGTCAGGGCAGCCAGGCGGCCCGGCTCGTTGACCGCACCACACAACCGGCGCACCCCCGGCATGTACTCAGCCAGGATCTTGTATCGCAACAGGATCAGGGCGTGCTCTTTGGTGATGGGTGGGTCCGACAGCCGCACAGCGCGGCCGTCCAGGTAGCGGGTGGACCCCACACCAATGGTCGGCACACCGGTGGGGCACAGGTACGGCCGCAGGTACAGGCCCTCGAACATGAGGCACAGCCTCATGACCATGGCGAGCGCTTCGGTCACGTCCATCACTTGCCCCTTTTCAGCGCCATGCGATCCCCCAGGAACAGACCCAGGCTGGCGCCGCACAGTGACCAGCCGTAATCGTCCAGGGTGATCGCGCCGGCGTAATGCAGGGTGATGATGATGATCGACCAGGTCGCCAGTGCAGGCCGGATCGCGGCGTTCCAGGCATCCACCCAGGCAATCCCGATGGCCTTGGTCGTGCCCTCGACAGCACGCAGCCAGGCGCTGGTCTCGATCTCCTCGACCGCGGCCGCGCCCTTGAGCGTGATCTGGCGCTCGCCCAGATCAGCCTGGAGCCTGATCGCCTCCAAGTTGCGGGCGTGCTGAGCCGCCGCCTGGCGCTCCTGCAGCTCGATCAGGTCAATCTGCTGTTTGTGGTCCTGACGGGCTGTCCACCAGGTTGAAAGCTCGCCCCACACCAAGCGGAAGACCGAGCTGCCGAAGAAAGAAAGAATCGCTGTCAACATCGTTGTCTCCTCAGTTGTGTGGTGGCGGACCACCGTTTTTGATGACCTGGATTGCCGCCCAAACGCTCACAAGCGCGCCCGCGATGATCCCCAGCCACTTGGCGAACGCTCCCAAGTACCCCAGCACCTTGAACCCCACCTTTGCGGCAACGATCAGGTCGTGAATGTCTTGAGTCAGCACAGTGTTTGCCTGGATGTCATCCTCGATTTTTTTCATGCGCCGAGAACCGGCATCCAGGCGGCTGGTGATCCGAGCGATCTGGTCGTCGGTCTCGGTCATTTCCTTTTTGGGGGGGCTCAAGCACCACCCCCGATCGCATGGAGCTGAGCACGCAGGCCCGAGATTTCCTCGTCCGCAGCCCTCAGCCTCTCAAGGGCCGCGGCTGGTGGATCAGTCCCGTCACACACCGCCAGGATCACATCGCGCAGACTGCGCAACGTGCCACCCTCGGTGGCCTGCATGGCACTGCGCAGAACAATTGATCGTTCAGACGTTTGCACGACCGGGGCTGGATCAAGTGGCACCACCCGGCCCAGCGTCAGGTCGTACCGCCATTCATCAGGCGACCAGTTGCCCAGCAAGGGCAGGATGTTGGGCGGCTGACAAAAGCCGACCTCAATCCCACCCATCGCCTGACCACCCGTCAAGCGGCCCGTCTCAAGGTTCACGAAACTCCAAATGGCTGCCGTCATTTCTTGATCACCTCCACAACACATTTCAAATCACGCGCCGTGGCCACCAAGGTGAACGGCGCACTGAAGACCTCCAACTGGCTCAGGCGCGCGAAAAACATCAGATCGGTACCAGAATCGATCTTGTACTGATAACTTTTAGCGAAGAAGCCTGAAGCACTGCCACCGTTTGGCACAGACGCAGTGAAGTACGCGTAGGTCGAGTCCCCGATCACACTCAGCGTCCCGTCTGTCATCCAGCAATTGGGTGTGACTTTCCCGCGTACCACCTTGGTCGAGCCACTGGTGTTGACTGCGTCCCAGGTGAAGCTGAGGTGCACAACGATGTCCCAGCCAGCCTGAACAACTGGATTGAGCGTGGGCGTGACGGTCAGATCGTCGGTCACTCCGCTGGCCAGGTAACTCTGAAGGATCTGAGTCGCCGCGTTGTCCACCAGTTCATTTGTGGTCAATTGCTTGACCATCGTCAGCCGGGCGGCCATCGATGTCCCTGCACCTGCTGATCCGCGCCGGACCACAGGCACGCCATAAGCAGCGCCGGCAGGTGCAGTCACCAGGCCAAAGACCGACGTCCACGCACCAGCGGCCGCCACGGTCACGCCCGCGCCGGTAAACGACAAGAAAGCGCCAGAGGCGTCGTACCACTTGACGCCAAGCGCCGTGGTCGTGGTCGACGAAACGCCGTTGAGCCGCCCTGTCAGCCAGAACTTGTCGCCCTCTTTTGCCGACACCCGCACCAGCACCTCTGTGTCCAGCAGCGATGTCTGCAGGGCCCGCGTGAAAGGCTGCCCCGAAACACTCACCACAGTGCCACCAGCCCATGCGGACGGCCGCTCAGCCAATGGCAGAGGGTCAAAATCGCCCTGAGTGATCAGGTTGACCTGGTCGTCAGGCATGAGCGCAAAACGCCCTGTGACCGCGTAGCTCACCGCGGACACGTCAGCCAGGTCCTGTGTGGCCAGACCGAACACGTTGAACGACTGGCACTTGATGTAGACGGTGCGGCCCACCATTTGCAGGCTCATGGGGCCGGACCTACCCAGCGTGTCATCACACCGCACGAACGGCTCAGACGTCAGGTGTGGCTTTGCCGTGGACCCGTAGATGCCACGCACCACTGAGCCCAGCGTGTAGGCGCCGGCCGATGTCAATGTGGCCGACGTGTAGGCGAAGTACTCAGGCTCGCTGCCACCGATGTAGCACAGGGTTGCGCCCAGCGTGGCATCCAGGGCCGACCCACTCAAAAGCTGGCCATTGACCCCACTGACCTTGATGGAGCTGGCGCTGGACAGCACAGCCTCAGGCAACGTGCCCACGCGCGACTTGCCCAGGATGGTGGTGAGCTGCTTGTACTCCAGGCCGTCAGCCGACACCCACACATTGCATCCACCCCAGGAATCACTGGTACTGCCCGCAGCAATCCACAGCTCCAGATCCCCGTCAGCCAGCTCGCGGGGCGCTTCAAAGATCGCATGCACAGTGGTGGCACCGGGCAAGGCGCCGTAGTCATTTTTGTAGCCGTCAGCCACAGGTAGCACATGAAGTGGCTGGGCACTCAGAGAGGTCGGGAAGTCCTGAGCGACCACGGTGAAGCCGTTGTCTCGCTCATCACGCTTGCGAACACGAACAGGCAACGCCTCCAGGGCCTGATCTGGTGAGGTCAGAGTGAGCAGCGATGTCGGGATGACGTCCGCAAAATTCCACGGCAGGTCAAACGTGTAGGTGTTCATGAGCTGCATGTGTCGGTTCAGCTCGATCTGAGCGACACGATCAGCGACAAAGGCCGTCGTGATCCATGGGCAGACCAGCTTTGGCGCTGGGCGCTCCCCATACAGATCGATGGACGCCTGGTCGACTTTGCGTGCGATCGCCGGGGAGTAATCAGCGGCACGGTCGCTGTATTCGATCTCCACAATGTTGTAGGCATCGGCCGGCGTCATGCGCTCGATCCCGACAAGCGGCTGGTCATCGCCGCGAGGCATGAGCTGATCAGGGGTCAGCTCATAGATTGGCGTGAGGTCAGGCGTCCATGTATATGTCGCAGGGGTCCCGAAGATGCCGCCGCCAACCGTAGAGGACACAGCCTCAGCGCCCAAGGGCACCATGTGAATCTGGCCGTCCATCTCGACCATGACCGAGTTGGAGACACGCTGCATCATCTCGAACCGATCAGCCGCAGGGGCCTGCTCCAACAGCAGGGGCGAGAACCAGAACCCCGAGGCCTTGCAGTAGTTGGCATAGTTGGTAAGGTCTGCCAGCACGCCGGTGATGCCCAAACCGCGCCGGGTGCTGGACACCCAGTCGCTGATGATCCCGTCGGGCAAGCAGTCCCACACCGACGAGTGAATAAAGCCCTTGCCAGGGCCGTACACCTCAATCCCGTGGTTCAGCACCGTGGCCTCGGTGCCCAGGTAGTAGTCCTGCACCCGGTAAAGCGCCAGGCCCGAATAACCCAGTTCGTGCGTGCCGCCATGCATCGTGGACAACACCGACCAGGGCGCCTGACCGAGCAAGCCAAACATGGCGCCGCCTTCAGCAGACGGGAACGTCTCGCCACTCTCGAACACCCGCTTTCCCTGCCACTTGCGGCCGGTGCCAGTGATCGGCCCCTCAACCAGGCCCATCAGAACCGAGGCCGTGTAGGTGTACCAGATGTTGGTGGTCTCAACCCCGCCACCACCCTTTCCGCCTGACGACTGGGTGGATCGGTTCTCCGTGGCCTTGAAGTCGCCGTACTCCAGCAGGTTTGGAGGCACCCGGTTGGTGCCGTGCAAGATCGGAACGACCCCGCCAAACATCGACGACTGAAACCGGATCGACTCCGCCTTTTGTTCGGCATTCGTGATCTGCGCGCTATTGCCGCCCATGGGTTACCTCTTCGCTTTATCGATTGACCAGAACCAGGGCTTGCGCTTATGCAGCCCCTCGCTCATCCGCGTGCACATGACAGACCCCGTGCCACCAGCACGGGCCTGCGCGTGAACCACCCACCCGTCGGGCAGCACGATCCCTGAATGGCTGTGAGTCCGACCAAACTGGAACAGCACCACATCACCAGGCAACGGCCCGGACGTGCGGCCAAACTGAGCATCCAGATGGTCGGCGTACACCTCATCGTTGCGGTGCTGGTGCCAGAACTGCGGGTAGTGGCCAGGGTCGGTGGGGGGCAAAATCCCCACCGCCTCGTACACCGCGCACAGGAAGTGCACACAGTCCACGCCGTGCCCCTTGATGCGCTGGTAGTGGTGGTAAGGCGTACCCAACCAGGTCAGCGCCTCAGCGCACACCGCCATGCGTGTGGCCGTCAGGTTGATCAGGTCACTGTGTCCGGTGGCGGCACAAATGGCGTGCCCCGGAACCTCAGTCGGTTGTTGAATTTGGTTGTGCATTCTTCAAGCGTCAGGTTGCAGCCTGGATAGACCTGGAACGTGTCACCAATGGCCACGGCAGCCGGCAAGGGCTGCATGAGGGTGAACTCTCCAGACGTGTAAGAGCGAACGGTGCGGGTCACGCCGTTGTTGGCGCCAGAGGTGAACTTGATCACCCCCAGATTGAAGTAGCCGGCCGCCGTCGCCAAGCCGTGCGAGAACACCAGGCGCAGCGGGTTGGTGGTCGACGTGGCAGCACCTGCGACGGTGATCGTGCCCTTGTCGATGCCGCACAGATCCGACCCCAGGCGCGTGCGGCACTTGACCTGATACACGGTCGGGGGCAACGGCCGGTTGAACACCTCGGTGAACGACCGGGCGTTGATCTGCACGCCATAGCGTCCAGACGTCTGCACGTTGGACACCTCACCGGCAAAGTTGTGTAGCTTGTCCACCCACGGCTCACCAGGGCCCGCGCTGTATGCCTGGTGGAGCGTGACCGACGCGCCATCGAGGCCGCCGCGCAGAATCCAGGGGATCAGTGGCGCGCCGTTGACCGTCTGCCCATCAGGGAACCGATCAAACACGTCCATATCGATGGATGACCCCTGAATGCCCCAGGACCAGGTCATCAAGCTGCGCTTGATGCCGGGCCCCATGGTCCAGGTGTCTGCCCCGATGGTGATGGGCACGTCCGCATCAGTCCACTGGAACACCAGCCCACCAGGTGTGATGATCGTGAACAGATCCTTGACCATGAGCTTTCGCCCGCTGTCAAACAAGGCCCGCAGCGCCGGCGACAGAGTCCTGATGAGTTGTGTCATGGCTTGTAGGTTTTGAAGTCAACCGACCGCGCTGAAAACAGGTGCTGCATGAATTGCTTGTAGGCCATGCGGCTCTGTTTGAACTTGCAGCGCCAGTAGTAGCCACCCGACCAGCTGAGCGAGCCACCAGCGGCCGGTGTGGGGCTCAGGGTCACCAGGCCCGTGGAGTTGATGGTGGCGTCCGTCACGGTCACGGCAGCGCCCGCCGTGGGGATGTACGGGGTGAGCGCGTCCTTTTCCATTTGGGCGCCCCACAGGTACAGCCCCGAGGTGCCGTCGCCTGTGTACGACGTGCCGCCCGTGCTGTCGTTTTCCAACTGAACGCGCTGAATATTCGCTGCAGTGGTGGCGAGCACTGATCGCATCCAGCAGCGATACCACCCATCGGGGTAAGCGATGATCCCGCCCTGGTCACCCGAATCGAGGTCCGCCGTCGTGCCCGCTGCCAAGTTGAATCGACGACGCTTCATGATTGCCGCATCGACCTGCAGACCTAGAATCAGGTTTGACCGCGTAGAAGCCTTCGCAAACACCGAGAGATACAAAGTCCCAGTAGATGGCAACACTTGATATCGATTCATCAGGTGGGCAGCACTCCCAGAGCCCTCTTTCATGAAGTCTGCAGTCACAGTGCCGTCAGGCGCTGCTGTCGCATTGGCTACAACCGATGAGTCCTCGGTATAGTCCGCCCACGACGAGATGTCCGACTGGGTGAAGATGTTCGTGCGCGGCGTGAAGTACTTGCGCTCATTGCCCCGCCAGTCGCCCATGTTGAGGTACAGCTCAGGCGGGGCCTTGAGTTCAAACACTGGCGACGAGGCCCCACCAAAGGCCCGCGTCAACTGCCAGGTCGACTGGGTGCCGTTGGTCACACCCAGCGGCTCATTGACCACGACGTTGTCCATCGGATCGTCAAACAGCCAGGTGTCAAAGTCGCCTTTGTGGCGGTTGAAAAAGCCCACCAGCGCCTGCAGCTCAGCCTCAGCGCCAGAGCGCAGAAACTCATACTGCAGGCGGTAGTGGCGCTGAGGCGAGGTCCAGATCGCCCGCGTGAAGTCCCGGCCCGAGTCGCTTTCGCGGCTCATGTTCTTCCACTGCTCCTCGCGCTCGATGTCCCACATCAGGCCCGGCAGTGCCGGGAACACCTCATTGCTCATCGTGGCCTCCAGCCGTTGCGGTGCAGCTTGTTCAGCTTGTCCGCGATGACATGGGCCTTGCGCTCGATCTCCGAATCGCTCAGCCCGTTGTAGTCGTGAAAGTGGACGACGCCACCGCCATCCGCGCCGCCCTGCCCGTCCGCCAGTGACCGGATCACGTCGGCGTGCTTGGCTGGCAGCACCATCTCGCGCTGGTGGAGCTGCGTGATCGGGTTGACGCCCGCAGGGATGTCGAAGCCCGCAGAGGCGCTGGCCATCGGTGCGAACGACATCGCCAAGGCCGACATCGAGGCGCCAAAGGCAGGCGCCCCCAGGTTCAGAGGGAAAGGTGCAGCAGCCATCGAGGCCACACCACCCGCGCCCGCTTTGCCCGCCTCAGCTGCGATCTCACCAAACGCTGTGGACTTGCTGATGGCTTTCATCAGCAGCTTGTTGACCAGCCACTTGGCGGCCATTTGGGACAGCATTTGCACGAACGTCTGCAGCACCACCTGACCCATGGCCCTCATGAGGCCACCGATCGAGGTGATGCTGGTGCCGATCTGCGAGAACACCCGCGCAAAGCCGCCCTGCAGGCTGCTGCCAATCTGCATGGACATGGCTTGCTGTTCCTGCATGGCCTGCAGCCGGATCTGGCCCAGGCGCTGCTGGTGCTGCGCCTCCAGGTTCTCCAGCTCAGACAGCAGTTGCGCGTACAGCACCGGGTCACGCGTGGGGTCAGCCGTGGCCAGGCGGTCGGTCAGGGCCTGGCGCTGGATCTGGTTGCGCTGCTCCTCGAACAGGCGCTCCTGCTCCAGCATCTCGGCCTTGGTGATCTGACCCAGTGCCAGTTGTGACTCAGCCTCGAACTGCGCGGCGTTGACCGCGTTCATGGCCTTGTCCATGCGCGACGTCCTCTCGCCCTCGTCCAACTGTCGGCCCTGCTCAGCCATTTCCTTGAGCGCGGCGATCTCAGCCGCGGCGACCATCTTCTTGAGCTGCACCTGGTCTTTGGCCTTGAGCTGGTGCTGGGCTGCGATCTGCTCCAGCACCTGCAGCTCCTCCATCTTGGACATCTCACGCAGGGCGTTGGTCTGCATGTACTTCAGTCGCTCAGCCTCAAGCTCAGCCTGAATCTGAGGCATTTGGGATGGTTCGGCTGGGGCCTGCCCTGCTTTCTTGCCGCCCTTGCCACCGCCACCCTTGAGCGTGGCGACTGCACCGCTCCCGGAGGAGCCAGTACCACCGCCCGCGCCCTTGCCACCGCCACCCTTGAGCGTGGCGACTGCACCGCTCCCGGAGGAGCCAGTACCACCGCCCGCGCCCGTGGCGTAGGCCAGCAACGTGCTGCCCTTGCCGCCGGTCAACAGGTCCGCGATCTTCTGGCCCGAGGTGGACAGGTCCGCCCAGGTGTTCTCCAGGATGTTGGCAGCACCGGCCAGGTCGCCACCCAGCGCGGCCACGGTGGCAGCAGCCAGGCCGCCCAGGGCCCGGCCCACGCTGGTGATCGTGACCCACACAGACCGGCCCAGGTCGATGACGTAGGCAAAGATCGCGCCGACGGTCTCGCCCCAGGTGGCGATCGACTTGTTGTTGCCGAGCTTGTCCGCTTCGGTCCCGGTGTCCATCAGGACAAACTTGACCGCGTCGATGATCTTGGACAGCCCAGTCAGCAAAGCAGCCACACCCGTGAAGATGCCGGTGCCCTCGTTCAGGTCTGCCATGAACGACTGGAACGCGTTCTGGACCTGCGTCCAGGCGCCGCCCACGGTCATTGGCAGGTCAGCACTGCGGGCCTTGATCTCGTCGTATTGACCGATCAGGGCATTGGCCACCACGTCAGCCGTGAGTTTGCCCTCGCTGCCCAGGCGACGCAGCTCACCCACGCCCACCCCCAGGCCCTCAGCCATGGACCGGGCCAGGGCTGAGTTGTTCTCCAGGATGGACTTCAGCTCGTCACCCTGCAGCACGCCCGAGGCCATGGCCTGCGCGAACTGCTGCTGACTGGCTGTGTTCTCCTGCGCGGACGCGCCGGAAAGCTTGGCGGTCATGGCCATGACTTCGGCCAGCTTCATTGCTTCGCGCGTGCCACCACCCAGGGCCTGGATGGATGGCAGCATCTTGGCGACAGAGCCAGCCAGGTCGGCATAGCCCACCTGCAGGCGTTGCGCGCTGGTGTACAGCTCGCCCTGCGCGGCCTTGGCGCCCTCGGCCGAGCCGGTGACGTCCTTCAGGCGGGCGCCCACCATGGTGGCCTCATCCACCAGTTGCACCAGGCGCACCGCGCCCATGGCCGCCATGATGTTGCCCACGTTGCCGATGGAGTCACGGATGCCCTTGAACTGAGCAGTGACCCCATCACTGAAGCTGCGAACCTGGTTGCCTGCCTCCTGCAGCTTTTGGGTGAATCCCTGCGTGACCGCAGTCAACACGAATTTAAGTTCGTTGTTCGCCATGTGGGCTCTCTGTTGGTGGTTCAGACGTCTGGTCAATCCGCCGCGCACGTGGCACAAACACGCCCTCAGGCGGGCCCAGTGCCATCGACATTTGTTCAGCCGCAGACGTCTGGCCTTGGCCGTCAGGGCGACCCTGTCCAGCGCTGCCACCGCCTGTGCTGTAACCCAGGTAGTTCGCTATGGACACGTGCGCAGGTGGGTACTTGCGCCAGTACTTGGTCAGGTCGTGCAGATCGACCAGGGTGAAGTTCTGGCGGTAGTAGTCGGGGCACTGCCCCAGGCTGGTGGTCAGGTGGGCGTAGACGGCGCCCCAGTCCCAGGGCTCACCGTCGCCCCCGGGTTTCCCGGGTCATCACCCCCACCGATGCCGCCGCTGGTGTCAGCACGCCAGCCGGACTGGTGCAACAGCGTGATGAACGCCTCGTTGATGGTGGTGGTGTCCAGCAGGTCACCCACCTCATCACGGGTCAGTTCGGGGTAGTTGCGACGCAGGCAGGCGTGCATGACATCGATCATCAGACCGATGGCGTTGGTTTCCGTGCCTTTGAGAAACGTGTCGATGCGGGCCTGGAATTTCTCGACGATGCCGAGAGACATCGGGGGCAGCACGAAGGTGCGCCCCCCCAGGACCACATCCACACCGGCAAAGCGTGGTGTGGTGGACATGATCACTCCGTGAACGCCATGCGGCCCAGGATGCCGGCCGCATCGGCAAACGCCGAAAAGCCGACTTCAGGGATCGCGAAGTCGTCGTTCTTGCCGCTGAACTTCCAACCATCGGCAATGCAGTTGTTCAGGGTGATCACTGCCGACTTGCCCTGGAAGGGCGAGTAGTAGTCCAGCGCAAACGTGGGCGCGTAACCCATGGGCAAGTTGCGCACGGTCATCGTGCGCGCCGTGGTGCTGGTCGCGGTGTAGCGGTAGTTGATGTAGACCACCTTGGCCACATCCGCCGCCGCAAACAGGTACACGCCCGCACTGACCGTGTACTGACCCGTGGTCGGCGCAGAGGCCACACGCGTCATGCCGCGACCCGTGGTCGAGTCGATCACGCCCAGGTCCTTTTCAAAGGTGCCGCCGCCCGGGGGCGTGACGGTCACCGTGAAAGGCGTGGACGGGATCGCCGTGCCGACCGTGTCGTTGACCATGGACAGCGTGCCATTGCTGCCAGAGACACCGAACACGATGGTTTCCAGGAAGCCAGCGCGGATGTCGGCCAGCTTGGCCTTGCCCGTGATCTCGCCCTTGCCACGGCCCACAGCCACAGCGAACTGGTTTTGACCGTGCAGTTTCTTGAGTTCAAACTTGACGTCGAACTCCACGTCCTGCAACGTGCCGAAGATGATGGGGCTCGGGTTTGCAATCGCAACACCCGAGGCGTCCTGCAGGGGCGTACCCCAGAGCAGGCCAGAGCCAAAAGAATGCATGATGATGTCCTTCAGGAAAGACGCAGTCAGGCCGCGTCAAGGGATTGGGTAGGGGTGAGGTAGGTCGCTTGATAGACCTGGGCCAGATAGGCAAAAGGCTGTTCTGCGTTGGCTGACTTCCACTCAGCGCGCACCCGCTTGAGCTTGGCCACCACAGAGCGCAGCGCGGGCGACTGCATCAGCGCCGCATGGCCATGGACCCGCAGGCCGTCAGCCACCGTCTGCCAGTTGGCACCGCGCACGACGTAGACAACAGCCACCTGGCCCTTGTCCTGGTCCATGCCGTGCCCCAGCGTCTCGGTGTCCTCGTCGGCCAGCTCGACCAGGATCAAACTCGGCTCATCACCACCAATGGCGTCGTCACGGTCCCGAAAGACCGGCACGCCCGCCAATGGCGGATAAGCCTCCAGGGCCGCAACAACCGCTGCAGCGACCTGTTCGGCTTTGCTGGGCATGGGCTACTCCCGCGACAGAATCGCCGACGTGAACGCGCCGTCGCCCAATTGCTTGGGCACATCGCGCACACGGTAGGCAACGCTGGTCAACACGTTGACGACTTCATCACCGCGAGCCAGCTCGACAGCGGTCGTGATGTAGGTCAACTGGGTTTGTCGGCTGACGGTGGAGGTGCGGCCCATGACCAGGACCTCGTCAGGCTCATCGACCAGCGCCTTGAACTCAAGGGCCCCGAACGCGAAGCGCGTCCCGAAGTCCTCCAGCATCAAGGGCAGGTCTTGATCAAACGCCGGCACTGCGGTCGGCCGAGGTCTCGTCCAGGAAGGTGCCCTGGGCTTCGTCCTCGGTCGCCTCGGTGTCCTGCACCAGCTCGATCTTTTCGGCGTGCATCGCGGCCACGTCGGGCGCCAGCTTGATCATGTCGCGGCACTCCAGTTGCGGGGGGCCGCCGCGGAAGCGATAGCCGTCCCGGACGCGGTAGGTTTGCGGCTGGGGGGTGGGGGTTGGCTTGTCCATGATCAGTTGCCGCCGCCACCCTTCCCACCGCCAGATTCAGCGGTGACAGGGGTTGCAGTGGCCACAACTTGAGCGGGCACGATGGCGCCCACCACGCTGGCCAGGGCGCTCATCTGTTGCATGAGCTGCACCATGAGCTGGCCGGGCTGTGCCTGGGCCACTTCAGAGGCCTGGGCAGCGCTGTCCAAGGCCTTGAGATGTTCCTTGCTGGTGTCACGCAGCTTGGTGCCCTCTTCGGCAACCTTGGCGCGGGCGGCTGCAATCAGCAGGCCAGCGTCGTCGTCGTCCAGATCGAGCACAGAGCCCTCGAACAAGTGCAGGGGCGCTTCTTCGCCTTGAGGGATGAAGCAATTTGAGAGAATGAGCACGCGTTTCATGTCGGTGTCCTTTGAAAAAGAAAAGCCCCGAGGCACCATGCGCTCGGGGCTTTGGGGTTGCAGTCAGATCAGCCAGCGCGGCGGATCAGTTGGTCAACATGTCGGTCATGGCCGAGAACGACTGGCCACGGCGCACCGCGATGTCCAGCGTCTGCCAGATGTGCAAGCGCTTGATGCGGTTCGCAGCCTGGGTGACCTCGTCGACCATGATCTCGGCAGAGCCCCACTCGCCAATCAGCAAGTCCGCCCAGTTGCCGAAGATCGTGGCCGAGCACACGCCCGTGCTGGTGCCCTTGGTCAGGTCGCTGCGCACGTTGTTGCTCACGCCAGCGCGGTAACCGTTCAGCGAGCCGAACAGCGAAGGGTCATCACCAGCGCCTGCAGGGCCCCAGATTTCCTGGCCATTGGTGCTGGCGAACTTCTGCGTGCGCTTGAGCTTGCCGCGCACCTTGGTGTTGGTCAGGTAGCCCAGCGAGCCGACAGCCGCGTTGTTGTTCGCCACCAGAGATTCCATGTTGACCAGGTTGTCCCAGGTCGGGGCCGCGCCGTTGGTGCCGCCCACTTCAGCGCCAATGCCAGCCGTGTTCAGCAGGCCCGTGGGCTGGTTGCTGGCACCAGTGCCGTGCAGGGCGATGAAGTCCTTCTGTGTGGCCATGATCTCGACCATGTCCATCCGCAGCAGGCCCTCGATCTCCGGCGTGGCCTGCAGGTACAGGTCGCGGGTGATGTCCTGAATGGCGTGCACCGTCTTGGGCGACAGCGAGACCTTGCCAAACGTGGCATCGCTTTCGGTACCAGCACCGCCTTGGGCCACCCAGCCAGCCGTGACAGAGCCCGTCATGCGTGGGATGTCCACGTTACCCACCAGGCCGCTCAGAGTGCGAGCGCCCATGCGGCTCACCAGCGATGCTGCACGCAGCAAGGTGATGAAGTTGGCCGCGTCCAGGTTGGTCGCCACCAGTGCGCCACCAGCACCCAGCGTGCTGGTCGCCAGGTCGCGCTGGGCAACCATGGCGCGGTCGCCGATGTACAGCAGGCCGTTGGCCGAGCGCACACCAGGGATGGGGGCGATCATCAGGTCATAGGGCAGGAACATGCCCGAGCTGCTGGCCTTCATGCCGGTGCGGCTGTACTTTTCAGCCACGGCGCGTGCGCAATCGTGCTCGAAGGCAGCCAGGGTGGGGTTCTTTTCAGCCAGGCTGCGCAGGTAGCGCTGCAGGCTGAAGGACTTGGTTTCCGCGGGGGTCAAACCAAGCTCACCAATGGGCGCTTCCAGCGGGGCATTGCTGCCCTTCTTGTGCAGCTCCTCCAGCACCTGGCCACGGAACAGCTCCAGGGCCACGCCTTCAGCGATGGCCTTGTCAGCCAGCTCGCGCATGTGGTGGCGGGTGCCCAGGGTCATGATGTCTTTGGCACGGGCACGCTCAGCAGTCTGAGCAGCGGATGCAGCCTCAGCGGCTGCCTTGTCGATCACGTCTTGATTCACGGGGTGCTCCTTCACTTGAGTTTGAGCAGGGGGGTCTTGGGGGGGCTGCGCCGGTTCAGGCGCAGGCAATGCAGCCGAGCGCACGACGCGCACGGGCTTGGTATCGGGGCCTTCGGCCGAACGGCCAACACCCACAGTCATGTCAGCCGGGATTGACACCAGACTGACTTCGAGGGGCATCCACTTGGTCACGCGGTACGTGTTCACATCGTCTTGTTGCTTCACCAGCTCAAGCTCTGTGATCTCGTAACCCACGCTCACGTTGACGCGCACCTCGTCGATGACGTCTTGCCACTCCTGCTCAGCACGTGGGCTCTTACCGAACCGCACAACGGCCCGACCTTTCCGGTCGGTGCTGATTTCGGCGGACAAGACAACGCCGGTTTGCTGCCGCGTGTCGTGGTCGGCCAGCAAAGGCGCCCGACCGCTCGACATCCACGACATATCCACTTCGGTCGGGGAGTGACCGAGGATCTCGACACCCCACCAACGTTCGTAGGGTTCTTCGCTAGAAAAAGAAAGAGGCACTGTGCGTGCCTCTAAGTCAATCTCGCGTTTGTTGAGCGCCAGCGTTCGCCACTGGCGCCCGAGCTTCAAGGGCTCGTCATTCACTGCTTGCGGCATCTTCGCCTCCTTCCGGCTTGTCATCGGCTTCGTCGTCATCGGCGCCCGCATCGCCCTTGGGCTTTTTGGCAGGCGGGTTCTTGTGGGCTGTGGCGGCCTGCGTGTTCAGGGTCACGCCCCTGGCCTTCGCCATGGCCTCCTCTTCGGCCAGTTCGTCCAGCACCTCCTCAAAGTCCACGCCCTTCTCAGCACACAAGCGCGTGCGTGAGTTGGTGCCAAGAGCCACCTCTTGAGCACCAGCGGACACGTCCTTCTGAGGGTCGGGGCTGCGCCAGGGACGAGCAATGAAGCGCGGCAGGTTCAGCCGGTCAAACGCGTCCATGGGCAAGCGACCCACCTGCCCCAGCGTCAGGCCCAACTCCAGCCAGCGCGCAAACATCGGCTCGCTGATGTGCTCCACAAACGCGGCCTGGATAGCCTCATAGGTGTCGCGGTCCTGCATGGCACCGTGGCGCATGCTGCTCAGGTTCACGTTCTCCAGGTCGCTGGCAATCGTGTTGTAGGTGATGCCAACCGACGCACTGAAGGCCCGCAGCATCGTCTTGACGAAGCCGCCCATTTGATCGTTCGGGTAGGCCGGGTCATAGGTCGTGAAGTCCCAACCAGGTGGCAGCACACCAAACACGCCGGGCTCAGATTCCTGGTACAGATCGGCCGCGGGGTCTTTTTCGTCATCATCGTCACCGTTGTCAGCCACCGCACGGCCATCGATCGGCCCGCCCAGCTCAGACGGCGGCTGCTTGTAGAAGCCCATCTTGCTGGCGCCCTGCCGGGCATTGACCAGCGCGGCCTCCTCATACCCGCTCAGCATGGCCATTCGCCGCAGGCCCGCATAGATCCAGGGCACACCACGTGTCACATCGGGCCGCTGGTCTTCCGCCAGAAACCAGTGCAGGATGCGATCAGCCGCCACACGCCGGTGCCGCGCTGGCTGCACCTGCCCCAGGTCATCACCCGGGTGGGCACTGTGGAACCAGTACGCCACGGGCCGCATGTAGGCCGTCACCTCCACACCCATGCGGATGGTGTTGCCCGCAGCCAGTCGGCCAGCACCAGGGAAGGACTGCCCTGCCCCCACGTTCAACTGATCGTCCAGCAGATCCGGATCAATCATCCGGCGCGTGATGCCAAAGCGTCCAAACTCACGCCCCACCAGCTCCTCAATGATCACTTCACCGTCACGCGCGATGCCAGTGATCAAGGCGCGCTCAAAGGTGGCCCGGCTCATCTTGCCGCATGCCGTGAACTCGCCCGGCTTGCTGTGCGCCGCATAGGCCACTTCGATGGTGCCGTTGGCATCCTTGTCCAGCTCGCCCTTGCGCTGCTTGCGCACCTTCATCTGCAGCGTCATGCCGCGCGGGCCAATGACGTTGTTGCGCAGCAAGTGCAGAAAGTGCTTCACATACTCGTTGTCTTTCGCCAAGCGTCGCGACTTTGAGCGGATCTGGCGCAGCGAGTTGCGCACCTCGGCATTGCCAGACGTCAAGCCGAAGGAGGACATCATGTCCTCCACCAGCCTGTCGTCTGACGCAGCCATGAAGCGCGCCATCGCACCTGTGCCGGGCATGCGCATGGTGCCAGGGCGTCCAGGACGCCACTCGTCACCCGAGCGAGCCACAGGCAGCGAGCCCGCAGCCTTTGCAGCCTGGCGCTCAGCGTTCCACGCCTGCAGGATCACCGAGCCGTTTTCGACCATGCCGGTGGGCATTGTTGGTTGTCGCATGCATTACCTCACGCGGGTGAACCGCACCTTGATCTTGTTTCGGGGCTTGCCACCGGCAGCGCGTCGGGCGGCTTCCATTTCTTTGGCCACCGCGCCCTCCCAGTAGCTGATCAGCTTGATGATTTCGTCCGCGCTGGCGAACTCCATCTCGCGCTCGTTGATCCGGTACTTGCGCTGCATGCCCCGCGTTGAAGACCAGGATGCAAACGCGGCCTTGAGATCAGCCAGCGTGCGCTCAGCCAGCGTGCGGGTGTCGATGGCCGCGGTCGCCGTTCGCGGGTTGGGCAGCACATCGAGCTGCACGGTGTCCACTGTGTAGACGTCTGAACCGCGCTCGACCCACAGCGCCAGCGAATAGGCCCCCGCAAGCCAGTCCGCAGTGACCGCAGGCGCGACAGTCAGCTCATGCTGATCGCCAGCGCCTGCAGCACCCGTCAGGGCCACGGTTGCCGCTGTACCTGACCGAGGGATCAGCTTTGCCTTGAGCACCCAGCCGTCAGACGGCGGGCGACCAGGCAGCGGGCGAGTGAGGGACAGGGTGTCGCCTGCGTACAGGCTGGTGAGTGCTTGAGTCATGGGGGCTGGGTGGGTCACAGACCCGTTGCAAACGACGCGGATTCGACCGCGTAGAAATACTCGCCAGACACCACTTGGTTTGCCCGGATGCCGAGGAATCCATAAGCTGGGATCACAAGCTGGGTGGCCCCGGCTTTTCGGTTGAACTCATTCCCGGCGTTAACGTTGATCGTCACCGTGAAGCCCGTGGTGTTGGCGAAATAGATCGGCTGGCCACAGGTCTTCGCTTCGATCGTGGGCATCCCGTAGACCGCGTTGCCTGTGGTCTTGACGCTGTTGTGCCCAAAAATCGAGGCATCGCCAAAGTTGGTACTGAGCGTGGACAGTTGATTGCTCAACTGGCCGATGGACACCCCAGGACGAACGACGCTGCGGCCCGATGGATTCACCGAGTTGAGGGTGCCGGGCCAGTTGGCAGAGTCTTTGACCGTGTCACTGATGTTCAACACCTGACGGTCGTCTTCACCGCCCACCTTGCGTGACCCCATTGAATAGACAGACCCGCGATTGACGACAACGCGGCCAGAAAATTGACGGGTTTCGCTACTGCTGCCATCTACATCGTAGGACTGGGCACCATCAATTACCGTCAGCCCCCGAGAGGCTCGACCAGTGATGGAGTTGTAGCAGGTCATCGTTTTGACCCGCTCAGCAGGGTCCGTGATGTCCCGGCACTCTGGCAGCGCTGAAATCTCCAACCTGATGCCGCTGGTGTTGAGCACGGTGATGGGAGAAACGCTCTCGCCCTCCAGGTCGATGCCATTGATTTTCAAAGCCGAGGAGCCGCCAGTCATGCCCGAAGCGCCAGCTGGTACCGACGCGGGGCCGCCAATGGTCAGCAACGAGTGGCCGCGCGAGTAGAGGGTACCGGACGCATTGGTTGGGACGATCACGGTGCCGAATGGCTTGTCAGCCAGTTGCAGTGTTTTTGTTCCCACATCAATCGACACGATGTAGTAGGTCCACCTCGCGGTGAACCCGCCGAGGTTTACCGCGAAGATCACGGGCATACCAACTGCCAGCAGGGCAATGCTACCGGTGACCACCACGCCCGCGGCCGAAGTAGTCACGGCATGCTCTTGCAAAGTGCGCGAAAACTGATTGGCCTGGATGCGACCGATCTGACTGATGCCGCAGTTCCCGCCGTTGCCGATGCCACCAAAGTAGTAACCCTCCGACAGGTACTTGCCTTTGGTCGTGTGATACAGGTCGTCGAACACGCTATTGCCTGGCAGGAAGGCATTTGGGCCGTTTCCAGGGACCGTACCGATGAATCGACCAGCATGGCCGCCAAACGATTTGACCGTCCGCATGTAGACGTGCGCCGAGGTCTGGAAATCAAACGAGCGGCAACCATCTGGGTTGATGATGTAGACGTTGGAGATCTCCAGCAGACCGATGCCGTACTCATTCAGAGCCCCAGCAGCGAGGGCCGTGGAGAAGTTCTCCATGCCAATGTCACGGATGCATGCGCCCGTCACAGTAGCATCTGCTCTGGTGGCGTCAGGAGCGCCGCGTGGGGTTCGGTTGGCGCTGATACCCTCAAACGTGCCATTGCCCAGCAGCACCGTGCCACCCTGGAATGTCGCAGCGACGTCATCGATGGCACCCTGCCCAACGCCCGGACGGACATGCGGATGCACACCGCGGTAGCTGACGCCGTCCAGCCAAGGGAGGCCCGCACCTGCAGCGGAAAAGTCATAAATGTCTGGCTCAAACTGGATGGTCCCGGCCTTACCCGTTGCCTGCAGCTTGGTGATGGCGTCCATGACGTGACCGTAGGTCAGGCCCGCAGGCACGAACACCGCGCCAGAGGTGCTGGCTCCATCCGGCCGAAAGTCCGTCGCAGCAGGCGCCGTCACATACGCCGCGGCCCCCTGCCTGACCAGCTCCAGCGCAAAGTCATCAGGCAGGTCCTGAGTCGAGCCAACGGCCATCAACACACCGCCAGTATTGAAGCGGTTTTGTTTCATCGTCACTTGCATGGTGTCGTCCTATCAATAGTTGCCCCAGCGCTTCACAAAGCCGCTGCCAGGTCGTTTCGGTTTGGCCGTTTTCTTGGCCGGTTTCTGAATCGGCTGCGATGGCACAGGCGCCCTCAACTGCTCCTGTTCAGTCGCGGTGATCGACTCGACAGGCGCCGCCGGTGGCGTGTAGACGTCTGCACTGGGTGCCTCGGCCAGGATCTCGCCCGTGCCTGAGTCGACCAGCGCCCCACTGCTGTGGGTTTCCACCACCGGGGCAGCTGCAGGTATGTCCAGGATGTCCATTTGCAGCGAGCTGAGGAACAGCTTTTCCCGGTTGCGAAACACGGTCTCGGCATGCCGACCGCTCATCAAGTACAGGAACGCGGCGTAGCAATAGACCTCGCAGTCCCATGCCTCGTTGCGTTCGCTGCCCTTGACCCACCACAGGGCCTTGTTGCCCCGTCCATCCTTGCGCCACTCGCGCCGCTCAGACCTGACCTGGCGGAAGTAGTCCGTCTGGAAGCCCAGGGGGTTGTGGTAATAACCGCCCCCTGGCTTTTCCAGCTTGAACCGACCGTCAATCAGGTTCTTGATCGACTGCGTGCCCACAAAGCGCAGCATGGCCCCGCCAGGCACAGCCCGGCCGCGCCAGTTGAACTCGATGGTCTTGGGCCTGCCCAGCTTGGGCGCGTCGTATGCCTTCGCGCCACGGATGGCAAACCAGTGCTTGCCACGGACCTGGGCATCACGGCAGAACGCATACACGTCCTCACCGTGGTGACCGCCCGCGTCAATCGCGGCAGCATCGATCCGCATCACCTGACCGCTGGCGTGCTTGAACGGTGCGTCCAGCAGCTCGCGCAGCTTTGCCCAGACCTCAGGCGTCGATGGGTCGCCGTAAATCTCGCTGTGCCAAATGCCCCAGCTTTCCTCACCACGCCCATACGCACGCACCACCACCGCCAGGCGGTTGTCCTGGGTGTCCACACCCGCCACCAGCACCAGGCCACCGGCAGGCACAGTCATCAGGTCGTAGTTCTCAGCACGCTGCTGCAGCACCTCGGCACCGACCACACTGCGAACGGTGTCCTTCCAGCACTCCCCGGCCTCGTTGTTCCACCAGGTCTTGAGTGCTTCCTCGTCGCCCTGCGCGGCCAGCCAGTCCTCCACCAGCTTCACCCAGGGGCGCCAGCCAATCGGCGCGATGAACGACGGCAGTTTCCAGCTCGCGACGTACCGCTCACCCTGCGCCGTGCCCACCCAGTGCGCCAGACCCAGGTCGCGGGCCTGCTCCTCGGTGCAGCCCTTTGGCCGGTCGGCGTAGTTCTTCGACTTCCACTGGTGCTCGCTGAACAGCTTGTTGCAGCCACGGCACTGGAACCGCGTCGATGCAGCGTCGCCGTCGTCCCACTTGAACTGCGACCACACCAGCGGCTGGGCCTCGCCACAACCACCAGGACAGAACAGGCGCCATTCGCGCTGATCGCCGCGCTTGTATTGCTTCTGGATCGCCGACCGCTCGTCAATCGTGGGCGTGCCGTCGCCGTAAATCTTGGCCTTGCGTCCGAAGTTGGACGTCCGCTTGATCGCCAGGGTGATCGTGTCGCCCTGGTCACCAATCGCAGGCGGGTACTCGTCAGGCTCCTCGAACTTGACGTAACGGATGGTCGAAGACTTCAGCGCGCCGACGCGGTTGGCGCCCACCAGGCGCATCACGCCGCCCGGGTACTTCTTGCGCAGCTTGGTGTTGTCGGCGCCCTTGTCGGCGCTGTCTCGCACACGGTGGCGCAGCGCCTTCGTGGACTTGCGCATCTCCTCAAAGCGCGTCAGCTCCCACTGCTTGGCATCGTCCAGCGTCGGGAACACCACCAACATCGAGCCAGCGGCAGTACAGATCGACCCACCGATGAAGTTCTCACCAGCCGATGAGCCACCCAGCTGGTGGCCCTTCATGCACCAGCCTTCGCGATACGCGGAGCCGGGCGACATCGTCCTCATGATGTCGATCAGGTAGGGCGTGCGTGCGTTGCGCCACGGGCCCGGCTCGGGTGTGTCCGGCGGCAGGACGCGCTCGTCCTCAGCCCACTGATCAATCCAGACCTTGGGGTCCGGACGGATGCCATTGGTGATGGACTGAATGAATTTGTCGCGTGCGCTCATTGGTCATCGTCGTCTTCCTGGTCCTGCGTGACCCTGCTCAGGTCAAACCTGCTCAGCTCGGCCGTCAGTGCGCTGTCGATCAGCTGCTCGACCAGCAACGGGTCGGTCTCAGCAGCACACTGGTCTTTGATCCGGGCAGGCACATTCAGCAGCCCGTCGCGCAGCGACCGGAACGCCGTGAAGGCCAGGAGCCGAGCCTCGTCCAGGTCGATCACCGTGCCCTTGAGCTTGTCCAGCTCGATCCGTTCCCGGTCGCGCCGGATCTCTTCGCGTTCGGCCCGCGCCCGGCGGCCAATGGCCGTCGAATCGTCGGCCGGTTCGTCGTCTGCAGGCGGGTCATCGGGCAAATCACCGTCAGGCCCCAGGTTGTTCAGCAGGCTTTGCTTGCTGTGGTCGGTGTTCTCGCGCCAGTCGCGGTCGGCCTGGGCCTGGTCGATCTTGGGCCAGCGCTCGCCCTCCACCTGGTGGAGCTTGATGCGGCCAGCGTCGACGGCCTTCTGAACCGCCCGCAGCGCACAGCCACGATGCCGGGCGTACTCTCGAAGCCCCATCAAAGCCATGTTTGCCTCACTTAGTGACTACCTAGCCACTGACTACCCTGTCCAAACGTCTGGACAATGCATGCATCGGGGTCGCCAATGACCCGCGTTAGGGTTACCCCTGGGGGGGACCCGTTCGCACCATGTCGGTGCATCCTCGCGAGAGGCCCGAGGGACCGTCCTAGGCCAGGGCACGGGCAAACGCAGCGCGCACATTTACAGGCCACCGCTCGGTCACCACCTTGCGCCCCT
>ERZ724524.207-NODE-207-length-37273-cov-16.551212_pt1 | contig 37273 bp, 29 predicted proteins | sample MGYA00376057_ERZ724524 | MGnify/ENA primary metagenome ERZ724524 (study PRJEB28724, sample SAMN07190888) | wastewater metagenome | isolation source: influent of sewage treatment plant in Hong Hong | place: USA: Christiansburg, Virginia | collected 2016-03-01 ...
TCGCGGTTCGTTCCCCCGAGGTTGTCCGGCTGGCTGCCAGCGCTTGAAGGAGCAGCACAAAGGAGCCAGCCCGGGTTCGGCTCTATGATGGGGTCGGCTCAGAAAACGAATCCCAAAGTACGTTAGCCATCACATCGAAGCGATTTCAGAGGCACATGCGCGCTTTGCTGTTTCTTGCGTCTTCGCAAAGCCAGCGGGTCTGTCGTTGACCTGATAGCTAGACATAGCCCAGACGGTCGCCGTAGCTTGCAACCCAGACGCCATCTTCGGTAGGGCTGTCTTTTTCTGATCCTAGATGTGGTGAAGTTGCTTCACTATAATCATGGCATGGATTCCGCCATCTACCGTTTCAAGGGCTTCAGGATCGCCCTGTTCTACGGCGACCATCCACCGCCCCATGTGCATCTGCTGGGGCCGGGGGTCAAGGTCTTGATCGAGGTGGAGTCCGCTAAGGTCAAGGGTCGCTGCGACCCCAAGACGCTAGCCGAGGCCCGGGCCTGGATCGCTGCTCACCAGGCCGAGGTCATGGAAATCTGGCAGCAGCGAGGAGCCAAACGATGAAAGATCCCAACATCACTGCCGTCGCCCACGCGGGCGGCCTGGTCGTGAACATCACTTGGGTCAGCGGCAAGACCGATTGCGTAGACTTGTCCGCCCTGGTCGGCGACCTAGCAGGTCTGGAGCCGCTTGACAACGCGCCGACCTTCGCTGCCGTGCAGGTCGGCGAGGATGGCTGGTCGCTGATCTGGCCCTCTGGGATCGAGGTTGGTACTGACACACTGTGGCGCCTGGCGCGCGAGCAGGCCGGCGACGCCACGCCGGTGGTGGAGTTCGCGAATTGGCGCGCGCGCAATGCCCTGTCGCTGACCGATGCCGCCGCTGCGTTGGGCATTACCCGCCGCATGGTGTCGTACTACGAGGCGGGTCGCTACCTGATCCCACGCATGGTGGGCCTGGCCTGCAAGGGCTGGGAGGTCGAGCATCATCGGGCGGCTTGAGCGATAACGTACTTTGCGATCCGTTTCCTGAAGCGACCCTAGCAAGGTCAAGTCCCTCATAGAGGCCGCCTGCCTGATCTCGAATCAGGGACTAGCAGACTTCAAGGCCAGGATGGCGCCGAGCACACCAGCGCTGTCCGCGTAAGCGTGCTTTCGATTCAACCCACCACCCCGGCCCCGCGCTGGGTTTTTCGTCCCAGCCCGCCATCTGTCCGGGCTTTTTTGTCAAAAAACATGCACCAGCACATTACCCAGGAAAACCTCGACGCCACGCTCAAGATCCTTCAATCTCTTGCGCGGGACGAAGAGGAAGAGGCCAAGCTCACGAATCGCATCACCGCCGAGATTGAGGGTCACAGCCTTGAAGCGTCGTTCGCAGCTCTGCTGGGCATCGTCAGCAAACTGGCGCAGCACCGCCTGGATGGGGACAAGCAGAAGGCTGCCGCCTTATGCCTCATGTCCGTCGCCGCCAATATCTCAAACTGGGCAGGCGTCACCGACGAAGAGTTAGCCTGTATTCACGTCCTCGCGTAACCAAAACTCATCACTAACCCAGCCTGCCAAGCACGCAGCCCGTTTGCCTCTGTCCTCATGAGCTTTTCTGAGATGCTTCTGGAGCAGGTTTGAAGCTCAAGCGTAGCCCGAGAGCGTGCAGAGCTCGGTTCAGTGCATCGATGGTCAGCTCTTCCGTGTCGTTTAGGACGTCAAGCAGAGGCTTCTCTTCCATCTTCACTTTGATTTTCGCCTCACCCAGTCCCTGTGCCTGGGCGACTTGGCGCAGCGCGAGCATCAGCGCCGCTTGGTCTTCCATCTCCATCACGGCGTCCAGGTAAGCAGCGGCCTCCTTCGGGTCAGCCAGGGCTTGCCACAGATGGTCGTCGTAGCTGGTGTCTCGCGGTGCGTGCCTGGTTCTTGATTGGCTTGCTGCCTGTTCTTTGGCGTGCTCACTGGCTTCCAGTAGGCTGCGCTTGATGCTGTCGAATCCAGTGCTCATGATCGTTTTCTTTAAGGAGCTATGAACGTGAAATGTCCTGTTTGCGGCGCGGCGGAACTGACCCATGGTACCCGCGACCTGCCCTACACCTACAAGGGCGCAACCACCGTGATTCCAGCGGTAACGGCTGATTTTTGCCCCGCGTGCGATGAGTCCATCACCGATATTCCAGAAACCGAGCGCGTCATGCGGGAGATGCAGGCGTTCAACAAGCAGGTGGATGCCGCCACCCATGCGAGTGACGAGGAAGACGCCGACCTGCAACGATTCATGGACGAGGCACTTGCCGATTTAGAGGCTGAATTGGTAGATCTATCCAAGGCCGATCAGGAGCGCGTCGCCCAGGCGCTGCTGTCGCCGCCGCCACCATCACCTGCCTTGGAGCGTGCTTTCGAGCGTCGAACGCGCACACTGGACGACTTGCTCGTCATGCAGGGCAATGAGCCACTGGCGATTGATCGTGAGTGGGACGTCATGCCAGCGGCTGGGCGCGAACAGGCTCAGAGTCCAGATCAGTGACATTCGAGCGGCACCAGCAGCAGACGATAGGCGCACTGGACAGTAGGAGGCCCCGAATGGGTACACCGTACGAAAAAGACGTGGTGGCTTGGGCCATGGAGCAGGCCGCGCTGTTGCGCGCGGGCAATCTCTCTGCCCTCGACATCGAGCACGTCGCCGAGGAGATTGAAGACGTGGGCAAGAGCGAAAAACGCGAGCTCGCCAGCCGCATGGCGGTGCTTCTGTCGCACCTGCTGAAGTGGTTGCACCAGCCGGGCCAGCGTTGCAGCAGCTGGAGCCGTTCGCTCAAGGAACAGCGCAAGGCCATCGCGGCGGCGATGCGTCAGGCCCCGAGCCTCAAGGCGTCTCTCGGCGATACTGACTGGCTCGCGGGCGTCTGGGCTGACGCGGTGACCAAGGCGGTTGATGAGACGGGGCTGGACAGCTTCCCGGAAGACTGCCCGTGGACGATGGCCCAAGTGTTGACGGAAGACTTTTTCCCCGAGGCTTGATCGATCGGCATGCCAGTCAGCTGCGCTTGAGGTCTCGGTAGAAGTTCTCGTGCGGGCCGACCGCTTCCAGGTAGACCAGCCGAACGGCGTCCTCGACCGTATAGCCGAGCAAGTAGAGCTGGCCTTGGCTCCTGAATTTCACGACTCGCAAGGCCGCCAAGTCGCCCTTCTTGCGCTCTCCGCTCTCGGGGCTGGAGGCGACATCAGCCACAGCCTGGTCGACGTCGCCCGCGACGTTGTCGTTCAGCTTCTTGTACTGACGAGCGAAACGACGTGTCTGGACGACTCCGTAGCCGCTCACTGCAGGCGGCTCCGGGGCACGAACGGTGTCGCATCTGCACGGGGCTCAGCCATGGAGATCAGGGACTCCGCAATGAAGCTCACAGGCAGGTCAGGGTTGTCCAGCGCCGCACGGCCCACCTTGGCCCAGAACTCGATTTGACCGGCGATGGTTCGGTGCTCAGCGGCGGCATCCGTCTTCGCTTGGTTGTAGAGCGATTGATCGATTCGGATTGAAGTGGTGGCAGACATGGGAATGACTTTACTACAATTGTGGTAAATCAATTGTAGCCGAGCCACAGGCTCACACGCCATGGCACCGCAGCAGGGGCTTCAGTGGGACGGCTTCAGACTGGCCGGCGCGCGCGTTGGGCAGCCGCTGCTCGGAAAGGTAGAGGTCTTCGAGGTCGTCCAGGTGGCACCGGATGGCCTCGATCGTGTAGAAGGTCTTGCTGCGCCCGGTCGCTTCAGTCAGGCGCTGCAGTCGGGTGACTATGCTTTCAGTTATTGAAGTTTTATGTATTTACTCATTTAAGTTAAAATATTTAAACTTACCAACTCATATGTGCCAGGAGCCTGCATGAAGGTCATCGCCGTGCTGAACCAGAAGGGCGGGTCGGGCAAGACGACCATCGCCACCCACCTCGCCCGCGCGCTGCAGCTCGCCGGTGCCGATGTGCTGCTGGTCGATTCCGACCCCCAGGGTAGCGCCCGCGACTGGGCCGCCGTGCGCGAGGATCACCCGCTCGCCGTCGTCGGCATCGATCGCCCGACCATAGACCGCGACCTCAAGCAGATCGCTCGAAAGGACTTCGTCGTGATCGACGGCGCGCCTCAGGCAGCCGACCTGGCCGTGTCCGCCATCAAGGCGGCCGACTTCGTGCTGATCCCCGTGCAGCCCAGTCCCTATGACATCTGGGCCGCCGCTGACCTGGTGGACCTGGTCAAGCAGCGCATCGAGGTCACCGATGGCCGCCTGCAAGCCGCCTTTGTGGTCTCGCGCGCCATCAAGGGCACCCGTATCGGCTCTGAGGTGTCTGAGGCGCTGGCCGGTTACGGCCTGCCAGTCCTCGAGTCCCGCATCACCCAGCGTGTGAGCTACCCCGGCACTGCGGCGGCTGGCCTCACGGTCATGGAGTCCGAGCCGGATGGCGACGCCGCCGCCGAGATCTACGCCCTGGCGAACGAGATTAAGCATAAGCTCATTTGAATATATAAATATTTGAGGAAATAAAGTAATGAGTAAATTATCAGGAGCACTGAGCGCCGGCCGCCCAAGCGCCCGGAGCGACAAGGCCGCCACTCTCGCCAGTCTGGCGGAAGAGGCCAGCCTCAAGCGGGTCAATTTCCAGCTGTCAGCCGACCAGCACATGAAACTGAAAATCTACGCGGCCCGGCAGGGCAAGACGATCAAGGAACTGCTGACCGAGTACGTTGCCAGCCTTCCTGAGTAAGACAGTAAAAAATTAAATGAGTTTATGAGTAAAAAGGAACTGATATAACAGCACAGTTCGTCTTTGGGCTCAGTTCCGAGACAGCTTCAATCGTACGACACGGTGCCCTCTGTGAACCCGCCATGCGACCCATCCTCACCCTGAAGAAGAAACCCTCGTCCGTTCCGCCCTCGTCGCCCGAAACCGTCGTGGAGCTCGTGCCGCCGCCCCGTGCCGAGCCCGTTGCGCCGCCGGAACCTGTCAACGCGGAGCAGCCCGCCAAACTGTCCCCCCAGGAAGCCAAGCAAGCCCGCCTCGCTGCCAACCGACTCGTCAACGAGGAACTGCGCGCCCGTCGTCGTGCCGGTGCGGAACGACTCCAGCCGCTGGTTGATGCCTATGTGGCCGAGCACCCCCTGTTCCATCAAACCGTCTGGGTCGAGGGCGTCGAATGCCTCAAGCCCCTTGCCATTGGCGTTCACAAGGCGATCCTGACCTGGCTGCGCGAGCAACCCGAGGCCTTGGATTGCTCCAACACCCTGCTCCTCGACCTGATCAAGGCGGCTCTGGAGCCTCATGTCATCAAGCCCGAGTACTTGGCCGGCCTGCTGAAATTCCAGGACCGCTTTGACCTCGATGGCAATCCGAATGGCGTCGTGAAAGACAAGCACAGGGCCAGGGCTCAAAAAATGTTGCACAAGCAGCACGCGTTGCCAGCCGGCGAAGCGGATGCCACCACGCGCCAGGCCATCGCCGAGCTCGAGGCCGGCCAGGGCAAGCAGTTTGCCAGCGTTGACGCGCTGATGGCTGACTTGCCGGCCGGCGACTGAGCGGTCTAAAGCCTTCCAGCGCGATCACAAGCGCGAAGCCAAGGGAAAGCCCCGCGCCACCCTGGAGGGCGATCTGAAGCCGGTCCTGCTGGCAGTGGCGATCGACCAGGCACTTGGCCCTGGTGCCGTGCTTGCACCTTGAGCCTGGCGCGCCTTGGGTCGCACAGCCTGCTGTTCGGCTGCGACCGGCGGGACGCTTGGCACCTGGCGTTTACGGCCGTATGATGAGCCAGTAGTCGGCGCGCAGCGAGGTTAATAGCAAGCCATGTTTTCGCTATGCTCAAACAGCTTGGCAAGGGCTGCGCCCCTGCACCCCGGCGGCAGTCGCTTCGCTCCCTGCCGCCCGCCGCACTCACTCGCTGGAGGCTCGTTCATGACGGTAGATGCACCCCCGCGCAAGGGCAAAGGCGGCCGCCCCAAGGGCGACCCCGCCGCCGTGCGCACCTCGACCATTGGCGTTCGCGTGTCGGCGGACGAGTACGCCGCCTTGCGAGCCAAGGCCGAGCAGATGGGCATGACCCCGGCGCAGTGGCTCCGGGAAGCGGCGCTATCGCGCCGCCTGCCGTCGCCGCCCGTCCCGCCCATCAACCGCGAGCAGTACGCCGAACTGGCGCGCTTGTCGGCCAACCTCAACCAGTTGGCGAGGCTGGCCAACAGCGGCGAGCCCGTGACCGTGGCCGATGCGCTGTTGCAGCGCCTGGCCGGTGAAGTCGTGCGCCTGCGCCTGGCGCTACTGGGCGCAGGTGGCCGGGAATGATCGCCAAAGCCGCCAAGGGCCGGGGCTTCCGTGGGGCGCTGGAGTACGACCTCAGGCAGGACAAGGGCCACGTCATCGACAGCAACATGGCCGGGCAGCACCCGCGAGAACTCGCCGCCGAATTTGGCGAGATCCGCAAACTGCGACCGAACCTGGGCAAAGCCGTGCTGCACGTGTCGCTGGCCGCCGCGCCCGGAGAACACCTGACGGACGAGCAATGGCGGCAGATCGGCCAGCGCTACCTGCGCGGGATGGGCTTCCAGGACAACCAGTTCGTCATCACCCGGCACACCGACACCGAGCACGAGCACATCCACATCCTGGCCAACCGCATCACCCACGGCGGCGCGGTGGTCAGCGATGCGCATGACTACCGGCGGCAGGAAACCCTGATGCGAGAGATCGAGCGGGATTTCGGCCTGCAGCGGGTGGCCCCGAGCCTTGAAGCGGAACGCCGGGCGCCGACCAAGGGCGAGATTGAGGCCCAGGTTCGCACCGGCCAGCCGTCCACCCGCCAGCAGCTGCAGCAGCTGTGCGAGGGCGCCGCGCAGGGCTGCCGCAGCTTCACCGAGTACCAGGAGCGGCTGGAGGCGGCCGGTGTGGAGCTGGTGCCGGTGGTCCAGCTGGGCGGTGCGAAGCTCTCCGGCTTGTCATACCGCCTGGACGGCGTGACCATGAAGGGCAGTGACCTGGGCAAGGCGTACAGCCCCGCAGGGCTGGCCAAACGGGGGGTAGCGTATGAGCAAGACCGAGACCTTGCGGCAGTCCGCCGCAGCATCGAACGAGACGCGGCTCGAGCGCTTGGCGAGCCAGATCGAGACCGTGCGACAGTCCAGGCACCAGAGCGCGGAGGAGTTGGCCGCGACGCTGGAGCCGCTGGCCCAGGCGATGGCCGCCTTGGCGGAAGAGACGCGGCAGACGCTGACCGAGATCGACCGCAAGAGCCGGGAGCAGGGCGAGAAGTTCAGCCGGCAGATCGAGACGGCCGCCGCGAGCTGGAAGTCCGCCGCCCAGGAAGCGCAGACGGCCGCCGATCGCCTGAACCAGGCCGGGGCGCGGATGGAGTGGCAGCACTACGGCCTGGCCGTGATGACGGGGCTGATTACAGCGGCGCTCGTGAGCGCATTCTGGCTCTGGCTGGCCCCGCCGACCGTGCAGAACCAGCTGGACCCGAAAGCGGTCGCCGAGTACCTGAAACCCGCCGTGATCGCAGCCTTGAAGCCCTCGAAAGGCAGGTAGCGGCGCTGGGCGTGGAGCGCTTCGAGGTGGGCCTGCGCGAGGCCAAGACCGGCCAGACGATGCACCGGGCCTGGAGCCGGTCCGACCTGGTGCAGTCCGCTGCATGGCTCAAGCGCATGAACGCGCAGGGCCATGATGTGTACATCCGCCCCGCTGGCGAGCACGGCCTCGTGCTGGTCGATGACCTCAAGCCGCAGGCGCTGGAGCGTATGAAGGCCACAGGCTTCGCCCCGGCCGCGACCCTCGAGACCAGCCCTGGCCACTATCAGGCCTGGGTTAAGCTGGCGGACCAGCCGCTGTCCGATGAGGTGCGCCGCCTCGCGGCGCAGGGCCTGGCGGAGCAGTACGGGGGGAACCCGAACAGCGCCGACCCTCACCGTTACGGGCGGCTGGCAGGCTTCACGAACCAGCAGCCCCAACACACCCGCGACGACGGGCGCCAGCCCTATGTCCTGGCCCACGACTGCCCTGGGCAGGTCGCTACCGCCGCTCCCGCGTACCTGGAGCGCATCGAGCAGGCTTTGGAGGCCGCGGAGCGGGCGCATCGCCAGGAGCGGCAAGCGCAGCGTGGCCGGGAACGGGACGGCCCGGGCAGGGGGCGTTGATGGAGTCTTCGCCCTCAAATCCGGCCCTGGCGTCCGAATCCGCCCGGTTGCGGGCTGGGCAGCACCGTTCTCGGCGCTATAGTGGCTGGTCTTCCGATGGTCGGCAGACGGCACAAAAGAAGAACGCCTCGAACCCCTCAGCTTTGGTCGGCAAGTAGGGTTACGAGGCGTGTCGGAATGAATGTCCGATGCCCCAAGTATAGCGGTGGCGGCGGACATGGAGGAAACCCACATGTCCGCATTGAAGAAAAACTACCCGCAACAGCCTCTTTTTGACAGTTGGATTGAGCCTGCGCACTACCTGCGCTCGGACAGCCCGAGCGCGTACTTCTCGCTGCTCACGCAGCTCGAGGGCCGGACCACCAAGCAACAGCGCAGCTATCCCGTCGCATCGATGGGCTTTGTCATCGGTGCCTGCGACAAGTCGCTCGACACCTGGATCTCGCAAGCCGAGTTCTGGGCGCCGACCCGGCGCCTGCTGCACTTCATGCGCGTGGGTCTGCTGTTCGTCGACCTCGATACCTACAAGCTGTACGAGTTCGCGGGCCTGAGCGCCGAGGCGCAACTGGAGCTGCTGCTGAGGTTGTGCGAGGCCCAGGGCTTGCCGGAGCCATCGCTCGTGATCTTCTCGGGGCGCGGGCTGCAGGCCAAGTGGGTGCTCGACAGTGCCTTGCCGGCGCGCGCGCTGCCGCGCTGGTCGCTGGTTCAGCACGAGATTGGCCGGCGCCTGGCGGGCCTGGGCGCTGACCCGAACGCCTTGGATGCGTCGCGTGTGCTGCGCCTGGATCAGACCGTCAACAGCCGCAGCGGCGAGATCGTGCGCGTGGTCCATCAATCGGGCGCGCGCTACGACTTCAACCAACTGGCCGATGCCCTGCTGCCGCTGACCCGCGCCAAGCTCCAGCAACTGCGCCAGGAGCGCGCGGAGCGTGCGGCCGACCCGGAGTACCAGAAGCGCTCGGCGACGCGCACCAAGGGCCATCTGACGGCCATCGACACCGGTGCGCTGGGTCACCTGCGCCCGTTCATTGGCGCTCAGCTCGCCTGGGACCGCCTGGCGGACCTGCGCACGCTGGCCCAGCTGCGCGGCTGGACCCAAGGCGCACCGGACGGCTCGCGCGACTTGGCGGTGTTCATCGGGGCTTCGTTCCTGGCGCAGGCGGTGCCGAACGTGCCGCGCTTCTACGACGAGCTGCGCGTGCTCGGGCGCGAGTTCGCGCCGCACTGGACCTTCCGCGAGGTCAACGCCTCGGCATCGGCCGTGATCGACCGCATGAAGCGCATGGCCAAGGGCGAGATGGTCGAGTACGCGGGCGTGCAGGTGGACCCGCGCTATCGCTGGCGGAACGACACGCTGATCCAGCGCTTTGGCATCACGCCTGATGAGGAGCGTCGGCTGGCCACCATCGTCAGCCGGGGTGAGGCCCGGCGCCGTGATGCCGAGCGTGACACCAGGCGGCGCCGAGAAGTGGGTGCTGTAACGCGCGAGTTCTATGAGGGTAACGCCGAGCAGAAGCGTGCTACGGCCCGGCTGCTACGCGCCCAAGGCAAGAGCTGGGCCGAGATCGCGGCTGAGTTGGGCTACAAGAACGGTGACGCTGCCCGGAAGTCCTGTACTTGAGCCCTGACCGGAGAAGTCCCTCCGTATGTATGAAGGTGGCGAAGCCGTACCGCCAACGAGCGGCGGGTAGCCCGTAGGGCTTGTACCTCATTGGACCGGAGAAGTCCCTCCGTATGTATGAAGGTGGCGAAGCCGTACCGCCAACGAGCGGCGGGTAGCCCGTAGGGCTTGTGTCCGTCGCTGCTTTTTTTGCCTGAACTTCAATCGGTATTTTTTCCACTCACCCGGGGTGGAAGGCGAAGCCTGGAACCTCGGAACAGGGCGCTTCAGGCAAGCCAACCGATAACTGTCGCCGGTCAGGGAGGGGGGGTGTCTCACTGATTCGCTCGACTCTTGATCTAGCTCAGATTTGTAAATTCAGACTATTCAGGTCAGAATAGCGCTTTCAAGGAGGTGCTACATGCAAACTTGGCAAATGCAAGCGGCTTTGTTGCATATCTCAAAATGCCAAACGAAGTTGTCAGCGTGCTGCGGTAAGCTTCTGCGATGAGTGACCGTGTCAGGCCAGAGCCCGCCAAGTACAAGACGACCAACTGGAGGCGCTACAACCAGGCCTTGAAGGCGCGCGGCGCCCTCATGATCTGGCTGGATCGCGACCTGCAGTGGTCAGGGCTGGCCAGTGGCAAGCGTGGTCGCCCGTCGTTGTTCTCGGACGCCGCGATCCAGTTCTGCCTGACCATCAAGGCCTTGTTCGGTCTGGCACTGCGCCAAGCCATGGGCATGGTCGAAAGCCTGCTCAAGCTCGCCGGCCTGTCATGGCCGGTGCCCGACTACAGCACGGTCTGCCGGCGCCAGAAGACGCTCAAGGTTCGGATCCCGTATCGGCCAGCCGCACAGGGGCTGCACCTGCTGGTCGATAGCACCGGCCTGAAGATGATGGGCGAAGGCGAATGGAAGAGAAAGAAGCACGGCGCAGAGTACCGGCGCCAGTGGCGCAAGCTGCACATCGGTATCGACGCGCAGACGCTGGAGATCCGGGCGATCGAGGTCACGCCCAACTCGGTAGGCGACGCACCGGTGCTGCCCAGTCTGCTCGGGCAGATCGACCCGCACGAAGCGCTGCTGTCGGTCAGCGGCGACGGCGCCTACGACACCAAGGCGTGTCACGAGGCGATTGCACTGCGTGCGGCTCAGGCGATCATTCCGGTACGAAAGAACGCCAGGAAAACCTGGAAGGAAAACCGCCCTGGAGCCCGCGCCCGCAACGAGATCTTGCGCGCGACGCAGCGACTGGGGCGAGATATCTGGAAGCGCTGGAGCGGGTACCACCGGCGTAGCTTGGTCGAGACCAAGATGCGGTGCGTCAAGCTGGTGGGCGAGCGGGTTAACGCGCGGGACTTCGATCGTCAGGTTGCGGAGTTGCAGGTGCGTGCCGCCATCCTGAACCGCTTCACGCAACTGGGCACGCCCGTGACGGTGCGCGTGGGGTAAGTCCGCCTGGGGTCAGGGGAAGATCGTCCTTCGCTTGAATTACGCAACAAAGCCCCCTCGCCGACATCACTCATGACTGGGATGCCACGATGGGGCGCTCAGCAATGCGTGTCTCTACCGCGATTTTTGTAGCAGTCACGCAACGTTGACAGGAAAATGAATGCGAATTTACCTTATTCAGTTTAATTTGAACAATGATTGGTTTTTTGTCAATGAGGGTTCAGACGATTGTGATACTTTCAAATTTGATATAAATTAATTTTCCTCATAAAAATGAGTCACACAAATATTAAATTTGCGCAAGCATATATCAATGCCATTTTCTCTAAGCCCATGAAAAAACAACAATTTTCGGTCGTGACTCTTCGTTTGGTGATTGCGGCACTCGCATTGCTTTCTGGGTATGCAACAGCCCAGCCCACTGTGGCCCGCGCCCAGGCCTTGTCTGAGTCACCTGCGGCATCGCCTGTCAGTGCAAAACTGGTTCAAAAGCTGATAGCGACTCAGCCTGACGGGCAAGAGTCTTTGACCGAGGTGACTCAAGTCAAGCCAGGTGACAAGCTCCAATATGAGTTGACCTACAGCAACTCTGGCAGTTCTTTAATCAAAGGCCTGATGGCCACGCTGCCCATTCCCACCGGCACTTCTTACCTCCCAGACAGCGCCATGCCACCACCGACCACCGTCAGCGAAGACGGTGAGCAGTTTGGCGTCCCGCCCTTGAAGCGCAAGGTCGAGCGCAAAGGCAAGTTGGTTGATGAGGTTGTCCCTCCTCAAGCCTACAAAGCCTTGCGTTGGTCCATTGGCGAATTGGCCGCCAAGGGTGCGGTCACGGTCAAGGCCAGGGTTGAAGTGAATTCTGCGCGGTAAGCCCCATTGCGCACGTGCAGTGCGTTGTGCTTCATGGGCGCAAGCCACGGGTGAGGGTTGAGGTTGGTTTTTAGTGGATGCATCAGGTGTCATTTAGGAGAACACATAATGAAATTAAATCGGGTCAGTCAATCGCCACCAATCAGCATGGTCTGGTTGGTCAGTCTCATGCTGGCAAGCCTTTTTTGGCTGCTGGGCAGCACATCAGCCATGGCCGCCGCACCGCCAGCGAATGCGGTCATCGGTAACCAGGCCACGGCCACTTACACGGATGGCACGGGAACATCCCGAAATGTCACCTCCAACCTGGTGCAAACCACGGTTGCCCAGATTTACGGTCACACCCTCACAGCCACACAAACCAAAGTGGCACCACAAGGCAGCACGGTTTACTTCCCTCACGTGTTAACCAACACGGGTAATGGACCTGACACCTACACGCTGTCCACCTTCAACCTGGGTGGCGATCAGTTTGACCTGTCCAACATTCGCATTTTTGCGGATGCAAATGGCGATGGTCTGCCAGACAACGCTACACCCATCACCGCCACCACGGCCGTGGCTGCGGGTGCCAGCTTCCGTTTTGTGATTGCAGGTGAAGTTCCTGCACCACAGACCAGCGGTAACCAGGCGCTGTTGCGCGTCGGCGCGGTGGGCAACGGATCAGATGCCAACAACTATGTGGCTTCTGGAACCGCTCCTGCGGGGTCGCAAGCGGGTGTCACCGACACCACCACCATCAGCAATCAGGCTGTCATCAACGTCAACAAGTCGTTTGACGTCATCACCGGTCCCACAGGGACGCAAGTGGTTGTGACACTGAACTACACCAACATTGGTGGAGCCGCTGCGACTGCGGTCACACTGACCGATGTCATTGGTACAGGTGCCACTGCTGGCTTCACTTATGTACCGACATCTGGGCGTTGGACCACAGGCGCTGCAACACCGGTGACATTGATTGACACCGTTGGAGGTGATCCTGCTGGCATCGACTACACCGTCACAGGGACATCCACCGTCACGGCCATCATCACATCGGTGGCCCCAGGTGACTCCGGTCAGGTCAGCTTCAAGCTGAATGTTGCCGCCACGGCAGTGGTCGGAACCAGCACCACCACCAACACGGCCTCCGTGGCATACAGTGATGGATTGGTCATAGTCAACACATCGACCAACACCGTGGCCTTCACAGTCACAGCCACCCGTGGCGTGAACGTTCAGGATGCAACCACTGCGGGGCCATTCAATGTGAACGACACTGAAACGGCTTTTGCCCGCGACGACAAGGTCACGGTTGCGACCGCCCCACAGGGTGGCACGATTGACTACCGTGTGTACGTGACCAACACCGGCAATGCGGCAGACACGTTCAACATGACGATGGTGAACAACCTCTTCCCGGCTGGTACGACCTTCCAGTTCTACAGCAGCACGAACCCCGCAATCGCCACTTCTGTGGCCGGGGCTCCGCTGGTGGACAGCAACGGCGATGGCATCCCTGACACGGGCCCTGTGGCCAGTGGCACCACCATTCCTGTGTTCATTCGTGTGCAGTTGCCCATGTCTGCGGTCAGCAACACGGCCTTGACAGCCGACGTGCGCGCCACCTCGGTGGGCGACGCCACAGCTGGCAACACAGGCATCGACACAGTCACCCCCGAAAACACTCGTGATGCTCAGTTGGTGCTGTCCGACATCATCGAGAAACAGGTGGACTTGACCAACGTCACCACAGGCTGTACCACGGTGAACGGCAATGGTGCGGGTTTCAACGCAACCGGTGAAGCCTCTTTCCGATGCAGCAAGGACGTTGAAGCCGGTCAAAAGGGCGTGTTCAAACTGGTGGTGGCTAACACCACCGGCTCGGCCGATGCCTATGACCTGCTGGGCTCGGGCAGCAATGGCAGCATCAACTCCGCCGGCTTTGCAGCTTCCTTGCCTGCTGGCTGGACCGTGGAATTCCGTCGTGCGTCTGCCGTAGGTGGTGTGACAGCCGGTACGGCTGCAACGGATGCCGCTGGTTGCGATGTGGCCGGTACTTTGGCTGCCATGCCTGTGATCATCAACACCGGCAACATTTCCACTGGCAATGCCATGGCTGTGTGTGCGGTGGTGTCCATCCCCGCCAACCAGACCAACCTGACCCAGGCGCTTTACTTCCGTGCGGCCTCTCCTGCTGCGGTCAGTTATTCCACGCCAACTGCTGCGTTTGACGTCAAGCTCGACCAGGTGATAGTGACCAACAGCAGCTTGTCTGCGTTGACCATCTCCCCCAATCGCACAGGTCAGGTGTACCCCGGCGGCAACGTGGTGTACAGCCACGAGGTGTGTAACGTTGGTACATCCACGCTGACCAACGTGGCTTTGGCATCGACATCAACCACGCAGACGCCTACAGGCTGGACCAACGCCATGTACCGTGACAACGGCGCAACAGCTGGCGTGATTGACCCCACTGATACGGCACTGGGTGCCAGTGGCACCATTGCTTCGCTGCCTGCTGGTACGTGCGTGACCGTGCTGAACAATGTGTTTGCGCCTCTGGGTGCGCCACAGGGTGCCTATGCTGTGCAAACGTTGAAAGCCACTTACACGGGAGGTCCTGTAGTCGGTGTGAGCGTGACCGACACGTCTCAGGTCATCGTGGGTGACGTGACGCTGGAAAAAACCCAAGGGCTGGGCACCAACACCGCTGGCTCGTGTACTGCTTTACCCGTCAGCTACGGCGTAGGTACGTTGAGCAGCGTGAACCCTGGTGAGTTCGTTTGCTACAACGTGTTGGCCAAGAACACGGGCTCTGGGCCTGTGACCGCGTTGAACATTCAGGACGTGGCACCTCAGTACTCCACCTTGGTAGCGGCTGGGGCGTGTACCTATACGCTGACCTCCGCCGCAGGCACGATTGGCGCACCTGCTACGCCTACCGTGTCTGGTGCCAGCATCACCTCCGGTGCCGTGACCACGGTGCCGCCTGGTGGCACCGTGACCATGCGTTTCTGTGTGCGCATTGACAGCTGAGTGATGCCATGAAAAGTGTGCCGGTGGGGCTTCGCTCCCCCGGTACACTTGAGTTCTCAGTCATCGTCAGGTGGCCCAAGCCCAAAATGCTGGTGCTTGGGTTGTCCAATGGTTCTTTCCACAGCTCATTCATAAGCAGCAGCCAGGTGGTTGCGGCTTATGAATTGTCTGTGCGCTTCCAACGCTTCAATGAATTTTGGCACCCATACCTCCAAGATGAACCTCACCAGTCGGCTTCGCTCGTGGCTTGCTGCTGGGATGGCCGTTTTGTGGACCGTTTGGTGGGCCATCTGGGTGGCACTTGGCTGTTTTCAGGCTGGGGTGGCCCACGCCACGTCAGCGCCCTACCAGGCACGCATTGAAAACATTGCGACCGCCACTTTCACGCTGGCCAGTGGTGAGACTTACTCGATTCAGTCCAACATGGTCACCGCTGTGGTGGCGCGCGTGCCAGGGGTTTTGTTGCAGTCCGGGCAAACGGTATTTGCCGCTCCGGGCAGTGTGGTGGCGTTCCCGCACACACTGACGAACACGGGCAATGCACCCGATGTGTTCGATTTGACTGTTCAGTTCACCGGAGTCGCCACCGATTTCAATTACGCTTCTCTGGTGGCGTATCCAGATGTCAACGCCGATGGCATACCTGATTCCCGTCTGCCCTTGACCCTCTCGCCAGTATTGCAACCCGGCCAACGCATGAATTTGGTGGTGTTGGCGCAGATCCCCGCTGGCGTGACGGCAGGAGCGGTATCCGGCTTTGACGTCGTTGCCAAGGGGAATGCCGCCTACGCGGCAGGTCAAGGGGTCATGGCCGTTGCGCCTGTCACGAACCGCGATCAAACCACCATCACCTCGGGTGCGGCGATGTTGGTGTCCAAACGTCTGGATGTCACTTCAGGGCCTTCACCGAACAACAACAGCAACAATCACCTGACATTCGTCATCGAGTACCAAAACATCGGTACGGTCGCGGCCACGCAGGTGGAGTTGACCGATTGGCTGGGTGTTCAAGGGACGGGCTTTGACACCCGGGGCATGGCGTATGTGGCAGGTACCGCCCGCTGGAACGGCTTGGCCCTGACCGATATCCAAGGTGCCGACCCCGTTGGCATGGATTTCAGCTTTGGCGTGGTGCAGCCCAACTTGCTCAAAGCGGTCATTGCCTCTGTTCCGCCCAGAACGCAGGGGCGGCTGGAGTTCAAGGTCGATGTGTTGCCAGGCTTGGCTGCGGGCTCAGACCTGACTTGGAACGTGGCGCAAATGAGGTTCTCGGATGGCACTGGGGTTCCTCATCAGGTCATGTCCAACGTGGCCAAATACACGGTAGAGGCGGTATCGGGGCAGTTCCCTGATTTGATATTGATTAAAAAAGCACTCAGCGCCAATACCCTGAACAATTGTTCGCTATTTTCTTTGGATGCAAGCAACCAAGGTGGTGTGCCCACACAAGGCGAAATCACCATCACGGACTACTTGCCCGCTGGTTTGGTGTACGAACCGCAGTGCCTCACGCCGACTCAAAATTTGATCTCAGGAGGGGCGACGTGGGCTTGTCAAGGCCTGTCCGGGGACCGCAGTGTGACCTGCCGGTCGTCTGCCGTCATCCCTGCCGCCAGCAATGGGCAAGCCTCCACGCATCCTGCGCCGTTGCAGCTCGTGGTTCGCTCTGTGCAAGCCAGTTTGCCTTCGCAGCCCCAATTGGGTGCGCCTGTCCAGTTGATCAACCGCGCATCCGTGTCGGGTGGTGGCGAGCCCACAGGTTTGACGGGCAACAACGGTGCCACGGCACCTGTGGATGTCGCCCTGGGGGCGACCGTTCGCGGGATGGTGTGGCTGGACAGAAACCACGATCGGTTGTTTTCCTTGGCCAGTGGGGATACCCCTTTGGCCAACTGGCGGGTAGAGGCGGTGGCCAACAACCAGGTGATTGGCTTCAGCCAGACGGCGCAGGACGGCCAATATGTCATCACCGACCTGATTCCCGGGACTTACGAGATCCGGTTTCGAGATCCCGTGTCCAACATTGTCAATGGCCGCCCCGTGTGCAACGAGCGCGGTTTGCCCAGCGACACCCCTGCCAATTGCGAAAAGACCTCCCAGACAAAAGTACCCTCCGTGTTGAACTCGCAGGGCACAGGCCTGCTGGTGGACCTGAAGGGCGGAGACACCATCGTTGAGCAAAGCCTGCCGTTGGACCCCAATGGCGTGGTGTACGACTCATTGACCCGCAAACCCGTGGCAGGCACCAAGGTCAAATTGCTGACGCCAGCCGGGTTTGATGCATCAACGCACCTGATTGGCGGGTTGGGCTCGCTGGAACAAACACTCGGACCTTTTGGTTATTACCAGTACATCCTGACCACCGCCGGTGTCCAATTTTGTAGCAGCCAAGCCTCTGGTGCGTGTGATCTGACGCTACAGGTGTCACCCCCGGCGGGCTACCTGACCCCACCATCCTCACTCATCCCACCCCGCCCCAGCGAGGGCGGGTGCGGTTTGGTGAATTGTCTGGATCCGACTGGGCTGGCCCCCGCTGGCCAGGTGTATTCGGTCAATTCGGCCAACTTGAACGGTCCACCTCAGGTGGGTCAAGCGGCAGAGTATTTCATGTCATTTCGCTTGTCTGCGGGTGACCCCGATGTGGTCAATAACCACATTCCGGTGGACCCACTGGCTGCGCTGGCCAGCCAACTGATGCTGCAAAAAAAAGCAGACCGGACAACGGTGGAGTTGGGTGACAGCGTGGGCTATGAAGTCAAACTCAACAACCCCACTTTGTTTTCCGTACCGAATGTGGTGATTGAGGACGTGTTGCCAGCCGGATTTGCGTTGTTGAAGGGCAGCGTGCGGCTCAATGGCGCAGTTTTTCCCGATCCGCCCAGCCGAGGACCCAAGTTGCGGTTTGATCTCGGCAATGTGGCACCAGCCGCCAAGCCTGTGCTGACCTATCGCACCGTGGCTGGGGTGAGGGCTCTGCAAGGCAATGGCATCAACACGGCCCAGGCGTTCAGTGGCACGTTCACCTCCAACCAGGCTCAGGCCAAAGTGACGGTGACAGGCGGCGTGTTCGCCGATGAGGCCTTGCTGGTGGGCAAGGTGTACTTTGACTGCGATGGGGATGGCCGCCAGGGTCAACCCGATGAAAATGGACAATTGCCAGCCAATGAAAAGGGCATTCCCGGTGTGAGGTTGTTTCTGGACAGCGGCAACTACGCCATCACGGACGAAGAAGGCAAATACAGCCTGTATGGACTGGTGCCCAAAACCCAGGCCCTGAAATTGGACCTCACCACCTTGCCTGAAGGTGCGGTGTTGCACCCTTTGGACAACCGCAACCGAGGAGACGGAAGCCTGCGTTTTGTGGATCCTAAAAAGGGGGAGATGGTGAGGGGTGACTTTGCCGTTCGCAATTGCGAGCCTGAGTTGCTGGCCAGGGTCGAGAAACGGCGTGAAGACATGCTCAAACTCACCGCAGCCCAAAAAGAGTGGGACCGTGCGGTCAAGAAAGACTTTCAATTTGAAGCTGTGTCAACGGTCGTCACCAATGCGCGAGATCGCCTGGCCACTGGAGTAGTCACCACCGCTGGCACAGGTGGAAGCATTGCGCCCGCCGGGCAGATGGTGCGCGACCAGCGAATGCTTGCACTGAGCAATGCGCCACCACCTGCCGATGTGACACCTGAGCCAACAGCCCGCCAAATCTATCAAGCCAAATCCAAGGATTTTGACCAGTGGCTGCCCACAACCGATGCCAGCTTGGCGTTTGTGAACGTCAGCGATGGCGATGTGGTCCCGGACCGCCAATTGACGGTCCAGGTAAAGGGGCACTTGGGCAACCGACTGGTGTTGCAGGTCAATGGCCAGCCGGTAGGTGAGGACAAAATCGGCACGCGCTCAACCCTGGAAGATGGTCATGTGCAGGCCCTTGAGTTTGTGGCGCTGCCTTTGCGGGCAGGGAGCAACCAGCTGACTCTGTTGGAGTCAGACCCTTTTGGCAACGAACGTGGCCGCTTGGTGATGCTACTCCGCGCGCCAGGGGAACTCGCCAAGTTGGCCTGGGAGGTGCCTAAAGAGGCCAAGTCGGACGTGCCCGAGCCCTTGGTGGTCACACTCCGCTTGCTGGACGCTGAGGGGTTGCCTGTCAATGCCCGGCTGCCCATCAGCCTAGACATCCGAGGTGCGCAATGGCAGGAAACCGACCTGGACCCCATTGAGCCGGGTGTACAGGTGTTTGTGCAAGACGGTGTAGGCCGCTTCAAGGTGCGCCCGCCTCTTAACGCTGGAGATGTGGGATTGACAGCGGCACAGGGCACGTTAAAAGCACAGGCCACGGTCAAATTCTTGCCCAACTTGCGGCCTTTGGTCGCCGCCGGGATGATTGAGGGCGCTGTGGCCTTGCGAAAATTGGACCCTGCTCAACTGGCCAGCGTGCAAGACCCAGACAGTTTCGAGAAGATCATCAAGCGTTGGAGTAAAGATTTTGATAACGGGAAAGTCAATGCTGGATTGCGTGGAAGCCTGTTTTTAAAGGGAAAAGTAAAAGGCGAGTACCTCCTGACGCTGGCGTATGACAGCGACCGCGATTTGAGTGCCCGCATGTTTCGCGACATTTCACCGGACGAGTATTACCCGGTGTATGGCGACTCGTCCGAGCGGGGCTGGGATGCCCAGTCCACCCAGCGGTTGTATGTGCGCGTGGACAAAGACAAGTCTTGGCTGCTGTATGGCGACTACAACACACAGAACCCGGACACCGGCGGAGGGGAATCTCGCCAACTGTCGTCCGTGTCGCGCAGTCTCACCGGTGCGAAATGGCATTTCGAAGATGAGAACGTGCGGGTCAATGTCCATGCCAGCAAAGACACCCTGAGGCAGTACGTTCTGGAAATTCGGGCCAATGGCACTTCAGGCCCTTATGCCCTTCTCGGCGATGGTGCCATCGTCAACAGCGAGAAAGTAGAAATCATCACCCGGGACCGCAATGCGCTGGGGCAGGTGATTGCCACCGAATCGCTGCAGCGGTTTGTGGATTACGAGGTTGAGCCCTTCAACCGTTCACTGTTGTTCAAGGCACCCCAGCCCTCGTTTGATGGAAACCTCAACCCGCGCTTCATCAAAGTGACTTACGAGGTGGACCAAGGGGGGCAACCGTTTTGGGTGGCCGGACTCGATGCCCTCATCAAGCTCAGTGACTCCGTCAGCGTGGGCGGCCTGGTCAGCAAGGACCAAAACCCGCTGCAACCCTTGTCGGTTTATGGCCTGTCCTTGGTGATAAAGGCTGCGGAATTTTCGACGGTGACCGCAGAAGTGGCGGCCACCGATCGCCATGGCGTGCCCGGTTTGACGGGCATTGCGGGGCAGGGAGAAGCCGGTCGCATTGTGTTCAAGCACGATGACACCAAAAACACGCAGGTGCTGCTCTCAGCCTCACGGACCAGCCCCACGTTCGATAACCCTTCAGCCAGTTTGCCTGCGGGTCGCATTGAAATCAAAGGCCTTGCCAAGCAGAAAATCAGTGCAGACAATGTGCTGCTGGCCGAAGGGAATCGCTCCGAAGACTTGATTCAAGGTAACGAGCGAACCAACTTTGCGCTCAAACTCGAAAGTCAACTCACGCCACAGACTCGTCTGACCTTGGGGCTGAACAACATCGCCGAAAAGGTCGTGACCGCCAAGGGAACGCAGTCGGACCAGTTGACCAGCGTCAGCGCCAAACTCCAGACCACGATTGAAGCCATTCCTGGTGCCATGGTGTTTGTGGAGGCTGAGCAGTCTGTTGATGACGCTTCTCGCCGTTTGCTGGCCGTGGGCGGAGAGTACAAATTGCCCTCCAACACCCGCCTTTATGGGCGCTATGAACTGGTGTCAGACCTGCACCTGCTGACCAATCCGTTGGCGGACACCCGTCCGGTGGCCCTGGTGGGGGTGGAGCATCCATTTGGTGCAGATGGCCGGGCGTTTTCAGAGTATCGAGCACGGGATGGGACAGATGGTCCCCTGACCGAAGCTGCATTGGGCCTGCGCCAGACCTTCAAGCTCAATGAAGACTGGCGTGCCACCGGCAGTTTCGAGAAAGTGGAGCCTCTTTCAGCCGCAGCGGTGGCCACAGCGTCCATGGCCGTGACCATGGGTGTGGAGTACCTGAACGACAAGGACCTCAAGTATTCTGGTCGTGTGGAGCGTCGCGAGGCCGCCAGTGCCAGCTCTTGGTTGGTGCAACAAGGGGTGGCCTTGAAGCATGATGACCGCCTGACCAGCCTGGGCCGTCTGTATTGGAACCACCAAAGCACGTTGACAGCCGCCGACATTGAGCGTTGGCGAGTCTTGGTTGGCCTCGCTTTTCGCGACAGCGAACGCGATGACCTGAACTGGCTGGCACGCATTGAGCGCAGGCACGAAGACAACCCCACGGCGTTGACCCCGTTTGTGCGTGACTCATGGATTTTGGGGTTGAACACCAACCTTCGCTTGGGCCGTGGCCACACGCTGACGCAGCACTGGGCTTACAAATGGTCCCATGAGGCATTTGCGCCAGACCTCCTGAACCGCACTCGCATTGGCCTGGTGTTTATGCGGTACACCCACAACCTGACCGAGCGCATTGACCTGGATGTGCATGGCGGCGTGATGTGGCAGAACAAGTTGTCCAACAGGCAGCATGGACTGGGACTGGAGGCCGGGTATTTGTTGTCCGAGAACCTGTGGCTGTCTGCCGGGTACAACTGGTTTGGTTTCCATGACGCAGATCTGACCGCTGCCGACTACACGCAGCGTGGCCCGTATCTGCGCATGCGTTGGAAATTTGACGAGAACCTGTTCAATTCGAAATCCAAAGACCGCGCAGACACTTCAGCCCCATGAACGACCAGACACTGTTTTTGCATTTTTTCTCCCGTTACAAGCGGGTAACCCTGTGGTTGCGCTTGCTGGCGGTGGTGTGGAGTGTTTTCGCCATGGCGGCCGCGCAGGCGGGCACCATCACGGCCGCCGGTGTCTTCACACCAGCCGACGTGGCACGCACCAGCATGGACATTGGAGGGGTCTGGAACGGCACCAGTGTGATCTCGCCCACGAACGGCGACACCATTCAGTTCACCTTGACCAATGCAGGCACCAGCAGCTTCGACGTCAAGCCCAACATCACCATTCCGACCGGCATGACGGTGGTGACCTCTGGGGCCAACGTCCCCAGCCTCACGTCCAGTGGTTGTGGGGCCTCTGCACCCACGTTGAGTTCTTCCAGTCTTTCTGGCGGTGTGCTGACCTATACCCTGGCATCCACGGGTGTGCCGGGCAGTGGCTATGACATGCAAGCCGGTTGCGCCATCACCTTGCAGTTCAAGGTAATTGCAAGCCTGACGGCATCGACGGGAACCAACTCCTTTACGTTGAACTGGTCTCAGGCTTCGGTGGACAACGGTGCTGTGGATCCTGCACCTACCCCTGTGTTGCAGAGCGTACAAGTCAACACGGGGGCCTCGACCCTGGACAAGCTTCCCACCAACCAAGTGCGCGCTGTCGGGACCACGGCCCAATGGCTGACCGCTTCCAGCGAAGGGGTGACGGTCACCAACACTGGCATTGGCGGGCTGTTCAATGTCACGATCAACGAGTCCGCCATCAATCCAGGGGGCAGTCTGGCCTTGTCGTCACTGGTCAGCACCACTTCGGGTGCCTCGTGTGCCAGTGGCGTGTGTACGCTGCCCTACTTGGCGACAGGTGCCAACTTCAAAGCCAGTGTCCAGGCGACCGTGACAGGTTGTACGGCCATTGGCAACACGGTCACCACGACGGATTTGACGGGTGCCACCAGCAAATCACGCTTTGCCCAAGTGACGCTGGATTTGCCCGCACCCAACGTGTCGCTGACGGTGCCGAACGTGACGCTCAACTATTCAGGCACCACGCCGGTGTCTGTCACGGTGGCCAATGCACTCGCCGCAGGCACGGCCACAGGTCTGACCTTGCAGACAAACTTCAACAGCATGGGTCTGACGGTCAGCGGTGTGGCCGCTGGGTGGACTTATGCTTCTGGCACAGGCGTCTTCACCTACACCGGTACGGGAGGAAATCTGGCAGGCAACACCACGTTGAACCTCACGTTCGATGTGGCGGCCACCAGCGTGTGTACCGGATTGCCCAGTGGGCTGGGCGTCTGGACGGCCAAGTACAGCAATTCCTGCGGGAATGCGTTTGCCGTACCGACCGTCACGCACACGGTCAGCCCACCGTCTGTCACGCCATCCATTGCATTGAGTAAAACCGCGAGCGCCTCTCGGGTGGTGGTGACCGAGGCATCCAGTTACCTCATCAGCCTCAATGCCACCAACACGGCGTTGATCAGCGGCACCAATTTGGTGGTGACAGACACCTTGCCTACAGGGGTATCAGGCGTGGGCTTGGTGGCTTCGGCCGGTTCATTCACGTGCAGCGGAGCCTGCACAGGTGGCAGCTTGGTCACCTGGACCGTGCCCAAAGCCAGTGTGCCTGCCACCCTGACGGTCAATTTCAATGCGCCCAGTGGGGTTTGTACCGCTGGCAGTACGTTGAACAACACCGCCAGCATTGCAGCCACTTCGGTTCAGTCGTGTTCGCTCAACACGTCGTCCACCGCCTCGCAGTTGCTCACCAACAACCCTGGCGGCCTGTTTCAGCAGGACTACAACGTGTCATCTCCCACGGGGGCCTACTTTGAAGCGGGCGTGGGTGACACCAATAACAATGGCTTGCGCGATGGCGTCGAGGGCGAGTTTGTCACTGCCACTGCCAACTACAGTTGGGGTGTGGGCTTCGCCGGTGCGTTTGCCGGTACGCCCAACAGCACCTACCAAGAGAATTTTTCGGGTGCCGCTACAGCGCAGTTGGTGTCCAACTACGGCGTCAAAGTCAGGCTGGCCAACACATCCGGTGGCGCACTGGGCTCTTTGATTGCTGTGCCCAATGCCTCCATCACGTGTACGTCGGGCACCGTGGCCGCAAACAATTGTCAGGGCGGCTTCAGTGTCGATCTGAGTTTTTTGGCTGGTGTGGGTTTTTATAACGACAACAATGCGGCCGACAAGCGGCTACAGCTCACGTACCAAATGACGTTTCCTGATGCTGCTGTGCCCGTTGGCGGCACCACGTCCAGGACCACCTTGGCCACCCTGACGGTGGCCGGCAGCACGGCGGGATGTTCGGGAACCACATACACCCAAGGCGATTTTGTGCCTCTGGCGCGTGCGCGTGCCGATGTGGCGGTGTCTGTGCCCCAGACATTGGACGTGTGCCAACCGTTTACCGCCTCGGCCACGGTCAGCAACCGCAACGAAGAATTGATCAGCAACATGCAGCTCAGTGTGCTCAACAGCAGCACGCTCTATCAGATTCCGTCGTCGCCAGCCCAGACCGCCTCCGGCTTCTTCAGCACTTCGGGTGCCTGGAGCTACAACGCCGGTAGCAACCCCACCTGGACCTTGCCGACGGGTGTCAAGATGAGCAGTGCCGGGACGGTCAGCTTCCCCGCTTTTCTGGGCCCAACCGCCACGACGACACCCTCCGCCCTGACGGCCCGCGCCGATTACGACGACCTGGAGACCTCTGCCACCGCGTCCCCTGATTTTTCTGGCGTCAACGGTACCACCGGCTCCAGTGTGCCCAACCTGGTGCGCAAAGCCCTGCTGAAAGCCACGGTATCGCCACAGGATGTGACCGTCGCCAGCAACAAAACGCAATGGCTGGTTTATGTGACCAACACAGGAAATGGTGTGGCCTACAACACCACGGTCACGCAAAATCTGCCATCCGGTCTGACACTCAATGTCGTGGACACCAACGCCGCGAATACCCCTGTTGTGGCAGCGTCGTCGGGGGGGGGATTGGTGGCCACCTTTGCGGTAGGCACCCTGCAGCCAGGTCAGCAAGTGGCCTTGACCCTGGTGGCCGATGTGAGCGGTGCCACCTGCTCCATCACGGGCGGGACACCCATTTCTTCGGTATGGGGTTGTGGCACCCCTTTCACGGCGGCACAAACACTCAGCAGTGCGCTGCCCAACTTCATCATCCCCACCGGCCAGCTTCAGGTCAGCACCGACAGCTCTGGCAGCAATTGCCCCTTGTGCGGTACGGCCCGCCACGTGGTGAGGGTGCGCAACACTGGACAGGCGTCTGTGTACAACAACGTCATCACCGAAATTTCCAGCCCTTCCACCACCGGTCTGGTGTTGTCTGCGGTGGAGTTCAGCACCAATGGTGGCGTGAGTTACAGCCCGATCGCTGGTGCGTTTTCTGGCACAGGGGAGTCAGGCAGTCCGTACACCGTCAACAGCACCAACGTTGCCGCGTTGGCCGAACTGGTGCCACTCACGCAAACCGGTAGTGGAAAAATTGCCGAAGTGTTGATCCGCTTTAATTTCAACACCAGCGATGTGACCAACGCCACCAGCCACAGCGTGACAACGGCTGCTGCCGCCAACACCGCCTGCGGCGCGGTGGTCAATTCGGGCAATTCGGTGTTTATCTTGGGCGTCACCCGCCCTAACATCACCGTGACCAAGCTCGGAGTCAACCGCACGGTGACAGGTGGAGCAGCCACGACAGGCACCTATATTTCCCCCGTTTATGCGGGGGCCACCGATAACGTGGAATGGAAAGTCACCGTCACCAACAGCGGGCCTGTGGCGGCTCTGAATGTGCGCTTAACGGATCTGTTTGCGGGCAGTGGCGCCACCAGCATGCAGCTGTGCAACCTGTCAGGGGGGTGTTCTGACAACTATGCCAGCGCAACCACCGTCAGCAGCAACGTTGCGTTGACCCTGCCCAGTCTGGCCGCCGGAGCCACCCGTGTGCTGTACCTGAAGGAAGTCGTGGGCACCACCTGCCTGCCCGCTTCCCCGGTGGCACTCAATACCGCAAAAATCACTTGGGGATGTACAGCGACAAGTACCTTGGCTACGCCGACCAACAACACCGGCACGGCACAGTTGGTGACCGGGCCCGCCTTCACTGGGGCCACCGTGACCACGACGACCCAGAACAATGGCCGGGCAATGGTGACTTACACCGTGACCAACAGTGGCGGCAGTGTGTCCAACGCCGTCATCACCGCCACCATCCCGTCGTGGGCTGTGTTGGACCAGACCTACACGACCCCTGCCAATGCAACGTATTCCGTGTCTGGCCCCACACCGACCAGTGTGACGGGTCTCACCAAGGGCGGCACGGCATCGACACCCACTTGGACAGTCAATGGCACGTTTCGCAACGGCCAGACCTTGACCCTTGTGTATTACGTGCTGCCCACCAACAACGCGGGCGCACCTTTTAATGACCTGACCGCCGCCAGCATATATCCCGCGTTGACGGTGGCAGAAACCAGTCCGACGCTGGACCCGGTTTTGCCATCGTCCCAAACGCTAACCATGGACATCGCCGCCGGCGCAACTTGCCCCGCATCTGCCACGGCCAGCACGAGCCTGGCGTTGCTCATGCCCGATCTGGACATCAGTTTGCAATCCACCGGTCAGCCCGCCCGACTGATTTCCACCACAACCATTGGATCATCCCAGTCGTTCATCTTCCGGGTGACCAATACGAACAGTGGGGCGGTGAACTCCATTGCCGATAACTTCACATTTTTGCTTCCACTGTCAGGCACAGCTTGGGGCTTTACCAGTGTTTCCACCGCGACCGCCTCAGGCGCTTCGCTGACCTCATTTTCCTGTGCGCCTTCCGGTGGCGATCAGTTGTGTACTTTTGCGGGATCCATTCCCCGTTCTGGCTACATCACGCTCACCGTGAACCTCACACTGCAAAGCCTGGTGCTGCCCATGGAATTCCAGCCCGTGGTTCGCGGGAGAATTTTGGCGCAAGACGGCAGCACCTGGGGTGAGCACTCGTTTGACCGGTCGGCTTACCAAGTCATTGGTGCTGTCATCACAAAGGCGTTGGCCGCCTCTGGCGTCATCACGACAGACTCGGGCTCGACGGGCAGCAACTTAACCATTGGCGAAGAAGCGCGCTTCATCAACACCCTCAATGTGTTCGGTGCAGGAGCCAACACCGTCAGCGGCATACGGATTCGAGATAACTTGTCCTTGGTCGGCACCGCCGACGACGTGTTGGGGTATGTGTCTCACACGGTGACCAGTGGCACCACCACCAGCGTTACAACACCTGGTGCCGTTAATCATGGTGTGACGGAGCTTGGATTTTCCAACATCACATCTGGCTCTGCGGTGATGTCTTTTGACTTGGTGGCACGTGCCTTGAACGTGAGTGGATTGGGGGCCACCACCACAGCTACCAACAACCTGGGTGCGCAGTTTGTGTATCAGGGTCGGACCTTCATGACCAATGATGCAGACGATACGTTTGCAACTGTTGGCGGCTCAACCACAACTGCTGCGTTGCATGCACAGGTGGCCATGATCCTGGTCAAGCCCCAGCCCACTCTGGTGAAGCAAGCGCGCAACCGCACCCAAAATGGCGTGTGGAGTTCAGCCATCAACGCCAATGCTGGAGACGTGGTGGAGTTCCGCATCACAGTCACCAACCCGACATTAGCTGGCGGTGTGCCCATGCGCAACTTGGCCATCACCGATGTGCTGGATGCGAATTTCGCACCAATTCCCCTGGCCACAGATGGATTGGACAATGATGGCAACGCAGGGGGAACCGAGGGCAGCATTTCTGGACAGACGGTCACCATCAGCGACGCCACGGCAGACAACCCACTGCTGGCCAGCTTGCCTGCGGGCTCCAGCGTGACCGTCACATTTGCTGCCACGTCCAATGTGGGGGTGTCGGGTGGCACCGTCATCACCAACACGGCCAACTTGACCTGGTCGTCCTTACCGTCCACCGATGCCACCAATTACAGCGGGGTGCAAACCGCCTCACCGGGCGCACCGGGTGCCTTGTCAGGCGAGTTTGTCGCCACCTTGAGTGCCACGGCCCAGGTCAACTTCACACGCCTGGGTGGGCGTGTGTACATTGACGATAACCACAATGCCAGCCCAGACAGCGGGGAAACATTGGGCACGCCTTACAGCAGTTCGCCATCTTCTGGGCCGCAGCTCTATGCCAAGCTGACCCGCAACGGGGTGTTCTACCAGGAGGTACTGGTGTCGGCTGCTGGCAATTTTGCGTTCGGCACTCTGCCTGCAGACCCCAACTGGCGCGTGTTCATCACGACGGTGTCGGGTGCTGCCGCCCTGACTCCCCAACTGCCACCGGGTTACCTGGGCACCCAGAACGCCGCTTTTTATGTGGACTTTCAAATCGGGACCGATGGCACCCTGATGCCTCCATTCAACTTCGGCATTTTCCGGGGCAGCCGCCTTGACGGCCAAGTCATCCGGGACAACGGTGCCAGCGGAGGCACTGCACATGACGGTGTGCTCAACGGGGGCGAGTCCTCTTTATCGGGTGTGACCGTCTGTGCCTCCACGCTGACCTCATGCACGGGGGCTGCCGCAGACACCACGGTGACCGACGGCGGTGGGCGCTTCACGCTGTATGTGCCTGCCGCCACGCTGGCATCGGTGGTGAACGTCGTTGAAAACAACCTGACTGGCGACCTCTCGGTCAGTGGTGCGCCGGGCAGCATCCCCGGAGCCAGCTACGTACTCGCATCAGATCGTTTGGTGGTGCCAGCCAATGCCATGGCTGCTGGGTCCAGCTACACCAATCTGCTGTTTGGCGATGTGCAGGCCAATGCCTTCAGCCCCAACCAGACCCGCCAGGCCTTGCCGTCCACTCAGGTGCTGATGCCACACACCTTTGTCGCCCAGACCACAGGTAACGTGACCTTCAGCATTGCGTCAGCGGTGTCCTCACCTGCGGGGGTGGCTTTCACTGATGCCATCTATCGAGACCTGAATTGCAATGGCGCATTGGATGCAGGGGATGACGTGATCACCGCCCCCATTGCCGTTCGTGCCCCCAATGCCAACACCGCCCCAGGCCTCACCAATCCGGCACTGGCCACGCCTTCCAAGGTGTGTATCTTGATCAGGCAGTTTGTGCCTGCCGAAGCGGGCCAGGGCTCTACCCGCACGCTCACGCCTCGGGCGCTGTTTTCTTATGGAGGCAGCATTGCAGACCAGACCCTGACGGTACAAGACCTGACCACTGTGAGTGCAGGGGCCACCGGCTTGGAGCTGATCAAGGCGGTGGACCAGGCGCAAGCCAGCGTAGGGGCCACCCTGACTTACACGCTCACGTTTGTGAACCACTCTGCCAAACCCATCACCAATCTCAGCATCAACGACGCCACGCCGCCCTACACCAGCTTCAGGTCGGCAGCATGGTCCGGCTCGCCAGCCAGCTTGGGCACCTGCACGAAAACCACGCCTGTGGCCCTAGGCGGGGTGTTGTGCTCGGTGACCACGGGAGAAAATCCAGTAGGCGGCCCGTTCACTGGCTCCATTCGATGGGGCTTTACGGGCACATTGAATCCAGGCGAGACGGGTATCGTTACCTTCCAGGTGCGGATTGAGCCTTGAGAGTTAAGCGCTGTTCTGAAAGTCAGCGAAGACATTTCATGATGCCTGCGATGTGGACAAAGCTCAGAAATCGAATGTCGAACTTGTCAAAACGGGTCGCCAGTCGGCGAAAGACCTTCATGCGCTGAAAGACGTTTTTCAGCAGGTGGTGCGCCTTGTGTAGCGGCACCCGCCCAATGAACGCTACATTTTGCGGCTGACCCTGGAAAGAATGATGACTTGCATGCCCCTGGCTTGGGCGTTTTGGACAGTCTTGTCTAAGTCTTATGCATTGTCAGCAAAAAGTTTAGCCCCCTCATCGGAATCGGCTATCACCCCCCAGCCAGCAACTTCACACCATCAGGCCGCATCTCCCCCTTGGGTGAAACGTGGCGGTACAGGGTTTGCCGGGTGATGCCGAGTTCGACACACAGCGTGGCCACCTTGGGGAACAGGAAATTACAAAAGCACCGTTTTAGGTTGAATGGTTATGTCCCACCAGCTCAACTCTTCGGATCGCTCCAACCGGTGCTCCAGGTCTCTTTTCTCAGCATCACCAAGTTTGACGCCCTTCGCGTAAATGGCATCAACCAAGCAGGGGTCGCCTCAGAAAACGGAAAATAAAGCACGCTAAGCCGGTTGCAGTGGCCGTAGCGGCCTGAACTTGCCCGCGCCGATCTTGGCGCTGCTGCGCCAGAGGTAATCGCCGGTCAGGTTGATATGCTCCCAGCCCAGCGGGGACAGGTACTGCAACTGGGCGTCATCGACGGCCTGGCCGTGGCCACGCAGGGCGTTCGCGGCCCGTTCCAGATAGACAGTGTTCCACAGCACGATGGCGGCAGTCACCAGGTTCAAGCCGCTGGCCCGGTAGCGCTGCTGCTCGAAACTGCGGTCGCGGATTTCGCCCAGGCGGTTGAAGAACACGGCACGGGCCAGCGCGTTGCGGGCCTCGCCCTTGTTCAGTCCGGCATGCACACGGCGGCGCAGCTCGACGCTTTGCAGCCAGTCCAGGATGAACAGCGTGCGCTCGATGCGTCCCAGCTCGCGCAGCGCCACAGCCAGGCCGTTCTGGCGGGGATAGCTGCCGAGCTTGCGCAGCATCAGCGAGGCCGTCACCGTGCCCTGCTTGATCGAGGTGGCCAGCCGCAGGATTTCTTCCCAATGGGTGCGGATAGCCTTGATGTTCAGCCGGTCGTTGCTGACCATCGATTTGAGCGCGTCGTAGGCGGCTTCGCCCTTCGGGATGTAGAGTTTGGTGTCGCCCAGGTCACGGATGCGCGGCGCGAAGCGGAAGCCAAGCAGGTGCATCAGCGCAAAAACGTGATCGGTGAAGCCTGCCGTGTCGGTGTAGTGCTCCTCGATGCGCAGATCGGATTCGTGGTACAGCAGACCGTCGAGCACGTAGGTCGAGTCGCGCACGCCGACGTTCACGACCTTGGTATGAAACGGCGCGTACTGGTCGGAGATGTGGGTATAGAACGTCCGCCCTGGGCTGCTGCCGTATTTCGGGTTGATGTGGCCGGTACTCTCGGCCTTGCTCCCGGTGCGGAAGTTCTGGCCGTCCGACGATGACGTGGTGCCATCGCCCCAGTGCTCAGCAAAGGGATGGTGGAATTGCGCGTTGACCAGCTCGGCCAGCGCCGTCGAATAGGTCTCGTCGCGGATGTGCCAGGCTTGTAGCCACGCCAGCTTGGCGTAGGTCGTGCCAGGGCACGATTCCGCCATCTTGGTCAGGCCCAGATTGATCGCGTCAGCGAGGATCGTGGTCAGCAGCAGGTTCTTGTCCTTGGCCAGGTCGCCCGATTTCAGATGCGCGAAGTGCCGGGTGAAGCCCGTCCATTCGTCCACCTCCAGCAGCAATTCGGTGATCTTGACGTGCGGCAGGACCATTGCGGTCTGGTTAATCAAGGCCTGCGCGGTATCGGGCACCGCTGCATCGAGCGGCGTGATCTTCAGGCCCGACTCCGTGATGATGGCGTCCGGCAGCTCGTTGGCCAGCGCCATGCGGTTGACGGTGGCGAGCTGCGTTTCCAGCAGCGTCAGCCGGTCATGCAGGTACTGGTCGCAGTCGGTGGCCACGGCCAGCGGCAATTCGCTGGCCTGCTTGAGGCTGGCGAATTTTGCGGGCGGCACCAGATAGTCCTCGAAATCCTTGAATTGGCGCGACCCCTGCACCCAGATGTCGCCGGAGCGCAGCGCATTCTTCATCTCCGACAGCGCGCACAGTTCGTAGTAGCGCCGGTCGATGCCGTTGTCGGTCATCACCAGCTTCTGCCAGCGTGGCTTGATGAAATTGGTTGGTGCGTTGGCGGGCACCTTGCGGGCGTTGTCGCTGTTCATGCCGCGCAGCACCTCGATGGCGTCGAGCACGTCCTTGGCGGCGGGCGCGGCCCGCAGCTTGAGCACGTCGAGGAATTCCGGCGCGTAGCGGCGCAGCGTGGCGTAGCTCTCGCCGATGCGGTGCAGGAAATCGAAGTCCTCGGGTTGCGCGAGCCGCTGCGCTTCGGTGACGCTCTCGGCGAAAGCATCCCAGGACATGACGGCCTCGATGGCGGCGAACGGATCGCGGCCCGCTTGCTTGGCCTCGATCAGCGCCTGGCCGATGCGCCCGAACAGCCGCACCTTGGCGTTGATCGCCTTGCCGGATGCCTGGAACTGCTGCTGATGCTTGTTCTTGGCGGCGTTGAACAGCTTGCCCAGGATGCGGTCGTGCAGGTCGATGATTTCGTCGGTGACGGTCGCCATGCCCTCGATGGCGAGCGCCACCAGGGTGGCGTAGCGCCGCTGCGGCTCGAACTTGGCCAGATCGGTGGGCGTCATCTGGCCACCCTCACGGGCGATTTTGAGCAGGCGGTTCTGGTGCACCGATCGCTCGATGCCGGAAGGCAGGTCGAGCGCCTGCCACCCCTTTAGGCGTCCGATGTGCTCCAGCATATGCCGCGAATTGGGCTTGACGGGTGACTGGCGCAGCCAGGCCAGCCAGGTCGTCTTGCCGTTGTCCCGGCGCTTGAGCAGATCGTCGAGGCGGCGGCGATGCGCGTCCGACAGCGGTTCGGCCAAGGCATCGTAGATGCGCCGGTTGGCGCGGGTGATCGCCTCGGCGCTCGCCCGCTCGACGGCGTTGAGGGCAGGCAGAATGACCGACTGCCGCCGCAGATGCTCGATCAAGGCGCTGGCCAGCACGATGCCCTTGTCGGTCTGCATGGCCAGCTCGGTCAGCAACTGGACGGCCTGCCGGTAGTGGCTCATGGTGAAGGACTGGAAGCCGAACACCGTTTGCAGCTCGACCAGGTGCTCGCGCCGGGTCTGTTCCCGCTGGCCGTACTCGTCCCAGCTTTCGACGCCGACCTTGAGCTGGTTGGCGACCAGTCTCAGCAAGGGCGGGAACGGCGGCTCATCGACGCCAAGGATGACGCCAGGAAAGCGCAGGTAGCAGAGCTGCACGGCGAAGCCTAGCCGGTTGGCCGGGCCGCGCCGCTGCCGGATGATGGACAGGTCGCTTTCGCTGAACGTGTAGTGACGGATCAACTCATCCTTGGTGTCCGGCAACGCCAGCAGGCTTTCGCGCTCGGCGGCGGACAGGATCGAACGGCGGGGCATGCGGTTTCCTTCTTCTTGAAAACGTAGGTTTGTGACAAGCCCGCCAAGGCAACCGGCGCGGCACGGGAATCAAGGCATTGCGATTCTCGAAAATAGTTCTTGAAATTCTATTCTTGATTGCATATCATCTCAACGAGTTTCGATAAGAAAGGATGCGCATGCGACCGTCTGTTGTGCTTGACATGAAGCGAAGCGCAGTGCGTGAAGCGGTAGGCCGCTTTCGCGCCGCGAACCCGCGCGTCTTCGGCTCGGTGCTGCATGGCACCGACCGGGATGGCAGCGACCTCGACCTGTTGGTCGATGCGCTGCCCGGTGCCACGTTGTTGGACTTGGGCGATTTGGAAGAAGAACTGAAATCGCTGCTCGGCGTGGACGTCGATTTGCTGACCCCTGGCGACCTGCCGCCAAAGTTCCGGGCCAAGGTGCTCGCGGAGGCGCAGCCGGTATGAGCGAGAACCGTCTGCCCGATTACCTCGACCACATCCAGCAGGCCGCAACCGATGCACGCAGCTTCGTGGAAGGGATGGCCAGGGACGACTTCTTGGCCGACAAGTGCACCCAGCAGGCCGTCATCATGAGCCTTATCGTCATCGGCGAGGCTGCGACGAAGGTGATGGATGGCTACGCCGAGTTCACCCAGGCGCATGCCGACGTGCCGTGGCGCAGCATGCGCAATATGCGCAATCGCATGGCCCACGGCTATTTCGACATCAACCTCGATGTAGTGTGGGAGACGGTACAGCAATGGCTACCGGAATTGCTCAAGCAACTGCCAGCCGTGCGCCTGGATGCCAACGACCCCGCCGTCAAGGCTTACCCCCACGAAGAAGCCATGCAGGTGGTGCAGGAACGCATCGACCGGGCAAAAGGCAAGCCATGCTAATCGGTTATGCGCGCGTTTCCACGCAGGATCAGAACCTTGAGCTGCAACGTGAAGCCTTGGCCAAGGCCGGATGCCAAAAGGTCTTCGAGGATAAGGTGAGCGGCACACGGGCAGACCGTCCGGGCTTGGGCAAAACGCTCGAAATGCTGCGTGAGGGCGACACCTTGGTCGTCTGGAAGCTCGACCGGCTGGGCCGCTCGGTCAAGCAACTGGTCGATCTGGTCGGCGAGCTGCACAAGCAAGGCGTCCAGTTCAGGAGCCTCACCGACTCCATCGACACCGGCACGCCGTCCGGGCGCTTCTTCTTCCACGTCATGGCCAGCCTTGCCGAGATGGAACGTGAGCTGACCGTCGAGCGCACCCGTGCCGGACTGGCGGTTGCCAAGCAACTCGGCCGCAAAGGGGGCCGCAAGCCGAAGATGACCGACAGTAAGATCGAGTCGGCCAAGAAACTGCTGGCTAGCGGCGTGCCGCCGCGGGACGTGGCCAAGAACCTCGGCGTGTCGATTCCGACGCTGTATCGCTGGGTGCCGGCGTCGCTACAAATCTAATGCTTATGAAATTTCAATGTCATTTTCTCTCTGTCCCTGTGGCGATACTCGGATGTGTTGGCCTCATCTGCACATCCGCATATGCCATGGATACGGGAATCCTCGACCTCGCTGTAACCCAAGAGGAGACCACGCTTCAGGCTAGGGTCGGAGTGGCGGTGATCGATACGGATTCCGGCCTGACGTGGCAGCATCGTGGCGACGAACGCTTCCCGCTGAACAGCACGCATAAAGCCTTTTCCTGCGCGGCCGTTCTGGCCCAGGCCGACCGCCACAAGCTGAACCTGGAGCAGGCGATACCGATCGAGCGCACAGCGCTGGTCACATACTCACCCGTGACGGAAAGGGTGCCACCTGGCGGCACGCTGACCCTGCGTGAGCTGTGCAGGGCCGCCGTCAGTATCAGTGACAACACAGCGGCCAATTTGGCGTTGGATGCAATCGGCGGGGCACGGACATTCACCGCGTTCATGCGGTCTATCGGTGACGATAAGACACGCCTGGATCGGCGAGAACCCGAACTCAACGAGGCCACGCCGGGGGATGCACGCGACACGACAACGCCAATTGCGGCAGCGCGGAGCCTGCAAACACTGTTGCTCGACGGTGTCCTCTCCGCTCCGGCTCGGAACGAACTGACACAATGGATGCTCGGGGATCAAGTTGCCGATGCCTTGCTACGCGCTGGCTTGCCGAGGGATTGGCAAATTGCGGACAAGTCGGGAGCAGGTGGTCACGGATCACGTTCCATAATCGCCGTTGTCTGGCCGCCCAAGCGTTCAGCCGTCATTGTGGCGATCTACATCACCCAAACCGCAGCGTCTATGTCGGCAAGCAACCAGGCGGTGTCCAGAATCGGATCAGCCTTAGCAAAGGCGTTGCAATGAGCGTTCCCGCCTCAGTGCACACTTAGCGTGCTTTATTTTCCGTTTTCTGAGACGACCCCAAGCATGCCATGGTGCGCATGCCTTTCCAGTAGAAATTTCCTGCCCGCTTGATGACCGCATCCACCGTGCTGAGCAAGTAGCCGTTCCATGATTTCTCCAGCCCCGCCCAGTAGCGCTCAATGGCGTTGTATTTGCTGTGGTACGGCGGGTAGTAAACCAGCCGCACACACAGCCCCGTCAGATCCGCAAACTCTGTCATGCGCAGAAGGAATTGACTGCGCCGACCATTGCACTCTGGTCCGTTGTCCAAATTGATCACGAGCCGCTTGAGCCCTGTCAGCTCTGCCTTTCTGTGCTGCCACCACAGAAGTAATCCATCGACCATGAAGTCGCTGGTCTTGTAGTTCGTGCCAAAGAACAAGAACGATTGGCCACCAACGGGTTCAAGTATGCCGGCGGGCACCAACTTTTGCTTCATGCACATGTCATGGTCCAAGGCTTTGAGCGCCTCGGTGCCACGCGAGCGTCCTCCTCGGCAATACTCGCCAACATGAACCGTTGCCTTGGTGTCGATGCTGATTCTCAGGGTGTGCTGATCTGCATCGGCCAGTGCGTTCACGCCTCTGACGTTGTCGAAGATGTCATCGGTTTCGGCGGTTTTTTTTGAACCTTTGATTTGGCCACTGTGCGCAGTCGGTAGCCCTGGCGGTTCAAGAGACTGGAGATGGTGCGCACACTGGGCAGCTCTGCCTCAGACCAGCCCTTTTGTACGAGCGCCCCATGCACTGCCTTGGCCGTCATGCGGGTGTACAGCAAGGTGGTGCGCAAGCTCGACTCAGATTCGCTGTCAGGCTCCATGATGGCCTGTATCTCAACCAGCAGCTTGGGGTACTTGGCCTCGGTTTTTGGCTTGCTTCTGGCACTGATGTCATTGATGCAGGCAATGCCTGTTTGATGCTCATGAATGCCCAATTCAACGGCGTTTCGATTCCAGCCAAACACGTCCTCTGCCACCCGGTACTTGCCATCGAGCAACGCCATCGTCACATCACCCATTGCACTGCGCCGCACAGGCCATTCAATCAAGTCAATCAGCCGTCCAATCAACTCCACCATCTCCGTCGATACGCCGTTGCGCTCCAGTGTGCTCGTCTTCATCCGCAGCAACTCCGCTTGTCTAAAATCAAGCCATCATAAGCGGGGCCTTGGTTTTTTCCTTCTCCCTTGGTCTCCGGCTGCCCCATCGCCGCCATGGCCAGCCTCAGCTTGGCTGCCGTCATCTTGAATGGCCGCCCACCTTTGCGGCCCCGTGCTCTTGCGGAAGCCAACCCCGCCACCGTGCGCTCGGTGATCAACTCCCGCTCAAACTCAGCCAGGGCAGCGAAGATGCCAAAGACCAGCTTGCCCGCCGCAGTGGTGGTGTCGATGGCTGCACCGTGTCCGGTCAAGACCTTCAACCCAATGCCACGTGTGGTCAGGTCATGGACGGTGTTGATCAGGTGGCGCAAGTCTCGGCCCAGCCGATCGAGTTTCCACACCATCAGGGTGTCCCCCGGTCGCAGGGCTTTGAGGCAAGCGATCAGGCCGGGTCTGTCTTCTCGCTTGCCGGAGGCTTGGTCTTCATAGAGGTGCGCCGGATCGACGCTGGCCGCGATCAGCGCATCACGCTGCAAGTCCGTGGCCTGGGAGCCGTCTGCCTTTGATACCCGCATGTAGCCAATGAGCATGTTTTCCCTCTGTCACATATACGTTCGATTAAGTGACATTGTGAAACCAAAAGCCACAGGCATCAAAATTTG
>ERZ724524.214-NODE-214-length-36694-cov-5.387975_pt1 | contig 36694 bp, 35 predicted proteins | sample MGYA00376057_ERZ724524 | MGnify/ENA primary metagenome ERZ724524 (study PRJEB28724, sample SAMN07190888) | wastewater metagenome | isolation source: influent of sewage treatment plant in Hong Hong | place: USA: Christiansburg, Virginia | collected 2016-03-01 ...
GCATAGCGCTGGACATCGGCCCCGTTGGCCTTGGCCAGTTGCATGGCGTCGATCAGCGAGGCATGGTTGAGCTTGTCGGCGAAAACGGCATCACCGCGCCCGGCCAGCGTCGGTGTTACGGCAAGGTTGGCCAGATAACCAGTGGAGAAGGTCAGGGCACGCGGGAAGCCGGTGAAGGCGGCAATTTCCTTTTCCAGCGCTTCATGCGGCGCGAGGTGGCCGCTGACCAGATGCGAGGCACCGGCGCCGGCACCCCACTGCAAGGAACCATTGGCCATGGCCTGGGCGATCTCCGCATTGCCGGCCAGACCAAGGTAATCGTTGCTGGCAAAATTAATCAGGTTTTTGCCGTCGACCGTAACAGTTCGCCCACAGGACGATTCCAGCATGCGGCGGCGGCGGGTCAGGCCGGTGGTTTCGATTGCGGCGAGTTCGGTACTTAGGCGATTTTCGATCATTTTGGTTTTCGACATTGGGTGGGCTTCAAACCAGCGTGAAGTGTTTGCGCCCCGGCAAACGGTAGGTTTCGAAATCGGCGTTATCCAGGGTCCAGATTTTAGTACAGCCGGTTTTCAGCGCGGCGACGACGAGCGAGGCATCCGCCAGATCCATGGGCCGGACGGCGTAACGCTCGATCCAGTCAATCGCCGTCACCAATTCATCGCGACCGAGCGGCAGCAGTTCCAGCCCGCCACGTTCGATCCAGTGATAAAGCGGCAATGTGGCGTTGATCGAGTCCGTAAGGTGGGCAAACTCGGAGAGAACGGCCCAGGTGGTTAGCAGACGCCCACGATGGTTTTCGAGTGTCTCAGTGCACCTGAGATGAAACTTGTCGCGCTTGTTGGCCAGTGCAACGAGCGGACCGGTATCGACGAGGAGCGTCTCCATTAATCGTGCTGACGCCCATGTTTACTGGCGATGGCAGCGCGCACCGCATTCCGGCTATTTTCGGCCGCATTTTCATCAAGCGAGAGCGCCCCGACAAAACCGGTTTCGCAGGCTAATTCGAAAGGTGTCTTTAGTGGTGACTCGGCAGTGAATCGGTTTTGAAGAAGCTCAATAATCACTTCCGATTTGCTGCGTTTGGTTTCCACGCAATAGCGCGCCAGCGCCTGTTCGAGACGCTGGGGAATGCGAACGGTGGTAGTCATGTCATCGCTCCAAAACAGGTTGTATTAACGGTAATACAAAGTTGCTTTTGGCGCAAGTTGACCAATTTGTCACCCGGCGAACCAGAGTACGTTTGGGATGTTTAGTGGGTTTGGAAACCGCATGATTATTTATGGTTAGCCTGTTTTAGCGTAGGAGTAGTCTATTGAGCATGGTGATCATCAGATTGATCTTGCCCTCGCTGACGTTCAAGGCTGGCATGAAGCCCAGCAGATTGGGATGCGGCGAATTGAGCAACAGGCTTCGCGGTGTGTTTTCCTGCGCCCGGCAGACAATACCGGCCCACGTTTATCAGCCAATCTAGGCGCGCAACAGAACGGAACCAGGCTCACCCTGCGAACAGTGTTTCGCGGATAGTTCAAACAGGCATTTCGACTGGTATTGTCAACGTGCCTTGATGTCGGCGAGAAAACCAGGTGCCAGCAGATGTTTAATCGCCGCAATGCCAACCACTGTCAACAGCGAATTGCTGTCGAAGTGCCGCCCTGATCGCCTGATTCAAAACAGAAAATAAGTCTTGCGTCTTGCCTGCTGTCGTAGCGAGCTGGTTATGGCAATGGGACGACTACCTCACAATTCAAGTAATTGCTTTCTGGATTGGCGAAAATTTACCTTCTGGAGTAAAAAAAATTGCCGATGCCGAGGTGAAGTTAGTGAATCAGCTGGTTTATTTCAATAATTGGCATCATCACCGCGAGCACGATGAGCAACACGAAGAGACCCATGGTCAGCACCATTATTGGCTCAAGCAGGCTGGTCAGTAACATCAGGCGTCGTTCAACCTCTGATTGCTGGGTGCGTGCGGCATGTTCGAGCATTTCAGCCAGTTTGCCGGTGGCTTCACCGTTGTCGATCAGTTGCACCAGCAGCGGCGGGAAACGTTCGCTGCGGGCAAGGGCGCGTGACAATCTGACCCCTTCGCGAACATCATCACCGACTTGCGCCATATCGACTTGCAAGGCTTTGTTGGATAGGGTTTTTCTGACGGTATCCAGCGCCTGCAAGAGTGGTACGCCGGCCGTGACCAGCATGGCCAGGGTTGAGGCGGCACGTGCGGTGTCAATTGCCAGCCAAGTCGAACCAATGACGGGCATACCGAGGATTCGCTGGTCGGCACGGACACGAAAAGCTGGTTGGCACCAAAGCTGACTAATGCCCCAGAAGCCACTTACCGCAACGAGCAGGATCAGCCACCAGTTTTCACGCAATAGATTGGAAATGCCGATCATCAGTCGGGTGAGTAAGGGCAGCTGGGTTTTGGTGTGCTCAAAAACAGAAACGACCTGCGGTACAACATAAATCAGCAGGCCGCCAACGACTAGCAATGCAACAATACAAACGATTGCCGGGTAGGCCAGTGCGGTGATTATCTTGAGTTGCAGCGCATGGCGTGCTTCGAGAAAATCGGCCAGGCGCAGGGCGACGCCAGACAGATCGCCAGCGCTTTCACCAGCAGCAATCACTGCGCAATAAACGCTGGGGAAGGCTTCTGGCTCGCTGTAAAGCGCATCCGAAAGACTGCTGCCGGATTCAACTTCGTTGCGCACCCGGGTTAGCACGGCACGAATTTCCGGCAGGGTTTCCTGCTGGATCATGGCGGCGAGCGCGCGGGACAGGGTCAAGCCGGCAGCGAGCAGGCCGGCCAGTTGTCGTGTCAGGTAAGAAAGGCGGGCGGCATTCCAGCGTCGGCGTGAAAAAAAGCCGGTTTGCCCGGATTTGGTCCGGATTTCTTCAATTTCAAGTACCCACAGGTCTTGCTCACGTAACTGGCTGCGGGCTGATCTGGCGTTGTCAGCCTCGATCTTGCCGGAGCGGATCTGGCCATCATCGTCACTGGCCTGGTATTTGAAAAAGCCCATGTTTGAACTAGTCGCGCGTGGCGCGCGCCACCTCTTCGGCGGTAGTGATGCCGGCTTCAATCCAGCGCGCGGCATCGCTGCTCATCGAAATCATGCCATCCTCGTGGGCGATGCGCCGTATTTCGGATTCCGCTGCCCCATCATGAATGCAGGTGGCGAGGCGCGGCGTCACGGTGAGCAACTCATAAACCCCGGTGCGGCCGAGATAGCCGCTGCCGTTGCATTTAGCGCAACCTACTGCCAGCCAGCGACCATTTTCATCCTGGTGCCGGCAGTGTAGGCAGAGTTTGCGTACCAGACGCTGGGCCAGTACGCCGGACAGGCTGCTGGCAAGCAGAAAGGGTTCGATACCCATATCGATGAGTCGGGTGACGGCTGAGGGAGCATCGTTGGTGTGCAGCGTGGCCAGCACGAGGTGGCCGGTCAACGAGCCTTGTACGGCAATTTGCGCAGTTTCCTGATCGCGGATTTCGCCGATCATGACAACATCCGGATCCTGACGCAGGATGGCGCGCAAGGCGCGGGCGAAATCCATGCCGATGCGGCTGTGCGCCTGCGTCTGACTGATACCGCTCAGTTCGTATTCAATTGGGTCTTCCACAGTCATGATATTAAGTTCATCACGTGGCAGGCGCGAGAGGGCGGCGTAGAGTGTGGTGGTTTTGCCGGAACCGGTCGGGCCGGTGACCAGCACAATGCCGTGCGGCTGGTTAAGGAGCTGGTCAAAAATGACTTGCGAAGGCGCCGACAGGCCCAGTGTGTCGAGTTGCATGCGGCCACGGTCTTTGTCAAGCAAACGCAGCACGGCGCGTTCCCCACGGCTGACCGGTAATGTCGAGACGCGAACATCAATGGCCTTGGCGCCGATACGCAGCGCAATACGACCGTCCTGTGGCAGGCGTTTTTCGGCAATATCAAGGCTGGCCATGATTTTGATACGTGAAATCAGCGCGGCATGAAGGCCGGGGTGCGGGTGAGCAATGTCGCGCAGAATGCCGTCGATGCGCAGGCGCACCACACTGGCTGACTCGAATGGCTCGATGTGAATATCGCTGGCGCCATCGCGAACCGCCTGATTGAGCAGGGCGTTGATGGTGCGGATGATCGGCGCATCGTTGTCGCCATCAAGCAGGTCGGAACTCTCAGATACTTCTTCCATCAGCCTTGCAACGTCAACGTCCTGACCGAGTGCATCGACAGCGGCGGCGGCGTCGTTATCCTGCCAGGCGTAATGCGCTTCGAGACGGCGGACAAAATCGGAGCTCTCAGTTCGTGTCACGCGCAACGGGGCGGCCAGACGCTGGACTTCGGCAATGGCTGTGATCGGCGTTGATTCGTCGACCAGAACATCGGTTTTGCCGTCGCTGTTGCCGAGGATCAGAATATGTTGCTGACGTGCAAAAGCGTAGGGTAGACGCAAGCTGTCGCGTGTTTCCTGGTTCATTTTTCTTCCGGGAAAACGGGCAGGTCGCGATGCATGCGCATCAAAGGGAAAGGATCACGAGCTGTAACACCACTTTCGAGTGGTGGTAGTAGCGGAGCTCCAAACTCCGGCATGGTCAGGCGTTTTTCCGGCAGGTTGTCGATGTTTTTGCTGCGCATGTAGTCATAACGATCGGTTACCAATCCACGGCTGTCTTCTGGCGTGCGCACCACGTAAGGCCGCAGGAAAACCATCAGGTTGGTTTTTGAGCGCTTGCGGTTGTCGTAACGGAAGAGGGCACCAATGAAGGGAATGTTGCCGAGAAATGGAACCATTTCGACGCTGCCTTTTTCACTATCTTCGATCAGACCACCAAGCGCAATGATCTGGCCGTCGTCAACAAGCACAGTGGTTTCAATGGCGCGCTTGTTGGTGGTGATCAGGTTGGTGCTTGTGGTGCTGGCGACATTGCTGGTTTCCTGATAAATCTGCATGCGTACAATGCCGCCATCAGAAACCTGGGGTTTGACTTTGAGCGTCAGTCCGACGTCTTTGCGTTCAACTGTCTGGAAGGGATTCACCGTCGCTGTATTGCCGGTAGATGCGTATTGCCCGGTCACGAAGGGAACGTTCTGGCCGATGATGATGCGCGCTTCTTCGTTGTCCAGCGTCATCAGATTTGGTGTAGACAAAATATTGGCCTTGCCGGTGGTTTCAAGTGCACGCGCCAGTAGGCCAAGATTGCCGATGGTGACACCGCCGATGGAAAGCGCGGTGCCGTTGATCAGACCGAAATTGAGGCCGCCGCCCGGCGTTGGGAGTGCTCCGCTGGCACCTGCATTGCCCAAGGTGAGAATGTTGCTGCCCGAACCTGGGGTTGTAAAGTTGGTGCCGCCAAATACATTGGTTGAATTGCTGACGCCTTGCCACTGGATGCCGAATTCGGCAACATTTTCAGCCGAAACTTCGACGATCAGGCTTTCAACAAAAACTTGCGCACGGCGCATGTCGAGCTTGTCGATTATGCTGCGCAAATTGCGGTATACCGGTTCGGGTGCGGTGATGATCAGCGAGTTGGTACTTGGGTCGGCCTGGATCATGCCACCACCGGTGCTATTGTTGCTGACGGAATTCAGGCTACCGTTGTTCGTTGTATTGCCATTGCCGCTTGCGCTAGCGAACCCTGAGCCATTGCCGTTGCCGGTTGTATTGTTGCCTGACTGAAATGCAGAGTTGCCAGGCGCCAGGCTGCTGCTTGCTGATGCGCCTGATGTTCCGCTGTCACCACTGATCACGGAACGCAGAATACCGGCGAGTTTGCTGGCTTCGGCATTTTTCAGATAAACGATGTGTATGTTGCCGGGCTGGCTGCTGGGCTGATCTAGTTCTTCAAGCAGGCGGGTGGCGAGTGCGACGCGACCGGGGCTGCTGGAGCGAATGATCAGGCGATTGCTGCGTGAATCCGCCATGATGCTGATGCGCTGGCCCGGGTCGGCTGCCGTTCCGCCACCTTCATCGAGTGATTTGCTGAGCAGGGCGGCCATGTCACTGGCAACGGCATGCTGTACCGGCAAGACCTTGACGTCGGATATTTTTGAATTATCGACCGAGGCAATGATGCGCGCCAGACGGTTGATGTTTTCAGCATAGTCGGTAATCACCAGCGTGTTGTTGGCAGGGTAGGCGGTGATGCTGTTATTGGGTGATATTAGTGGGCGCAGCACGGGCAACAGATTGTTGGCTGACTCCATGCGCAGCTGGAAGACGCGGGTGATGACCTGATCGCCACGCCCGTTCATGTCGCCTTGCCCGCGAATGCTGCCGCCATGCAACTTGGCATCGGCTTCCGGCAGTACCTTTGCGACGCCATCGGCTTCGACCACCGAAATGCCTTGCAGGCGCAAGGCTGAGAGCAGCGTTGATAAGGCTTCCTCACGATTCAGCGGGCGCGGCGATACCAAGTTGATCTTGCCTTTGACGCGGCCATCAATGACGAAATTTTTCTGGGTAAATAGGCCGAGCGCTTTGATCAACGTGTCGATTTCGGCATCGACAAAATTGAGCGTGACCTTCTCGTCTGCGGCTAGCTGGTTAGGCGGTGCAGCGTTGGAAATGCCTTGCACGCAAAAAGTCAGTGCAAGGGTCAGGGCCAGGGTACGGAGAGAGAAGGGGGCGGACATGATTATTAGAATCGCAAGGTAGTGATGCCGTTACTGGTGGGGCCGAGGATATTCAAGAGGCCGGCGAGTTTTTCGGCAGCTTCTGGATCGCTGCGCGCGGTGCCACTAAAAGGATGACCTGAGACTACTTCGCCGCTCAATTGCAGCGGGCCACGCAGGGTACTTAATTGCAGCCGTCCAGGCTGGACGGAAATACGATAGTCGCCGAGTTGGGGCAGTGGCGAAAGGGATGAGCGGGCCGCACGCCATTCGATAACCATCTGCTCGGCATTTTGCCAACTGAGATTGAGTAGTCCGCCGGGGCGCACGAGGGTGAATGGGGGACCAAGATGTTGCAGGGCGCTGGCCGGCAACTGGGCTTGGCCGGGGCTGAGCTGAAGTTTGCCGCGCCACTGGGCAGAGAACGGAGTGCTTAACCAGGGGGAGCCGGAAATACGGAAGCCCGGCCCTTCCGGTTCAAATTCCCATTGCAGGCGCCCTGGCATGGTCAGGGCGGATTGTCCGGGCTGGCTGACGGAAACCCAGGCTGATCCACGCCACCAGAAGCCATCTGCGTCGGCTAGCGTAATTCGTTGCTGGGAGAAGTGTGAAACAACGCCGGCGAGCAGTGCAGCAGGCGCACTGATCATGGCTACCAGCAGGCTGCAAAATAACAAGGTACAGAAACGCAGAATGGATTTCATCGGCTGGCCCCACCAATAGTCTGCCAATCAATACGGACATCAAGTCGAATTGCCCCTTCACCGGCCAGTGTTTCGAAGGTGCCCGCACTAGGGGCGAGTTGAATCTCGCGCTGGGCAGTGGCCAGCCACTGGGTAAGGGCTTCGGGCGGCAAACCCTTGCCTGTTGTACGTACGCCCTGACCGGTGTTTTCGCTGCGCAGGGCGATTTGCTGCTGCTTGGCGAGCGCGTTCAGCGCAGCAACCAGAGCGTCGGCGGTCCATTGCTTTTGTGGTCTGGCCTGGGCTTCACGAATCGCACTGGCCATGCTTTGGGCGCGACCAGCATCGAGCCGTAAACGCGGTAGTTCGGCCTCTAATTTTTGATTTGTTACGGTCAACCACGCAAACAAGCTAAAAATTATGATCGCACCAGCCAGCAACAAGTGTTGACCATTTAATTTGGGGAGCTTCGCCGGCCGGCTCATGATCCCTCCTGTGCGCTGATGACGGCTTCGCGGCCATTGCTGCGCCACGTAATTTCGAAGTGGCCGAGTTTGGCGGGCTGAGTCGTTGGGGCAACGGCATAGCGCAGAATCAACTGACCGTTGGCAAATTCGCCAGCCGCTGGAACGGGTTGTCCTGGTAGCTGTTTACGCAGTTGGGCGGCCGCATCAATTAGCGGCAGCAACTGGCGCGGATTACTGCCGGGATCGGCTTGGCCGTTCAACTGGTCAAGTTGATGCCGCAGCAGGAGGCGGGCATCCATCATGACCGGTTGGCCGGGGTTGAGTGATACGTAAATTGCACTGGGCACTGCTGCAAGTTGGCGCTTCTCCAGCGCTAGTCGGGCGGTGTCGATCCCCAGACCGAGCAAGTAAATAAGGAATGGCAAGAACAGCCAGCCAAGCATGGCTTGCAAGGGTTGCAGCCATGACTGAGCCCTGTTGAAACGGTCACTGCGCTGGCGTGGCAGATCAATATTGAGGTCGTCGATCAGGTTCCAGTTCAGGCGATCCGGCAGCGCTATTTGGGGGATGCTGGGGCAGGCGACGCCCAGTGCATCAGCCAGCGCCGCATCGCCACCAAGCAGGTCGTTACCGATGCGCATCGCCCAGCGCAATTCGTCGCTGCTGGCCGGGTTGATCCAGGCCGCTACGCCCGTAGGTTGATCGAGCAGTGCCAGCGCCGGGGTGCCAACACGTTCGACATTGATTGATAATCTATTCAGTGCCTTGAGCAAGCTGTCGAGTGCAGGGCGTGGCACTGCGGCAATCCAGCGCTGACCATCGGTGCTGTCGGGGCCAACTGTGCAGTGCAGGTTGGCGACGTCACCGGCAACAATATCCTCGATGGCATTGGGCAGCGCCTGGCGTAGGCGTTTGATTGGCAGTTTGGGCAGTTTGCGCCGCAGCAGCAAGACATCGGCACTGTCGAGCCAGAGTTCTACATTACGCCCGCGCCAGGCATCGAGCGTGCTCGCCTGCATGCCGCTGACAGTAAGGTTCCACACAGGCAAGGCGGCAAGTTGTCTGGCGTCACTGCTGTTGATGTTGCGCAGCGGTGGAAGGAGCAAAACGGGCAGTTTCATGAAGCCTCACGCTGCCAGATGACGCGACTGGCGCGCCCGTTACGTTCAATAGCCCATTCGTAATGCCGCGTCAGACGACCGAAAATGACATCGCCTTCAACCAGAAAATAGCGGCTGTTGGTGGTTAGCAGATCGTTGGGGAATGTCAGATTGGTATCATTCAGTCGCTGCATGGCATCGGTGAGATTGCGGAAGTCGGCTTGATCGCGCAACGTTACCAACTGCCGAACCTGGCTGTCAGAAAAAGTTGGCAGGGCGGCAGCCAGAACACTTGTGCTGGCTGTGTTCAGATTGATCAGCGTAGTGCGCGGCAGCCAGGTTAGCTGGCTTTCAAGTTGCGGCCAGTAGGGGCGTAGCTCGGGGGCATTGGCCAGTTGTTCGATCCGGCTCCAGGCACGACCACTGGCCAGTGCATTGTTCTGATTGGCGCTGAAAAAGCGCTGGGCAAATGCCTTGGCTTCTCCGGATGAGGCGCCAGCACCCTGCATCAATCGTTCAAAGATAATCAGGGCAGCAGGATCAACTTTACCCTGGCCGTTGAGGCGCGCGACGTTGAAACGGGCCTGCAAATCGCTGATCCGGCCACTTAGATCACCCAGCTTTTCACTGTGAGGGCTATTCTTGTCGAGCAGGTTTTCCTGCAGTGGCGTGCTGGGCAGGCCTTGTGCCCAGACCTCCCCAAGGTGATCAGTTGAACTTGATTGCGCGTCGCCGGACATAACCAGCCGCGCCCACTCAAGTCCGCCGCGGGCGATCCACTGCATCTGCATGCCGGCTGCCGCATTTTCCAATCGACGCAATGTCACATGCTGGCGCCAAACCATGCCTGTTACCGTTACCGCGACCAGCATGGTCAACAGCAAGGCGGTAACAATGGCGACTCCATGTTGTTTGTGGCGAAAGTTGTTTTGGCTAGGGATGATCACTGCGTCAGGGTAAATACACGAATGAATGGCTGATCGAAGAGCGTTAATGATACTTGAACCGCGCTGGGCGCTCCCGTGCTGCTGCCATTGGGCGGGTTGAGCCAGCTTCCGCTTGGGTTCCAGTAGGCCAGCTTCCAGCGGCTGGCAGGGGCGAGGATGATGGTTTGAATCTCCGTTGCGTCTGTCGCCTCGCGCAAAGGGCGTTCGCTACGTTGCAAGCCGCTGGCAACAATTTGATAAGTCACCAGACGATAGCGGGCTTGCTCAGCATCGGGTGCGTCGCGCAGTTCATTAAACACGGCCATGGTGACAATAGTATTACCGGCATCATCGTTACTGGTCTGCATAAGTGGCACCCCGTCGGTTGCCGGCAAGGCGGGAATCAGGTGCGTCAGGTCTCGCGCCAGCCAGCGCCAGGTTTCATTGAGCGCGGCCAGTTCCTGAGTGCGTTTGTCCAGACCATCGCGACCGCGCAGCATGCCGTCCAGCCCGCGATAACCGAGTACGCTAACCAGGGCCAGCAGACTGACGGCAACCAGTAGCTCGATCAGGGTGAAACCAGCGGCCTGCTTGTTCCGCTTCATTGACGTGGTACCGAACTACCAAAGGCCATCAGTCGCGCGACCATGCGGTCTTTTTTATCACCATTCAGGCGCCAGACTTCGACGACTATTTTGCGAATGCTGCCGTTTGGTGTGGCGCTAACTTCCTGAACGCAACGTAGCGCCCAGCGTCCTTGCGGGCAATCGCTCTCGCTGATGCCGACATTCGGAAACGGAGAAGTCAGAAATTGCTCCTGTAAGCGGTTGTCAGCACTCCACAGGGCAACCAGACGCAATTCTCCTTCCAGCGTACGATCAGTCATGGCACCGATGGCGCGCAACCCGGCGCCAAGGCTGACGGCAACAATCGTCAGCGCAACAAGTACTTCAATTAGTGTAAAGCCGGCTTGGCGCAAATTCATGGTGCCGCTAGCAAACGGTAACGGCCAAGCGCATCGCCAGCAATGCCAACCTGCTGCTCCAGCGCGTCAATGCGTAGTGAAAAAGGGAGCGCGCGGCCACCTGGTTCAAAACGTAACTGGTTGCCCAAGGTGTCTGGTTCCAGACGCACGCTGGTAACGGCAAAAGGCCATTGCCGGGCACGCAGCAGATCGTCGGCCACCGGCTGCCAGCGACCATTGCGTTCGCGGCGCTGAAAACTATAGCCTTGCGGAGAAAAGCTCAAGGCCAGCGGCTGGCCGGTGACTTCAGCCTCATCGCGCGCTACTGACAAAATCTGCAACAGACGATCGGCCTCCGCCTCCAGGACTCGCTTCGGCCCGGAACGTCCGGAAAGTACGATCACACTACCGGCGATACCGATAATGGCAACGACAATCAGGATTTCGATCAGCGTAAAGCCGCGTTCTGCCAATTAAAGATCCCAGGAGCCAACATCGCTATCAACGCCGTTGCCACCGGGTTTGCCATCGGCTCCCAGACTGAAGACATCAACTTCACCTTTGATGCCGGGTGAGAGATATTGATACGGATTGCCCCACGGGTCTTTGGGCAGCTTGTCAAGGTAGGACTGCCATCGCTGCGGCACTGGCTCCTGCGTCGGTTTGACCACAAGTGCCTGCAAACCCTGCTGGGTTGAGGGGTAACGGAAGTTGTCGAGGCGATACAGTTTGAGCGCCTGCAACACCTGCGCCACATCCTGCTTTGCGGCAACTGCACGAGCCTCGTCCGGGCGTGACATGATCCGTGGCACGATAAGCGCTGCCAGAACGCTGAGGATGACGATGACGACCATCACTTCAATAAGCGTAAAACCGCGTGCGTTGTGTTTCAAGGTAACTGACATGGACATTCGGGGATTTGTGATAATGTCGAAGGAATCCTGATTATATGAACTTTATACTCACTATGACTCCCTTTGGCACGCAATATCGCAAACCACCATTTATCGCTCTGCTAGCCACTGCAGGCGTTGTCGGCTATTGGGCGGTACGGCTGCTTTCACCCCTGCCGGCGCCTTTGCCCAGCGAGCCTATCGCCGCCACCGTTGTCAGTACCGGCCAACCGCTGCAACCCGCCGAACTTTGGCTGACTGCCGCTACACCACAAACCAGCAAGATCAAATTGCTGGCTATCATAGGCAGCCCCAGCGGGCAAGGGCGTGCCGTATTCAATGTTGATGGCCAATCAGTTGCTGGCAGCACCGGCGAAAACCCTTTGCCTGGTTGGCGGATTGTTGCCGTTAGACCTGTTACGGTCGACCTCGAAATTGACGGAAAAATTCAAACCTTGAGCCAGCCACAGCCCCTATCCGAACAGTAAGAATTGGGTTCCCCATGCATTTCGTCTAATAAAGGGCTGAATCGCCCCGGTTTTCATGGAGGCTATTTGGTTTAAGTTAAACAGCAACTTCTGTCATGGCGAGTTGCTGGTAATAGTTAGCCTCAGCTTCGGCTGGCGGGATATTGCCGATGGGTTCGAGCAAGCGGTGGTGATTGAACCATGACACCCATTCGAGCGTTGCCAGTTCGACGGCCTCCATCGTTTTCCGGGGACACGGCGGTGAATCAATTCTGCCTTGTAGAGCCCATTGATTGTTTCTGCTGGGGGTTATCGTAACTGTCGCCTCGACTTCCTACAGACGGTTCTATACCCGCCTCACCGAGGCGCTCGGTATAGCGGATGGAAACATACTGCGACCCTCTGTCGCTGTGATGTATCAGGACATCCGATAACTTTGGCTGTCTGGCATATAGTGCTTGCTCCAAGGCATCAAGCACGAAATCTGTCCGCATGGAACGGCTGACCCGCCAGGCGACAATGAGCCGAGGGAAGATTTTGATGACAAACGCCACGTACAGCCAGCCTTGTCAGGTCGAGGCATAGGTAAAATCCGACACCCACAACTGGTTTGGGCAGCCCGCCCGGAATTGAGGATTGACCCGATCCAGCGGGCAGGGAACAGCTTTGTCAGGCACGGTGGTTCGCACCACTTTGCCTCGCCGAGTACCTGCCAACCCCAAGCGTTTCATCAGTCGCTCAACCATGCAGCGTGCGACATCAATCCCTTCACGGTTGAATTGATGCCAGACTTTGTCGGCACCACACACCTGCAGGTTGGCTTGCCAGACGCGCTCAATCTGCGGCAGTAAACGATCATCGCGCTGGGCGCGGACAGGTCGGAGTGCCGGGTTGTGCTGACAGGCTTCATACCGTCGATAGCCTGGCGGGGCGACCTGCAAAACCTTGCAGATCGGCTCGACCCCGTAAGTGTCGCGATGCTGATCAATGAAGCCTTTCAGGATTTGAGTTGGCGCTTGAGCTCCACCTGGGCAAAAAACGCACTGGCCAATTTCAGGATTTCATTGGCCCGACATAGTTCCTTAACCTCGCGCTCCCCCGTCTCTACCTGATTTTTGCGCACCCATTCGTGAAGGGTCTGGGGCGCACATCCAATCTTCAGAGCAATCGATTCAATCACTGCCCAGTGAGACGGATAGTCAGGGCGGTGCTCTTGCACCATGCGAACTGCACGCTTACGGACTTCAGGAGAAAACTTGTTTGATTTGTCCATGGCTCAATCTTCTCAGCGGCTGGAACCTCCTCAAAACCCGGGGCGATTCAAACAATACTCCCTCGAACTTGTGCGATCTCCTGGCGCCTTAATCTCTAAGCAGTCTGTGAGGTAAGATTCTCGCCAGCAATTTTCATAGAACTGTTGACGGAGGTTGGGTGCGGAATGGTCGATTTATTTTCCCGCAGTTGCTTCGACTATCCGGCGGGTAGTCCAGCGTGAGTCTGCGCGCAAGAATCCTTCTGCTGGTGCTGGTGGCCTCGGTGCTGCCGGTGCTTGCCATGTTCTGGCTGCTGCTGGATAACCGGGCCAAGACGGTGGTCGAAGCGCGTGAGCAGCTGGTTGCCCGGGCGCAGATCATCGCCAATGATCTGGATGACAAGATTTCCGGCACGACGCAACTGCTGTTTGGGCTGGGCCGAGTGCCTATCGTGGGTGGTGACGACAAGGCAGCTTGTTCGATGTTTCTCGCTGAAGTGCTCAAGGAGCATCCGCAGTACACCGGCTTGCTTACCATCAAGCCGGATGGCAATTTGCATTGCGACTCCTTGCGCTCGGGACGCAGCCTGAACCTCAATGACCGCGCGTATTTTCAGCAGGCGCTAACTGCGCCGGGCGTTGTTGTTGAGGCGGCAGTCGGTCGCCTGACCGGCAAGGGTGTGCTGCAGATAGCCTACCCGGTGCGCAGTGCCGAGGGGGTGTTGCGCTATGTCTTGCTGGCGTCGCTGGATATGGATGCCTATGGCCATTCGGTGGCGCAGTCGCTGCCTTATGCGCGCATGAATTTTCAGGTATGGAACCGCGACGGTAAGGTCGTCATGGACAATCCGGCGCCGGGAGCGGTGCGGCTTGCTGTTGAGACTGAGCAGCGCGAGTTCATGTTGGGGCAATCGACTACGCGCGTACAAACGCTGGGCGCCGGGGCGCAAACCCGGATCTGGGTAAAGGCAGCGCTGCCTCGCGCACAGGATCTCGGGCTAGGTCTGGCCTTGTCGGTTCCCGAGGCTGATCTGAATGAACGGGTTGATGGCCAGTTCAGACGGGCGCTGTTTGGTCTGGCCGCGCTGGCAGTTTTGACCTTTCTTGGCGCTGCCGTGCTCAGTGAGTTTGCCGTACGGCGGCAGGCAGCGCGCCTGATGCAAGCGATTTCGCGGATGGATGCCGGTCACTACAGCCCGCAGATCGGCGCGCCTTATCCACGGGGTGAATTGGGCGATGTGATGCAGGCGCTGGATCGCATGTCGCGCTCTCTGGCGCATCAGCATCAGGAAATTGCGCGTAATACCGAAGCCCTGGAACGTCAGGCGCGGATTGATCCTTTAACCAGCCTGGCTAACCGCTTTATGCTGACTAGCCGACTCGATCAGGCGCTGAGTCATGCCAAGCGCGCCAATCGGGTAGCCGGCGTGTTGATGCTGGATCTGGACCGCTTCAAGACGGTGAACGACAGCCTCGGGCACAGCCAGGGCGATGAACTGTTGAAAGAGGTAGCCAAGCGGCTGAGCAGTTGCATGCGTGAAGACGATACCGTTTCGCGCTTTGGTGGCGACGAGTTTGTCGTCGTTTTGGCTGACATGGCCGATGTCAGCGATATTGTGCCGGTTGCGCAAAAAATACTGAATTCGCTGGTGCAGCCAGTCGAGATGGGGCCGCAGGTGCTTTCGGTCAGTACCAGTCTCGGCATCGCCGTTTATCCACGTGATGGTGAAACAGCCGACGAATTGCTGCGCTACGCCGATATGGCGATGTACCGCGCCAAAGGGCAGGGCGGCAATGCAATGGCCTTCTTTACCCAGGAAATGAAGCAGGCGTTGAAAGACCGGCTACAGATTGAGGCCGGCTTGCGCCGGGCGCTTGAGCAAGGTGAATTGCGCCTGCACTACCAGCCCATCATTGATGCCAAAAGTGGCCGTGTCACCTCAGCCGAAGCATTGGTGCGCTGGGCTGATCCACGGCATGGCCTCGTGTCACCCCTGCAGTTCATCCCGATTGCCGAAGAAACCGGGTTGATTGTGCCGATTGGTGACTGGGTGCTGCGTGAAGCGTGTGCCCAGGCGCGTAGCTGGCGAGACTTGGGTTTGGGTGATATCCCGGTAGCCGTCAATCTTTCGGCGCGCCAATTCAGCGCACAGTCGCTTGAAGAGTCGGTGGCGCAGGCCCTGCAAGCCAGCCATTGTCCGCCGTCGCTGCTGCAACTGGAGATTACTGAAAGCTCGATCATGGAACAGGTTGAGCAGGCGCTGGAAACCATGCATCGGCTGACGGCACTTGGCGTAAAACTGACCATAGACGATTTTGGTACGGGTTATTCGTCGCTGAGCCAGCTCAAACTGTTCCCGGTCAGCACACTCAAGATAGATCGCTCTTTCGTGCGCGACATCCAGATCGATGCCAACGAGGACGTACTGGTGGACGCCATCATCGCGCTCGCCCAGAAGCTTGGTTTACGCACCGTGGCAGAAGGTGTCGAGAATGAGGCACAAGTCGCCTTTTTGGCTGCGCGGGGGTGCGACAACTATCAAGGCTTCCTCTTTTCCCGGCCGTGCGAGCCGGATGTCTTCCTGCAGTTTGTGTCTGAACGAAACGCCTGATCCTGAATTTCAGGGGAAGATAGCCAGGAACAAAAAGACCGCAAACAGCACGAGGTGCACCGTACCCTGCATGATGGTGGCCTGACCGCCGATCACCGTGATGGCGCTGACCATCAGGGTCAAGGCAAGTAAAACGATTTCCTTGGCCGGCAGGCCGAGATCGAGCGTGATGCCCATCATGATGGCGACGGCACCGACTGCCGGGATGGTCAGGCCGATGGTGGCAAGGGCTGAGCCGAGGGCCAGATTGAGGCTGGTTTGTATCTGGTTGCGCCGAGCTGCGCGCAAGGCGGAGAGGGTTTCGGGAAGCAATACGAGCAGGGCGATGGCGATGCCGATGACGGAAAGCGGGGCCGCAATTGCTTCAACACCGCTTTTGATCGCTGGCGAGAGTTGTTTGGCCAGACCGACAACGCCGACCAAGGCAAGCATCAGCAACACAAAGCTGGCCCAGGCGGTGCTGAGCGTGGGGTGGCTGCCATGGTCTTCGGCCTCATTGGTCGTCGCGTCGTTCTCTGGTTTGTTCGGCAGAAAATGATCTTTGTGGCGCACGGTCTGCACAAAAACAAAAACCAGATAAAGAATGAGCGACATCAGGCTGGCAAAACCCAGTTGTGCAGTTGAGTAGGTTGGTCCGGGTGTGCTGGTGGTGAATTCGGGCAGAATCAGGGTGAGCGTAGTCAGCGCAGCGAGCACCGAAAGTGCCGCGCTACTGCCTTCGGCGCGGAAATGGACGATGTGGTGCCGAAGGCCACCGGCGAGCAGGCAGAGGCCGACAACACCGTTACAGATGATCATTACCGTCGCAAAAACGGTGTCGCGCGCCAGGCTTTGTGCCTCTTCGCCGCCGGAAAGCATCATGGAAATGATCAGGGAAACTTCAATGACCGTGACGGCGAGTGCCAGCACCAGCGTACCGAGTGGTTCGCCGATGCGGTGGGCGATGATCTCGGCGTGATATACGGCAACCAGCACAGTGCCGATCAAGGTTAGCGTAACCAGCGCGAGGAAAAGCGCGCTGCTGCTTTCGCCCATCCCGGAAGCGAGCAGGCCACAAGCGGCCAGCGGAATGATGATGGTCAGGGCTGGGAGATCGAGCAATCTGGGCAAGCGCACGGTGTTCCTGTTTGACGAAATTGATGTTGCTGAGAAATTGAATAGGGTCTCGGTATCGTGCGATACCTCCGCTGGATAGGCAAAGTGTATCCTCGCCCGGCCATTTTTTGCAGTGTGTTCGAGTTTTATCCGGCACTGATTTGGTCATTTCAACACTGGCTGTTTGATTCGGTGAGGTGTAGAATCAAATGGCGTAATGACTAGTCGGTCAGTAAATGAACGGGTGCCCCATGAATCGTTCTATTGTTGGTAAAGCTATAATTTTTGCCCTCTTGGCGGCGTTGACCGCAACAGTTGCCTACTATTTCTATCAGCAACGTCCGACGGGCTTACCGGCCGGGTTGGCTTCGGGTAATGGGCGGTTGGAAGCAATTGAAGTCGATGTCGCCACCAAGTTTGCCGGGCGACTGAGCGAACTTGTGCCACGCGAGGGCGATATGGTCATCGCCGGTGCGATAGTCGCGCGACTGGATGCCGATGATCTGCGCGCCCAGTTGCGGGCCGCCGAGGCGCAGGTGCTACAGGCACGCAAGGGCGTCGATGAAACGCGGGCCGGCGTGCGCAAGTCGGCCAGCGATGCGCGCCTGGCTGGTAAAAGCCTGAAGCGTTCCGAAGATCTGGTTAGTCGTGGTTTTATTTCCAAGAGCAAGCTGGATACCGATCAAACCGGCATGGAAGGCGCAATGGCCGGCATGGCGCAGGCGCAAAGTCGGGTTGGCGAAGCCGATGCGCTGGTTGCTGCCGCCGAAGCCAAGGTCGATGGCCTGAAGGTGGCGCTGAACGATAGCTCGCTGAAAGCACCGATCAGTGGTCGCGTGCTTTACCGACTGGCCGAGCCGGGCGAAGTGCTGGCGGCAGGAGGCAAGGTGCTGACCTTGCTTGATTTGTCCGACATGTTCATGACCATTTTCCTGCCTACCGACAAGGCCGGGCAGGTGATGTTGGGCAGCGAGGCGCGTATCGTGCTGGATGCCTTGCCAGGGCAAGCCGTGCCGGCAACAGTCAGCTTCGTGGCACCGAAGGCACAATTCACCCCGCGCGAGGTGGAAACGCGCACCGAGCGCGAAAAGCTGATGTTCCGCATCAAGGTCAAGGCGGATCCGGCCTGGCTGGCGGCGCATCGCGATCTGGCCAAGGGCGGCATGCCGGGCGTTGCCTATGTCCGGCTTGACGCCAATGTGGCGTGGCCGGCCAATCTGCAGATCAACGGGAAATAATCCAGCATGGACCGCGCGCCGGTCGCCAAATTATCTGGAGTCAGCCATCGCTACGGCGCCGTCGTCGCGCTGGAGGCGGTGGATATTGCGCTGCCGGCCGGCTGCATGGTCGGTTTGATCGGGCCGGATGGCGTGGGTAAATCTTCGTTGCTGGCGCTGGTTTCCGGGGCACGGATAATCCAGAGCGGCAAGGTTGAGGTACTCGGTGGCGACATCGGCGAACGGCGATTTCGCGCCTCGGTGCAACCACGCATTGCCTACATGCCGCAGGGGCTGGGCAAGAACCTGTATCCAACCTTGTCGGTCTTCGAAAACGTTGATTTCTTTGGCCGGCTATTTGGGCAGAGCAAGCAGGAACGCGAGCAGCGCATCGATGAACTGCTCACCAGTACTGGCCTGGAATCTTTTCGCGAGCGCCCGGCGGCCAAGCTATCGGGCGGCATGAAGCAGAAGCTCGGCCTGTGCTGCGCGCTGATTCACGACCCCGATCTGCTGATTCTCGATGAGCCGACAACTGGCGTTGATCCACTGTCGCGCCGCCAGTTCTGGGAGTTGATCGACACCATCCGCGCCCGGCGACCGGGCATGAGCGTACTGGTGGCGACGGCCTACATGGAAGAAGCCGAGCGTTTCGACTGGCTGGTGGCGATGGATTCGGGCAAAGTGATAGGCAGTGGCACGCCGGCTGAATTGCGCCAACAGACCGGTCAGAAAACGCTCGATGGCGCCTTCATCCAGTTGCTGCCGGAAGATCGTCGGCAGGCCCACCATGAATTGGTGATTCCGCCACGGAAGGCGGACGACGGGGTTTTCGCCATCGAAGCGGAAAATCTCTCACAGCGCTTTGGCGATTTTACGGCGGTTGACCACGTCAGCTTCAAAATTGCCCAAGGCGAAATTTTCGGCTTTCTCGGTTCCAACGGTTGCGGCAAGACGACGACGATGAAAATGCTGACCGGTCTGCTGCCACCTACAGAGGGCGAGGCCAGGCTGTTCGGCAAAACCGTCGATGCGCGGGATCTGGAAACGCGCAAGCAGGTCGGTTACATGTCACAGGCCTTTTCGCTATATGGCGAGCTGACCGTGCGCGCCAACCTCGATCTGCATGCGCGGCTCTTTCATTTGCCGGATGCGCGGCGCCTGACGCGGGTTGGCGAACTGATGCAGCGCTTCGGGCTGGAACCCTATGCCGACAAGGCGGCGGCCGAGTTGCCGCTGGGCATCCGCCAGCGCCTGTCGCTGGCCGTGGCGGTCGTGCATGAGCCGAAGCTGCTGATTCTCGATGAACCAACCTCGGGCGTCGATCCGATTGCGCGCGATGAGTTCTGGACCTTGCTCGTTGAACTGTCGCGCCAGCAGGGCGTCACCATCTTCATCTCGACCCACTTCATGAACGAGGCCGAGCGCTGCGACCGCATTTCGCTGATGCACGCCGGCAAGGTGCTAGCCAGCGACACGCCGGCCGGGATTTGCCAGCAGCGCGGCAAGGCAACGCTGGAAGAAGCCTTCATCAGCTATCTCGAGGAGGCGACCGGGGCCGATAAGCCAAATGTTACGGTCAACCCAAAAAAACAGGCAAAAATTGACGTCGACCGCAACACATCGCGCACCACCGCCAGCACCTTCAGCCTGCGCCGCCTGCTCGGCTACGCTTACCGCGAATCGCTGGAACTGCGCCGCGATCCGATCCGTCTGGCGTTTGCGCTGCTCGGTTCGGTACTGCTGATGTTCGTGCTCGGCTTCGGCATTTCGCTCGACGTCGAAGGCCTGCGCTTCGCGGCACTTGATCGCGACCAGTCACCGGAAAGCCGGGCCTACATCCAGAACATCGCCGGCTCGCGCTTCTTCATCGAACAGCCGCCGATTGTCGACGACGCCGACCTCGACCGGCGCATGATAAATGGCGAACTGGCGCTGGCCATCGACATCCCGGCCAATTTCGGTCGCGACCTGCGGCGCAGCCACTGGCCGGAAATCGGCGTCTGGATCGATGGCGCCATGCCCTTTCGCGGCGAAACCGTGCGTGGCTATGTGCAAGGCCTGCACCTTGTTTACGTCCAGCAACTGGTGCTCGAAGCTACTGGCATAACCACCGACTACCCGGTCCATATCGTCTCGCGCTACCGCTACAACCAGGATTTCAAGAGCATCTACGCCATGGTGCCGGCGGTGATTCCCATCTTGCTGATCTTCATCCCGGCCATCCTGATGGCGCTCGGCGTGGTGCGCGAGAAGGAACTGGGCTCGATCACCAATCTCTACGTGACGCCGGTGACGCGCCTCGAATTCCTGCTCGGCAAGCAGTTGCCCTACATCGTCGTGGCGCTGGTCAGTTATGTGCTGCTCATCGTCCAGTCGCAGCTCATGTTCCATGTGCCGATCAAGGGCAGCTTGCTGGCGCTGAGTTTTGGCGCCTTCCTTTACATCATCGCCACGACCGGTATCGGGCTGCTGATCTCGACCTTTACCAGCACGCAGATCGCCGCCTTGTTCGGCACTGCCATCCTGACCATCCTGCCCACCGTCAGCTTTTCCGGGCTGACCAGCCCGGTGGCGGCACTCGAAGGCATCAGCTACTGGATCGGCCAGTTCTTCCCGGCCAGCTATTTTCTGATCATCTGCCGTGGCACCTTCACCAAGGCGCTTGGTTTTGCCGACCTGCTGCCGCAGTTTCTCGCGCTGGCCGCTTTCATCCCGGTCCTTACGTTGCTCTCCGTGGCGCTGCTCAAGAAGCAGGAGAAATAGCCATGCGCTTGGGTTCCCTCTCCAACATCTATCGCCTCGGCTTGAAGGAGTTGAAGAGCCTGTGGGCCGACAAGGTGCTGCTGATCCTGATCTGCTGGGCGTTTACCGGTGCCATTTACACGGCGGCGACCGGCGCATCAGTCGAGTTGCGCAATGCGCCAATTGCGGTGGTTGATGAAGACCGCTCGCCTTTATCGCGGCGTATTGTCGATGCTTTTTACCCGCCCTATTTTCGTTTACCGCAACAAGCAACGCTGGCCGAGCTCGATCAGGGCATGGATTCCGGGCGTTACAACTTCACGCTGATCATCCCGGCCAATTTCCAGCACGACGTGCAGGCTGGCCGCAAACCGGATGTTCAGCTCAACATCGATGCGACGATCATGAGCCAGGCCTTCATCGGCGCCACCTATATCAAAAGCATTGCGCTCGGCGAGGTGAACGAATACCTGACCGGCAAGCGCGATGGCGCCGAAACGCCAATCAAACTGACCACCCGCGTGCGCTTCAATCCCAACCTGACCGGCGTCTGGTTCGGCGGCGTCATGGAGGTGATCAACAACGTCACCATGCTGACCATCATTCTGGTCGGCGCCGCCTTCATCCGCGAACGTGAGCACGGCACCATCGAACACCTGCTGGTAATGCCGCTGACGCCCTTTGAAATCATGATGGCGAAGATCTGGGCCAACGGGCTGGCCGTCCTGATCGGTGTCACGTTTGCGCTGCTGGTCATGGTCCAGCAGGTGCTGAAAGTGCCGATTGCCGGCTCGCTGCCGCTCTTTCTGGCCTCCGCTGCCTGCTACCTGTTTGCCGCTGCGTCAATTGGCATCTTCCTCGGCACACTGGCCCGTTCGATGCCGCAACTTGGCCTGCTGGTCATTCTCTGCATCATTCCGCTGCTGCTGCTTTCCGGTGGCGTAACACCACGCGAAAGTATGCCAGCCATCGTTCAGAACATCATGCTCGGTGCGCCGACCACCTATTTTGTCCGCCTGGCGCAGGGCATTCTTTATCGTGGCGCGGGGCTGGATGTGGTCTGGCGCGATCTGCTGGCGATGACCGGCGTCGGGGCGGTCTTTTTCAACATCGCGCTTTACCGCTTCCGCAAGGCGGTTACCCAGACGCAGGTTTAAGTCAGAGCGCAATAAGTTGATCTGGAAGTTGATCTGGATCATGGGCGCAAAGCAGTGTGAGGTGCATTCTTCTCCCGGTTCGCTGCCCTTTCGGTGGCGCCACGGAAGCAATATGTATTACTCCAGATATATTTTGACGGCGGCTTGGGCCGCCGCTTTTTTGGGTACTGCCGGTGCGACAGATACGGCTGAACATCAGTTCCAGCATCTGGTAGCGGAAGTGCGCGCAAATCAAAACCGGATAGTTGGCGAGTTGATTGAAGTCGACATCGATCTCGCCTCCAGCCCCGGCTTTAGCGTTGAGCAAATCGGTGATGCCGCCGAAATTCGCTACCGCATGGCCTTCAACAACATTGCCGAAGGCTGGAGCTGGCATCCATTGGCAAATGTTGCGGTCGACGACTATTACCGCTTCAAATTTTTGCCGCTTCAGTCAGTCATCGAATCACGCGGTGAATATGCTTTCGAAGACAAGATAGGCGAAGCGCAGCAGATGAAAGTGGTCTGGCGCTACGACTATTTCCTGGCCTTCGAAAACCTCTACGATTTTTACCCGCGTGCAGTTGATGATGATTCTGGTTTTGTCGCCCGCGTGCCGGCAGGCAAGGCTCAAAAAGTCACGATGCACGCCACGGCACGGTTAATCGAGCCAGTGATCAGCGAAAGTACAACTTTCTGGAAGGCAACCTATGGCAAACCGACAGACTTCACGCTGAAAAAGCGCTATCTGATCGGCAGGCTTGAAACGGTTTCTTTCTTTGATGGTGAAAGTGGTGCCTTGCTGCAGCGGCTGATGCCGCTGCCAAAATAGCAGTAAATCAGCGGTAAACCAGTACGGGTACTTTGGAGTGGGTCAGTACCTTGTTGGTCTCGCTGCCCAGTAACAAACCGCTGATCCCGCGCCGACCATGCGAGGCCATGAAGATCAGGTCGCAGCCGGATTTATCCGCAGCTTCGATGATTGCCTCATAAGGAATGTCGCTGGTTGCCGAAACGGTGTTGCATTCGACACCTGCTTCGGCGCATTGGCGCTGGACATCGGCAAGGTATTCCGTGGCTTGCTGATCAGCCAGTTCGGCAAATTTTTCAGGCGTTGTCGGGTCGATCAGAGCACCTTCACCAAAGTAGGCAATCGGGTATTCCGGCTTGGCATAGAAAACAGTGACGCGGGCGCCGGCTTCCTTGGCGAATGAAACGGCACGGCTTGCAGTAGCGCGTGAAAGTTCGGAACCGTCTGTCGGAATAAGAATGTGCTTGAACATGTGTTTCCTCCGTTGTGCGTGCCGAAAGTTCGGCGTTCTTGAGAACCATGCTACGCCAACTACGGTGGAAGGAAAAGCGCTGAATGCGCCGTAATTAGAGGATTTGATCAAAAAATGAAAATGCGTTTGTGGTATAACAAAAAACTGATTTTCAGGAGTTCGTTATCATGCCCAACAGTACTTCAATCGCCCATAAAAGCGTTGATCTCAGCAGTCTGAGTCCGCTCGAAACCGCAACTGCGGCCATCAGCAAAAAAATCGATCCGTTTGGGGTCACCACCTCATTACTCAATGCACAGATGGCCTGGTTAATGCACCCGCAGGAGTTACTTCGGGCCGCTAGCGCGCTTTCCGGTGATCTGATTGCCTTGCAGGCGCATGTAATGCGGCGTGCGATGGGCATACAGTCTGATGACGTGATTGGGCCGAACTCCGATGATGCCCGTTTTGCCGACCCGATCTGGACGAATTCGGCAAGCTGGGACATTACCAAAGAATGGTATCTCGCCCTGACGCACCGTCTGCAGGATATGGCTTTTGAAACACCTGGGCTGTCCGACAAGGAACGCCGGCGTGCGGCATTCTGGTCACGTGAGTGGCTGAATATGGTCTCGCCGAGCAATTTCTTCTGGCTCAACCCGGTGGCGATGGAGCGTTTCGTATCGACCAAGGGGGCCAGTCTGGCTGCCGGCATGAAGAATTTCATGCGCGATGCGAAAGCCAAAAATATCCAGATGGTAGAACCGGATGCCTTCACGGTTGGCAAGGATCTGGCAACAACACCGGGCAAGGTGGTTTTCCGCAATCGTCTGGTCGAGTTGATCCACTACACGCCGACTACCGAGAAGGTTCGCGCCACACCTATCGTCATCATCACGCCGTGGATCAACAAGTTCTATATTCTCGATCTGACAGCCAAGAAGAGCATGGTCAAATATCTGACTGATCAGGGCTTCTCGGTATTCATCACCAGCTGGAAAAACCCCGGTCCCGAACTTTCCGATATTCGGTTCGATGATTACCTGCTCGAAGGCGTGAACGAGGTTATCGGCATGGTCACCGAGTTCTGCAAGGTGCCAAAAGTACATCTCGTTGGTTACTGTATCGGCGGTACGCTGGTTTCAACCTATATGGCCTGGGCCAACAAACATTTTGCGGCTGACAAGGTGCCGGTTGCACACTGGACGCTATTTACCACGCTGACTGATTTTTCGCAGCCGGGTGATATCGATGTCTTCATTGATGAAGCCTGTATCAATGCGCTCGACGAGAATATGGCCAAGAAGGGCTATCTTGATGGCAGCGAAATGGCAACTTCCTTCCGCCTCCTGCGCGCCAACAGTCTGGTCTGGAATTACTGGGTGAACAGTTATTTGCTGGGTGAAGCGCTGCCAGCTTTTGATGTCTTGTTCTGGAATGTGGATACGACGCGCATGCCTCATGCGATGCACTCCTATTACCTGCATCAGATGTATTTGCAGAATAATCTGATCAAGCACGACAAACTGACCATAGGCGGTGAACTGATTGATCTTGATCGTATTGTTCAGCCCCTCTATGCGGTTACTGCCGAGGATGACCACATCGCGCCGTGGCGTCAGTGTTACCGCATTCACAAATATGTGAACGCCAAAGCGCCTGTGCGTTTCGTGCTGTCGAGTTCCGGCCATATTCTCGGTATCGTCAATCCGCCAGCCAATCCGCCCAAGCGTTCTTACCGAATTGCCGCGCCTGAGCAAAACGAACACTGGGAACACTGGCTTGGGCGTGCCGAACAGAAACAAGGCACCTGGTGGGAAGACTGGACGGCCTGGTTGAATGGCAATTGCGGTGAGCTGGTTGAAGCCTATCCGGCCGCCAACCGGAAATACCCAGCGCTTGCCGATGCACCGGGGACCTACGTTTTCGAGAAATAGCCCTTCCGGTCTGCTGAGCGAATTGGTACATTAGTCGCTCTCGGCAAACCAAGGGGCTGACATGACGACGACTGCAATGGCCACCACGACGCGCAAAGCACCGCGCGCGGGGGTCGATCTTCTACGCATTGTGCGGATTAACGAGGAAATCAAGCGCGTCGTCAGCGTCTCCTTCAAGATCAACATCATGGCGCTCAACGCCATTTTTCTTGCCAAGCGCGCCGGTACGGCTGCCTTGGGCTTTGGCGTGTTGTCCAACGAGTTACGTGTTTTCTCGCAGGATTTGCGTAATTGCATGGAGTCGCTGACTGATCTGATTCACGGTTGCGTCGGTGAGGTTTCCATCGTGCTGCAGGATATCCGCTTCACCCGCTTGCTTGGCGAGGCTGCGCAGCTGGCGCCAGCATCAGCGGCTCCGGCGATCCTCGCTCAGCGCGAGGCTGAAAACGACATGCATGCCCACAAACTGGCCGCTCTGCGTAATCAACTGAAGCGGGCCTTGGAGGATGCTTTCCAGATTGTTGAACTGGGCGGTGTGCTGGCCAAGTCAGCCAAGATCGAGGCGGCTTACGGCCAATCCTTTGCTGCGCCGCTGGCGCAGGTTTCCGGCGAGTTTGACGGAATCGTTGAAGAAATTCGCAGTTCGCTGGAGTCGCTGCGGCGCTCGGCGTTTTTCACCGGACATTAAGAGGGGGAGAAAATGAAAATAACAGAAACAATTTTCCAGGACGGAACGCACAAATGGGTCGCCATTGTTCGTGATCCGGACAAGCCGAATTTTCTGGTTGATACCAACGAATATTTGGTAACACATGGCGGTCAGGGCATGCTGCTTGATCCGGGCGGTGCCGAAATTTTCCCGGCTGTATTCTCGGCGCTTTCCTCGGAGTTTGATCCCTCGGCGCTGGCCGCGGTTTTTGCCTCGCATCAGGATCCGGATATTTGTTCATCGCTTGCCCTGTGGCTTGAGTTCAACCCGAAAATGCGCTGTTATGTAAGCTGGCTGTGGAACAGCTTTATTCCGCATTTTGGTGGCACGGCAGAAACCTTTATTTCGATCCCGGATGAAGGAATGGACATCAACCTTGCCGGTTTGACGCTGCGCACCGTGCCGGCGCACTACCTTCATTCGTCCGGCAACTTCAATCTTTACGACAAAGTGGCCAAGATTCTTTTCTCGGGTGACGTTGGCGCAGCCTTGTTGCCGGCTGACCAGAATGGCCTGTTCGTAGAGGATTTCGATAAACACATTCGTCACGCCGAGGGCTTCCACCGGCGCTGGATGGGTTCCAACGAAGCCAAGCGCCGCTGGTGCGAACGGGTTTCACAACTGGAAATCGACATGCTTTGCCCACAACATGGGGCCATCTATCGTGGTGCCGATGTCCAGCGCTTCATCAGCTGGTTCGATGATTTGCAGGTCGGCATCGTCAAGGGCTGATTTTGCGATTTTGACGGCGGTCAAGGTCTTGCATCCGCTGCTAGGCAGAGAATGGATGCAACCTGACCCCGTGAGCTACCAATGACAACTATCCGTAATTTCATGACCGAAGATCATCGCCATTGCGATGATCTTTTCGCAGAAGCCGAGCAGGCTATCAGCAAGAAGAATTTTGACGCAGCGAAGGCGGCCTTCGAGCATTTTCGCAATGCCATGCTGGCCCACTTCAACGCTGAAGAAAAAACGCTTTTCCCCACCTTTGAGGCCAAAACCGGCATGAGCATGGGGCCGACTCAGGTCATGCGGATGGAGCATGCCCAGATTCGCGCACTGATGGATGATGCCTCTGCCGCACTGGCCGAGGGCAATACCGATGATTATCTTGGTCAGGCGGATACGCTGGTGATCATGATGCAGCAACACAACATGAAGGAAGAGAACATCCTTTACCCGATGTGTGACCAACACCTGGCCGGCGAAACGCCCGAATTGCTGGCCCATATTGAAGCGGAGCTATCCGAAGCATGAGCCATCCCAAGACCCCGCACGTGGTCGATGCGCGTTACATGGAGCCGCCCGAACCATTTACCAAAACCATGGAAATGCTGGATACGCTCAAGGAAGGAGAGAAAATGCTGCTCCTTCTCTTTCGTGAACCGCATCCGCTCTATCGGGTACTCAAGCAGAACGGCCATGCCTATGAAGTCGAACTGGTTGCCGATGGCACCTTCGAGATTCTGATCTGGCCTTAACTGGCCGGAATGCCTGATGCAAGCGCTGCTGTCATTTGATAAGGCGCCGCCTTTCGCGGCACCGCTGCGCTTTTTTCTTACCGCACCATTTTTTGCTCTGCTGGCGGGATTGCTCCTTGTCTGGGAAGGTCCGTCGTTGCTCGTTTCGCGGTGGACGCCGGGCACTCTGGCGGCAACTCACTTGCTGACTATCGGTTTCATGCTGCAAATCATGCTTGGCGCGCTAATCCAGGTTTTACCGGTGGTTGCCGGCGTCAATATTGCCCACCCGCTGACTGTTTCGCGCTGGTTGCATGGTGGACTTTCGATTGGCACATTGTTGCTGGCAGCCGGTTTCCAGTTCGGCGAACCAGATGCACTCGCCATGGCGGCCATTATTCTCGGGCTGACGATTACCGGATTTTTGATGGTTGTCGCGCCGCCACTCTTTCGTGTGTCGAGCACCAGCCCCACCATCCGAGGACTTAAATTTGCCATGCTGGGTTTGGTGGGGACCATTGCGCTCGGTGTTGTGCTCGCCCTTGCCTTGGCCTGGGGCTGGTCAATTCCGCTGTTGGCCTTGGCAGATCTTCATGCCGCCTGGGGACTGGGTGCCTGGGGCGGCCTCCTGCTGGCGGCAATGGCTTACGTCGTCGTGCCGATGTTTCAGCTGACACCGGGTTATCAGGCGCGTCTAAGCTGGTGGTTTCCGGTATTGTTTTTTACCTGCGTTGGTTTCTGGTCTGTTGCTGTGGTTTTCGAACTCCCGCTTCTGGCTATTTTGGCGCAAGTGGTTGCCAGCCTGCTTGGGCTGACATTTTGCATCGTTACCTTGCGTCTCCAGTCACAGCGCCGGCGAGCGCGCCCTGATGCGACCTATCGTTATTGGCAACTAGGTTTGAGCTGTGCAATTTTTGCCCTGTTTTCTGCGTTGACCGTAACACTTTGGCCGGCGGTTAAAGATTCGAACGAATGGCCGCTTTTGTTTGGCATCCTGCTCATCACCGGGGGTTTCTTGTCTTTTATCGTCGGCATGCTTTATAAAATTGTTCCGTTTCTCGCTTGGCTACATTTGCAGAATCTCGGTGAAAGCAAAGTGCCCGCACCAGCGATGAACAAAATCCTTGCTGAAGCGGCCATGCAGAAACAAATGGCTTGCCATGGACTGGCGGTTGTTCTGGTCATGGGCGCTGTATTTGCACCGGAATGGCTGGCGAGGCCGGCCGGGTTTGCTTTCGCTGTCGCCAATGTTTTCCTGATCTGGAATTTGGCTGGCGCTGTCCACCGCTATCGGCAGCATGCCTTATTGATTGCCCGGAAGCTGGCTGCCCTGTGAGTTATCTTGCCCTCAAGCATTTGCATGTCACCTGTGTCGTACTCAGCGGGCTGGGGTTTCTCGTTCGTGGCTGGTGGATGCTTAACGAATCGAACTGGCTCAAGGCGCGTCTGGTCCGAATATTCCCCCACGTAGTCGATACCCTATTGCTAGGCAGTGCTCTGACGATGGCGTATCTGAGTGGGCAATATCCCTTTGCCCAAGGCTGGCTGACGGCAAAACTCTTTGGTTTGCTGGCCTATATTGCCTGTGGGACGATGGCGCTGAAACGTGGCAAGACGAAGCGCACAAGAGTAATTTTCTTATGCCTTGCCGTGCTTTCCTACGCCTATATCGTCAGTGTGGCACTGACGCGCTCGCCTTATATCGGCTGGTGATTCATCAAGGCCTTGAGCCCGGCCACATTCAGAATACGAATGTGTTTTTGCTGGACGGCGATGTGGCCTTCTTCCTGAAAACGCGAGAAGGCGCGCGATACCGTTTCCAGTTTTAGACCAAGATAGCTGCCGATTTCTTCACGCGTCATGCGCAAGAAAAAGTCGGCATGTGAATAACCGCGTGCGGTGAAGCGTTGCGACAGATTAAGCAGAAAGGCGGCAAGCCGTTCTTCAGCGCGCATGGTGCCGAGCAACATCATCACACCATGATCGCGAACGATCTCGCGGCTCATGACTTTGTGGAAATGGTGCTGCAGCGTGTGTATTTCGCGCGACATGCTTTCCAGTTGCGAGAAGGGGATCGCGCAAATCTCGCTGTCTTCGAGGGCAATTGCGTTGCAGGTGTGGTGTTCCGTACTGATGCCGTCGAGCCCGAGGAGTTCTCCGGCCATCTGGAAGCCGGTGACCTGTTCGCGGCCATCTTCAAGCAGCACGTCAGTTTTGAAAAAACCGCTACGAATGGCGTAAATTGCGTCAAACTCTCCACCTGCGCGGTAAAGGTATTCGCCACGTTTGACTCGGCGGCGGGTGGAGACGAGATCGTCAAGGCGATCCAGTTCTTCTTCACTCAGGCCAAGAGGCAGGCAGAGTTCGCGTAAATTGCAGTTTGAGCAGGCGGTTTGGATGACCGCCAGTGTGATTTCTTGGGTAGATTTTTCTGGAGGCATTTATGAACCTACGTAAGCTTGATCCAAGTCAACCACACAGACAGCGCATCCGCCCATAATCTGCACACTTATTGGTGATATGTCTAATGAATTTCGCAACAGATAACCTCGTCTTCGATCCACAGATCATTCGCCGTTTCGACGTCAACGGCCCTCGTTACACGTCGTATCCGACGGCTGATCGTTTTGTCGAGGCATTCGACTCCGATGCGGCCAAGCTATGGCTTGGCAAGCGCAACATCGGCGGGATCAGTCGTCCGCTCTCATTATACTTCCACATCCCGTTCTGCAATACGATTTGCTATTACTGCGGCTGCAACAAGATCATTACCAAGGATCACGGGCGCAGCGCGAAATATTTGAAATATCTGGCCAAGGAACTTGATCTGCAGGCGGCCAGTCTCGAAGGTCGCGACGGTGAGCATGAAGTCATTCAACTGCATTGGGGCGGCGGTACGCCAACCTTCCTGTCGCACGACGAAATTCGCCAGTTGATGGGTGAAACCCGCAAGCATTTCAAAATGCTTGAAGGTGGCGAGTATTCGATTGAAGTTGACCCGCGCAAGGTCGATTCCGAAACTGTCGCCTTACTGGGTGAAGTCGGTTTCAATCGCATGAGTGTCGGTATTCAGGATTTCGACGAGCGGGTTCAGGTCGCGGTCAATCGTGTCCAGACCGAGGAAGAAACAGCCAATGTGATCACTTCGGCGCGCGCCAACGGTTTCAAGTCGATATCCGTTGACCTGATCTATGGTCTGCCGCACCAGACAGTGATGGGTTTCAATCGTACGCTCGAACGCGTGCTGGCGATGGACCCGGATCGTTTGTCGATCTACAACTACGCCCATCTGCCCAGCTTGTTCAAGCCGCAGCGGCGAATTGCCGAGGCGGACTTGCCGTCAGGTGATACCAAGCTGCAGATTCTGGCCCTGGCAATCAAGAAGCTGACTGAAGCTGGTTACGTTTTCATTGGCATGGATCACTTTGCCAAGCCGGATGACGAAATGGCCATCGCCCAGCGTCAGGGTCGTCTGCATCGCAATTTCCAGGGTTATTCGACCTACGCAGATTGCGACATGCTGTCCTTTGGCATTTCGTCGATCAGCAAGGTGGGCCCGACCTACAGCCAGAACGTCAAGACGCTCGATGAATACTACGATCGCCTAGATGCGAAAATGTTGCCTGTCTTCCGTGGCATTGAACTGAATGCCGACGATATTCTGCGGCGTTCAATCATCGGCGCATTGATGTGCCATTTCGAGCTTTCCATCGAAAGCATTGAAAGCGCACACCTGATTGAATTCAATAAGTATTTTGCGGCTGAGCTGGAAGATTTGAAGGAAATGGAAAGCGCCGGTCTGCTCAAGGTTGAGCGCGACTGGATTACCGTTTTGCCGCCGGGCCGGATGTTGGTCCGCGTTATTTCCATGGTCTTTGACCGCTACTTGCGGGCTGATCGTCAGCGCACGCGCTATTCGAAGGTGATCTGAGCATCGTTTGAGGCAGGCGTGCGGGTTAAACTGCACGCTTGTTATTTCTGATGTTGGACGATGCCTGATTCCGGTTATCTCGCCCTTTTTCTTGTTGGATTGCTTGGTGGCACGCACTGCGTCGGCATGTGCGGCGGGATTGTAGGTGCCTTGTCATTGGGCGCGCCGGCGCGCTGGTCCATGCATCTGGCTTACAACGCCGGGCGCATTATTTCTTATGGCATGGCCGGTGCGCTTGCCGGGGTGCTCGGTGCTGCCAGTCTGACACTGGATGGTCAGGCGCCTATCCGCCTATTCCTCTATTTGCTGGCCAATCTGATGTTGGTCGCGCTTGGTCTTTATTTGCTTGGCGTGACACGAGCGCTGGCCTTTAGCGAACGCTTCGGCCAGAAACTTTGGCGCCACATTCAACCGCTGACCCGCCGCTTTCTCCCGGCGCGCAGCGTGGCACAGGCGTTTCCGCTTGGTTTGCTGTGGGGCTGGCTACCCTGTGGGCTGGTTTATAGTGCGTTGGCAACTGCGCTGACCGCCGGTTCCGCCGAACGCGGTGCGCTGATGATGCTCAGCTTTGGCCTTGGCACCTTGCCCAATCTTCTATTGGCCGGCATTCTGTTGGCGAGACTTAACGAATTTGTTCGCCTGCCTGCAGTGCGTATTGTTTCCGGCCTGCTGGTGCTTGGCTTCGGGCTGTACGGATTGCTCGGTGTTGTGCGCCTGCTGAGCTGGATTTAGGAGTAAAACAGATGACCATGAAAATCCTTTTGCCGGTTGACGGTTCCGAGTGTTCAATGCGTGCGGTCGAACACCTGCTGACACATGTTTCCTGGTTTCGCGAGATGCCGGAAATCCACTTGCTGCATGTTCAGCCGCCAATCCCGATTGGCCGTGTGCAGGCGCATATCGGTAAGGACACTTTGCATGATTATTATCGTGAAGAAAGCCAGGTGCATTTGACTCCGGTTCAGGCTCGGCTGGATGCAGCCGAGCGCTTTCACACAACGCATATCCACGTTGGCCAGCCGGCTGAGGTGATCAGCAAGATGGCTGATGAATTGCATTGCGATCTGATCATCATGGGTGCGCATGGTCGTGGTGTGCTGGCCAGCATGGTGATGGGCTCAGTCGCCACGCGAGTGTTGCAGTTGGCGAATTGCCCGGTTCTGCTCGTCAAATGAGTGAGGAAACTGGCCGCGTCGTCGAGTTTTCGATTGGCGGCATGACCTGTGCTGCCTGTTCGGCACGACTGGAGAAAGTACTTAACCGCAAGCCCGGTATGCAGGCCAATGTCAATCTGGCGGCTGAACGGGCGCGGATTCGTTTGTCCGGTGCCGCCGATGAGGCGGCGGTGATTGAGGCGGTTGCCAAAGCGGGTTTTTCGGCGGCACTGGTCGACGGACAAACGCGGCAACGTGAAAAAGCCGAGAAACTGAAGGTTTACCGTAACGAGTTGCGGCGTTTCTGGATTTCAGTCGCGCTCACCTTGCCGCTGGTTGGTCAAATGGCTTTCATGTTCGGCGAACATGGTCATCTCAACGAACTGCCGCGCTGGTTGCAACTGGCGTTGGCGACCCCAGTGCAATTCTGGATCGGCTGGCGCTTTTACGATGGTGGCTGGAAAGCTTTGCGCGGTGGCGGGGCCAACATGGATGTGCTGGTTGCGCTGGGTACCAGCATGGCCTGGGGATTCTCGGCCGTCGTTACGCTGTTTGGGCTGGACCAACACGTATATTTTGAAGGCGGAGCGGCGGTGATTACGCTGGTCCTGCTCGGCAAGCTGCTTGAAGCCAGTGCCAAGGCAAAGACATCGGAAGCCATTGAGGCGCTGATTCGTTTGCAGCCCAAAACCGCGCGCGTTGAGCGCGATGGCCAGTGGGTTGAGGTGGCTGTCGATGCCTTGATGCCCGGCGATATTTTCATGGTGCGTGCCGGTGAAAGCGTACCGGTCGATGGCGAAGTGGTGGATGGCGATTCAAGCGTCAATGAAGCCATGTTGACTGGCGAAAGCATGCCGGTTGGCAAAAAGGCGGGTGACAAGGTGTTTGCCGCGACGGCGAACGGACAGGGTGCGCTACGCTGCAGAGCCACCGGGGTTGGCGAGCAAACTTTGCTCGCTGGCATTATTCGACTGGTTGGTGAAGCGCAGGGTTCAAAGGCGCCGGTGCAGCGACTGGCTGACCAAATTTCAGCGATATTTGTGCCGGTAGTCTGTGGTATTGCATTGCTGACCTTTGCTGGTTGGTGGTTGTACTCCGGCCTGCTGGCTGAGGCGCTGATCAATGCCGTGGCGGTGCTGGTCATTGCATGTCCCTGTGCGCTGGGTTTGGCAACACCGACGGCGATCATGGTCGGCACCGGGCAGGGCGCGCGGGCCGGTATTTTGGTGCGCAACGCCGAAGCGCTGGAGCGGGCGGAGAAGATTACAGTGCTTGCTGTGGACAAGACTGGCACCTTGACCCAAGGGCAGCCGCAGGTGACCGATGTGATCCCGCTGGCGGCTACGGAAAGTGAAGCCTTGAGTTTGGCTGCCGCACTGGAGCAGGGGTCCGAGCATCCTTTGGCCAAGGCTATTCTGGCGCGATCAGTTACGGTCGACCTGCAAAAAGTGGTTAATTTTTTGACGCTTCCCGGGCAAGGCGTGAGTGGCGAAATTGCCGGTCGCAATCTGCGTCTCGGTTCGCCCGACTGGCTTGGTGCCGGGAGCGATGAGCGTGTTCTGGCACTGCAGCGGGCAGGTAAAACGGTTGTCGTTTTAGCTGATGGTGAGCAATTGCTGGCCTTGCTGGCGATTGCCGATGCGCTGCGGCCAACGACACGCCTTGCGGTTGAGCGACTGCGCGCCAAAGGCATCCGCGTGGTGATGCTGACTGGCGATAACGCGGAAACGGCGGCGAGTATCGCCCATGAAGCCGGCATCGATGAATTCAGGGCCGGCATTCTGCCCGGCGACAAGGCTGCCGCGATTGCTGAATTGCGCAGCTCGGGTGGATTGGTGGCGATGGTGGGCGATGGCATCAATGATGCTCCTGCTTTGGCGGCTGCGGATGTCAGCTTTGCGATTGGTGCCGGATCCGATGCCGCCGTTGAAGCGGCTGATCTGACCTTGATCCGCAGCGATTTAAGCAGTGTAGTCGACGCAATTGAGTTGTCCCGCGCAACTCTTGGGAAAATCCGGCAAAACCTGTTTTTTGCCTTTATCTACAATATCTTGGGAATACCTTTGGCCGCATTCGGAATGCTTAACCCGGTATTTGCCGGTGCGGCAATGGCAATGAGTTCGGTTTCGGTGGTCTCAAATTCGCTATTATTGAAGCGTTGGCGGCCTCGTGGTCGCTGAGACCTAGAGGCGAATATGTTAGAAAAAGACAAATCCCCGAGTTATGAAACGCTGCTCAATAGCATGGAGCATGTCGTTTACCACCTCAATCTGGTCAGTGGACGTTATGAATTCGTTTCTGCCGCCGCCGCTCCCATTTTCGGTCTGAGCCATCAGAATTTGAATGATGCCGGGGGGGACGTGTTTGCCCGGCATATGCTCCCTGACGATTTTCAAATGGTGCGTAGCCACATTGCGGATATTGCTCAGGCGCATCCGGGGCAGCGTGTAGCAACCACGGTCGAATATCGCCTGAGTGAACCGGATGGCAAACTGCGCCATTACCATGACTCGATGCTGCTGGATGTGGGGATGGACGGCTATGCGCTCTCCGCCACCGGTGTCGCCGTGGATGTTTCAAAACGCAATGAGGCTGAACTGGCGCTCAAGGAACTGGATGCCCAGTTTCGTGCAACGATGGATGCGGCGCAGGTTGGCATCTTTGTTCTGCAAAATGCAAAATTCAGGTTTGCCAACAAATTTTTACTGAACGCTTTTGGCTACGCGGCTGATGAATTTATCGGTTTGCTGGGTCCGCTGGACACGGTTGTGCCTGAACAGCACGCCATGGTGGCTGAGCAGGTGCGCCGGCGGGCGGCAGGCGAACCGGGCAGTCCATATGAAATCAAGGCGGTGCGCAAGGATGGTTCGGTTTTTCCGGCCCGGATTGTCGGCACACCGACGACAATCAACGGTCAGCCAGCTTCAGTCGGCACGCTGATTGATATTTCCGAACAACGGGCAGCCGAAAGCAAAATTCGCGAACTGGCTGATTTTGATGCCCTGACCGGATTGCCCAACCGCCGCCTGTTGCGTGATCGCTTTGCCCAGATGCTGGCGATTGCCGAACGAGAAAAAACAGAGCTGGCGCTAATCTTTCTCGACCTCGATCACTTCAAAAGAGTCAATGATTCGCTCGGCCACAGTATTGGTGATGATTTGCTCTGCGCGGTTGCCGAGCGCCTGACGACTGCGATACGCAAGATCGATACGTTGGCCCGTTTGGGCGGCGACGAGTTTATTTTGGCCATGCCAGGTATTCCTGCGTCGGCGGCGGCCGAAGTTGCACGCCGTCTGCTGGAGATCTGCGCCACGCCATTTATGGTTGCCGGGCATGATCTGACGGTTACGCCGTCACTGGGGATCAGCTTGTACCCGCGAGACGGCAAAGACCTTGAAGCCCTGCTGCGCAATGCCGATACCGCGATGTACAAGGCCAAGGAGCTTGGGCGTAACGCTTTCCAGTTCTACTCCAGCGATATGAATGATGCGACGCTCGAGCACCTGCTGATGGAAAGTAGTCTGCGCCAAGGCTTGAATAATGATGAGTTCATCCTCCACTACCAGCCCCTGGTTTGCCTGAAAAGTGGCCGGATTATTGGCGTCGAGGCGTTGATCCGCTGGATTCACCAGGATCTGGGGATGATCATGCCGGACCGCTTTATTCAGGTGGCCGAAGATACCGGTTTGATTAACCCGCTGGGTGACTGGGTACTTTGCGAGGCTTGCCGGCAATCAATGGTATGGCAGTCGGCGGGTTTGCCGGCGGTGACCATGGCGGTGAACGTAGCGCCGGTGCAGTTCCGGCAAGCCGGGTTTGTTGAACAGGTGGCGGGAGCGTTGGCAGCTTCCGGGCTAGAGGCACGTTACCTCGAGCTGGAACTAACCGAACGTACGGTGATGCATGATGCCGAAATCAATCTTGGCACGCTCTCGGCACTCAATCGTATGGGTGTCGATTTGTCACTTGATGATTTCGGTACCGGTTATTCGTCATTGGCCTACCTGAAACGCTTTCCGGTCGGTAAGCTGAAAATTGATCGTTCTTTTGTGCGTGATCTGGAAGTTGAT
>ERZ724524.217-NODE-217-length-36557-cov-4.715796_pt1 | contig 36557 bp, 34 predicted proteins | sample MGYA00376057_ERZ724524 | MGnify/ENA primary metagenome ERZ724524 (study PRJEB28724, sample SAMN07190888) | wastewater metagenome | isolation source: influent of sewage treatment plant in Hong Hong | place: USA: Christiansburg, Virginia | collected 2016-03-01 ...
CGAGAGGACTTGATGGCGGACGTGAAGCGCGAGGTTCTGGAAACCGTCCGCGGTGACAGGCCTTGGCGATGCCATAGGCGATGGAATGCTTGGAAAGCAGACCGGTGATCAGAATTTTCTTGCCGGCGAGAAAGCCCATTTGTTTATTCTCCCTTGGGGGTTTAGCCGGCTAATTATAAAGCATCACATGTTCGGATAGGTTGGACCTTCGCCACCTTGTGGCACAACCCAGTTGATATTCTGGCTTGGGTCCTTGATGTCACAGGTTTTGCAGTGGACGCAGTTCTGTGCATTGATCTGCAGGCGAGGGTTGCTGCCATTCTCGTCACGCAGGATTTCATAGACTCCGGCCGGGCAAAAACGCTGCTCAGGCGCATCATATTGGGCCAGATTGACGCTGATCGGGATTGCTGCATCCTTGAGTTGCAAATGACAGGGCTGATCTTCTTCATGATTGGTACTGGAGAGAAAGACCGACGACAATCGATCAAAGGTCAATACACCATCCGGCTTGGGATAGATGATTGGCTGAGTATCTGCTGCCAGCTTTAACTTGGCATGGTCAGGTTTGGTGTTGTGCAGAGTCCACGGTGCTTTACCACCAAAAACCATCTGGTCGATGCCAAACATGAGAGAACCCAGCTTAAGCCCCTTGGCCATCCACGGCTTGAAGTTGCGCGACAGGTGCAATTCTTCGTGCAACCAGCTGGCCTTGAATGCTTCCGGGTAGGCCGTCAGTTCATCGTGTTGGCATTCTTTGGCAAGTGCATCAAAACAGGCTTCAGCGGCCAGCATGCCGGATTTGATCGCGCAATGCGAACCTTTGATACGGGCTGCATTGAGAAAACCGGCATCATCACCGACCAGAACTCCACCGGGGAAGGTCAGTTTGGGCAAAGATTGCAGACCGCCAGCCGTCAAGGCGCGAGCGCCATAGGATATGCGTTTGCCGCCTTCAAGAAATTTGCGGATCTCCGGGTGAGTCTTGAAGCGCTGGAATTCTTCAAATGGCGAAAGATGTGGATTGCTGTAACCCAGGCCAACGACAAAACCAATGGCGATCTGATTGTTTTCCAAGTGGTAGAGAAAGCCGCCGCCATAAGTGTCAGGCTGCATTGGCCAGCCACCGCTATGGATCACCAGGCCAAGCTGATGCATTTCCGGGGTGATTTCCCAAAGCTCCTTGAGGCCGATGCCATAAGTTTGCGGATCGACACCTTCACGCAAATTGAATTTCGCTTCCAGTTGTTTGCCTAAATGACCACGACAACCTTCGGCAAAAAATGTGTACTTGCCAAGCAGTTCCATACCCATCTGGAAATTCGGTCCTTCGGAACCATTATGCAATCGCCCCATGTCGCCCGTGGCAACGCCTTTGACCGAGCCGTCTTCATTGAACAGCACTTCGGCGCCAGCAAAACCGGGATAAATTTCAACACCAAGCGCTTCCGCCTGTTCACCTAACCAACGGCAGACATTACCCAGCGAAATGACATAATTGCCCTCATTGTGGAAGCACTTGGGCAACAGACTGTTCGGTATCTTGATCGCGCCATCTTCGGACAAAATGAAAAAGCGGTCTTCACTGACTGGCGCATTGAGCGGAGCGCCATCTTGCTGCCAATTGGGTAGTAGTTCGTTCAGGGCGCGGGGGTCCATCAACGCGCCGGAAAGAATGTGGGCACCGATCTCGGCACCTTTTTCAATCAGGCAAACCGAAATCTCGCTGCCTTTTTGTGCCGCCAGTTGTTTCAGCCGGATGGCAGATGCCAAACCCGCAGGGCCGCCACCAACGATGACGGCGTCGAATTCCATGGCTTCGCGTTCCATGTTGTCTCCTTGAATTATTGTAGCGTTATAAACAATACGGTACAGTATGGAGACGTTAAGATCAAGCCCTTAGAAAGAGCAAGGAAATGGAACACAAAAAGAAGTTGATTCACGTCACCAAAATGCCAATCCGCTGGGGCGATATGGATGCCTACGGTCACGTCAATAATACCGTCTATTTTCGCTACATGGAGCAGGCGCGCGTAGAGTGGATCGAGGATATGCAAGTCCCGGTTCGACCGGGTGGGGCAGGGCCGGTGATCATTAATGCCAGTTGTACGTTTTTGATTCCAATGAATTATCCCGGCATGGTCGAGGTCCGTACTTTCACAGGCCCGCCGGGGCGTTCCAGTGTTCAGACCTACGTTGAAATGCGCATTGAGGGTGATGACCGGATTTTTGCCGAAGGTGCCGCTAAAGTTGTCTGGATGGATACCCAGACCGGCAAATCCGTGCCCTTGCCGGATCATGTACGGGCAGTGCTTGAGGCTGATTAAAGCTCAGGTAAACTCGTGGCCATGAGCCAAAGAAAAACCTGGGAAAAACTCCTTTCTGCTGAGCGTCTGGGCGCAGGTAAAGCGCCTGGAAACCCTGAACGTACTGCCTTTCAGCAGGATTACGACCGCATCGTCTTTACATCGGCGTTCCGCCGCATGAAGGATAAGACGCAGGTTTTTCCTCTTTCCAAAAGCGATTATGTTCGCACGCGACTGACGCACAGCCTGGAAGTCAGTTGCGTCGGGCGTTCGCTCGGGGCTGTGGTTGGCCGTGAAATCATTGCCCGGCACGCGCTCAAACATGTCGAATCAGGTGATTTTGGAGCCATTGTTGCGGCCGCCTGTCTGGCTCACGACATTGGCAATCCACCTTTTGGTCATGCCGGCGAGGATGCGATTCGCGAGTGGTTTCGCCAGTCAGATCTGCTTGATCGTCATCCATTCAACCCTGCCCAACGTGCAGATTTCGAACGTTACGAAGGTAATGCGCAAGGTTTTCGCATCGTCACCCGCCTGCAAAATCCGGCTAATCCCGGCTTGCAGTTGACCAGTGCGGTACTGGCTACCTTCACCAAATACCCCCGGCCGTCGCATCTTGATGGCGAACTGGATGGTAAAAGTGGCAAAAAATTTGGTTTCTTCCAGCAGGATACGGCTGCTTTTCTGCAAGTGGCGCGGTCAACCGGATTAATTGAGCGAATTCCTGGCGCTGCCTGGCGCCGGCATCCCTTGGCGTTTCTGGTTGAAGTGGCAGACGATACCTGCTATTTGATTGTCGATCTGGAAGATGCCGCCAAGCTCGGTTTTGTTCCTTATCGCGATGCTGAATGCCTGCTGGCTGATCTGGCTGGTAATTCAGTCAGCAACGGTCGTCTTGAACGTCTGCATGATCCCAAGGAACGCCTCGAATATCTGCGCGCCAAGGCCATCGGTCGTTTGCTGGAAAATGCCGCCGCTGTTTTTCTGGAAAACGAGGATGCCATCCTGAGCGGCGAATTTGATGATGAGTTGCTTTCCCTGTCGCCACTAGCTGTCCCCTTGCAAGCCGTTCTCCGGTTGGCCAAGGACACTATCTACAGCGCCCGCCCTGCGTTGGAAATTGAAACAGCTGGTTTTGAAGTGCTTGGTGCATTGCTCGGGCTTTTTACAAATGCTGTTGAAGCCAAGGCCGGGCATGGGCGATTCACGACGCGGGAACGCATGCTGCTCCAGCTTCTTCCCGTGCAATTCCTTGGTCACGGAGGCGAGCCTGACCCTGATCCTTATGTCCGTTTACTGCAGGTAGCCGACTTTGTTGCGGGAATGACCGATTCTTACGCCGTCGATATGTACCGCAAGCTTAAGGGTTTTGACTTGCCGACTTGATTTGCACGCTCTTCAATATTTATGACTTTTCGCATAGAAATAATACGCTATTGACATTTTTTGAAAATGGGGTAAAAGGTGGTATCGGTTTCTAAGTGCTTCCATGAGTTTTAATAACGAAACAAAGTTGCTTGCTGATCGTCGGCGTAGTGAGGACCGACGCAAGTCGGCATCGGGAGCGAACACGCACGCTTTAGAGCGGCGTTTTGAAATGCAGCGCCGCGTGCTTAACCTTGACGCTTTGTCCGTCGATGAATGGTTGGCGGACCATCAGCCCAAGGACGGTTTTTCTCGTCAAGTAGGTATCATCAGCGAGTAGTCAGCAATTTGGCTATAGCCGCCAGATACTGATACCGTGTTGTGCAAAGCTGGCGGGGTTGAGCATGCTCTTGACATCGGTAATTACGCCATCCTTTTGAAGTTTTCCGACAAACTCATCGACTGTTCGTGATTTGAACTGGCGGTGATTGACTGCCACGACAATCGCTGCAGCGCGGGGTAGTTGCTCCCAGGAGACCAGTTCGATACCGTATTCGTGCTTGGCTTCGGTGGCATCGGCAACCGGGTCATGGACGATGACCGTTGCGCCGTAGGATTCCAGTTCGCGAATGACATCGATTACGCGCGAATTGCGCAGGTCGGCGCAGTCTTCCTTGAAGGTCAGGCCGAGGACGATGATCGGGTTGTCCTTGATCTGGTGGCCATTGCGCGCAAGTTGCTTGATTGTCTGTTCGGCTACGAATTTACCCATACCATCGTTGATGCGCCGACCGGCTAGGATGACTTCCGGGTGGTAGCCGAGCTTTTGCGCCTTGTGCGTCAAATAATAGGGATCGACGCCGATGCAGTGACCGCCGACCAGACCGGGGCGGAAGGGCAGGAAATTCCATTTGGTGCCGGCGGCATGCAATACTTCCAGCGTATCGATGCCGATTTTGTCGAAAATGATGGCCAGTTCGTTCATCAGTGCAATATTGAGATCGCGCTGGGTGTTTTCGATGACTTTGGCGGCTTCGGCAACTTTGATGTTGGAGGCCGGGTAAACGCCGGCAGTAATGATGCTGCCGTAGATTTCCGCTACGGTGGCGAGAGTTTCCGGGGTGTCGCCGGAGACGACCTTGACGATTTTGGTCAGCGTGCGTTCCTTGTCGCCGGGGTTGATGCGTTCCGGGGAGTAGCCAACAAAGAAATCCTGCTTCCAGGTTTTGCCGGAATATTGCTCGATGACGGGAATGCAGACCTCTTCGGTCGCGCCGGGGTACACCGTCGATTCAAAAACAATGATGGCACCGGGTTTCAGGTGCTGGCCGACAGTGCGCGAGGCGCTGATCAATGGTGTGAAATCAGGCTGATAGGCTTCATCGACTGGGGTGGGAACGGCAACGATGACGATGTCGGCTTCGGCAATGGCTGATGGATCGGTGCTGACTTCGAGGTGTGTGGCGGCCTTCAGTTCGCTACTACTGACTTCACCGGTCGGGTCGATGTGTGTGCGGTAGGCGGCGATTTTTTCTGGCGACAGATCAAAGCCGATAGTGCGGAATTTTTTTCCAAACTCAACGGCAAGCGGCAGGCCGACATAGCCGAGGCCAACAACAGCGATCGTTTTCATTGAGGATTGTCTCGGTGAAATTTTAAGAATGTTGATTTAATCGAAGAGCAGTGCGGCTGCAACCTTGCGGCCTTCAGCGGCGAGAATATTGTAGGTGCGGCAAGCGGCGCGCAAGTCCATGATTTCAAGGCCGATGCCGGCTGGCGCAAAGGGGCGCATCAGCGGGCCGGCAGGAAAGCGCAGGCGGTTACCGGTGCCGAGGAGGATGATCTCGGTGCCGAGCTCAAGCAGCTTTTGCATGTCTTCGGTGGAAAGGGTTGCGACCGTGGCAGTTGACCATTCGGGAATGATGGATTCCGGCAGCACTATCAAATTTTTCAGGTGTTTTTCGTGGTTGACCGCAACATAATCGTCGCCATAAGCGGTGAATACATTGAGGCCGGCCATGTTGGCGAGGTGAAGTTTCACAGATCTATTTTCCTGAAAAGCTTGTCAAAATTGCGGTGCACCATTGCTTACAGTAGGATTATACCTTTTGCCGTACCGCACTCTGCCTGATTGCAGCAGTTTGCCCCCGATGGATGGTTGTCATGAAACTAATCAAGAAGTCCGCCAAGTTGGCCAACGTCTGCTACGACATTCGCGGCCCCGTGCTGCAGAAGGCCAAGCAGATGGAGGAAGAGGGCCACAAGATCATCAAGCTGAACATCGGCAATCTGGCCGCGTTCGGCTTTGATTCGCCCGAAGAAATTCAGCAGGACATGATCCGCAATCTGCCCAACGCGGCGGGTTACACGGATTCCAAAGGGATCTTCGCGGCGCGCAAGGCGATCATGCATTACTGCCAGCAGAAACATATCAAGGGTGTGACGCTCGATGATATTTTTGTTGGCAATGGCGTTTCAGAATTGATCGTCATGGCGATGAATGGCTTGCTTGATGTTGGTGACGAAGTGCTGGTTCCGGCGCCGGATTACCCGTTGTGGACGGCGGCGATCAGCTTGTCAGGCGGTACGCCTAAGCATTACCTGTGCGATGAAGAAAAAGGCTGGTTGCCTGATCTGGCTGATATTCGCGCCAAGATCACGCCGAAGACACGGGCGCTGGTCATCATCAACCCGAATAACCCGACCGGGGCGTTGTATCCGGATGATTTGCTGCATGAGATGATCGACATCGCCCGCCAGCATCACCTGATCATTTATGCCGACGAGGTGTACGACAAGGTGCTGTATGACGGCGTGACTCATACTGCCGTCGCTTCATTGGCGGAGGATGTGTTAACGATTTCCTTCAACGGGCTGTCTAAAAATTACCGGTCCTGCGGCTATCGTGCCGGCTGGATGGTGGTTTCCGGCGACAAGCGCCACGCCAAGGATTACATCGAAGGTCTTGAAATGCTGGCCTCGATGCGTCTCTGCGCCAATGCACCGGGGCAGCATGGCATTCAAACGGCACTGGGCGGCTATCAAAGCATTGATGATCTGGTCAATGACGGCGGGCGCCTCAAGCGGCAGCGCGATATTGCACATGAACTGATTACTGCCATTCCTGGTGTTACTTGCGTCAAGCCCAAGGCCGCTCTGTACATGTTCCCCAAGCTGGACCCGAAGATTTACCCGATCAAGAACGATCAGGCCTTTATTTCCGAGTTGTTGCAGGAAGAGAAGGTTTTGCTGGTGCAGGGCACCGGTTTCAACTGGCCGCACCCTGATCACTTCCGCCTCGTTTTCCTGCCGCATGAGGACGATCTGCGCGAAGCCATTGGCCGAATTGCCCGTTTCCTCGAAAATTATCGCAAGCGTCACCATACTCAAACCGTTTAATTCACATAAAGTCAGACCATGAAACCTATCAATGTTGGCCTTATCGGCATCGGCACCGTCGGCGGTGGCACCTGGACCGTTCTCAAGCGCAACGCGGACGAAATTGCTCGTCGTGCTGGTCGTCCGATTCGCATTACGGCTGTGGCCGACAAGAATGTCGAGTTGGCCAAGCAGCTGACCGCTGGTGCTGCACGTGTCACGGATGATGCCTTCTCGCTGGTCAATGATCCGGAAATCGACATCATTGTCGAACTGATCGGCGGCTACGGCGTCGCCAAGGAAGTGGTCATGCAGGCCATCGCCAATGGTAAGCATGTCGTCACCGCCAACAAGGCACTGCTCGCCGTGCATGGCACCGAGATTTTTACGGCAGCCCAGAACAAGGGCGTCATGGTTGCCTTTGAAGCGGCGGTTGCCGGTGGCATCCCGATCATCAAGGCGTTGCGCGAAGGCCTCAGCGCCAACCGCATCGAATGGGCGGCTGGCATCATCAACGGTACGACCAACTTCATCCTTTCCGAAATGCGCGACAAGGGTCTGTCCTTTGACGACGTGCTGAAAGAGGCGCAGCGCCTCGGTTATGCCGAAGCTGATCCGACCTTCGATATTGAAGGCGTTGATGCTGCGCACAAGGCAACGCTGATCGCTTCCATCGCCTTCGGTATTCCGGTCCAGTTCGACAAGGCCTACATCGAAGGCATCACCAAGCTCGAAGCTTCTGATATCAAGTACGCCGAACAACTCGGCTACCGCATCAAGCTGCTCGGCATTGCCAAGCGCCGCGAGAACGGTATCGAACTGCGCGTCCATCCGACGCTGATTCCGGCCAAGCGTTTGCTGGCCAATGTTGAAGGCGCGATGAACGCCATCGTCGTCAAGGGCGATGCGGTTGGTACGACCTTGTACTACGGCAAGGGCGCCGGTGCCGAACCGACTGCTTCCTCGGTGATCGCCGATATTGTTGACGTCACCCGTCTGGCCACTGCCGATGCTGCCCACCGTGTGCCGCACCTGGCCTTCCAGCCGGATGCCATGTCCAATCTGCCGATTCTGCCAATGAGCGAAGTCGAAACCGGCTACTACCTGCGCCTGCGCGTAGAAGACAAGCCGGGCGTGCTGGCTGACGTGACGCGCATTCTGGCCGATCAGGGTATCTCGATTGATGCCATGCTGCAGCGCGAGCCGGAAGAGGGCGAAGGCGAAACCGACATCATCATCCTGACTCACGTCTGCAAGGAAAGCAGTGCTGATACAGCGATTGCCAAGATCGAAGGCCTGGCTGCGCAAAAGGGTAAGGTCAAGCGGATTCGTCTGGAAGAACTGCAGTAATTTCAGACCTACTCTGGTTTTAGAAAGGGAGCTTCGGCTCCTTTTTTTGTTGACTAAACGCCAGAAATCAACGTGTTACACCCCAAGGGTGTTTTCTGCGGGGCGCGGTCAACGGCAAAAAAGCCCTAATTTTTTTGCCGCAACTCGGCGCACAGTTGCCCTAGCCGTTTCAGGGCTTGCTCGATTTCCGGATTGAAGGGCTGGCCGCAGTTGAGGCGAATGAAATGCTCGAAACGGTTGGAGTTTGAAAACATCAGGCCGGGGGCAATCAGGATTTTTTCGGCCAATGCGGCGTCGAATAGTTGTTTTGACGAGAGTTGATCGGGCAGTTCCACCCATAGCGCCAGGCCGCCTTGCGGGTTGTTCATCCGGGTTGCACTGGGGAAATGCGTGGCGATAGCCTGGGCAGTTTGTTCGCGTTGATTGAGCAAGGCAGCCCGCAGGCGGCGCAGGTGGCGGTCGTAGGCGCTGGAGGCGATGAAATCGGCAGCGGCTTGTTGCGAGAGTTCTTCATTATTGCGGCTTTGCACGTGCTTGAGCATTTCAACCCGTGCCTGCCAGCGCCCGGCGCTGATCCAGCCGAGGCGCAGGCCGGGGGCGAGCACTTTGTGCAGCGAGGCGCAATGAATCACATTGCCGGTTTTGTCCCAAGCCTTCAATGCCTTGAGCGGTGTTTCGCTGTTGCTGAGGGCGCTGTAGGTGTCATCTTCGATCAGGGGAATGTTCTGGTTGTAGCAAAACTCGACCAGGCGGGCCTTGTGGTTGTCCGGCATGATGCTGCCGAGCGGATTCTGCAGGTGCGGGACAACGACCAGCGCCTTGATCGGCCCACAGGTTTGTGTGGCCAGTTCAAGCGCTTCGATTGAAATGCCGGTTTGCGGGCTGGTCGGTATTTCCAGCGCGCGCAGGCCGAGACTTTCGAGGATTTGCAGCAGGCCGTAAAAGGATGGTGATTCGATGGCAACGATATCGCCTGGTTGCGTTACTGCGCGCAAGGCGAGGTTGAGTGCTTCGATGCAGCCCTGGGTGACAACTACATCTTCCGGGGCAATCAGCATGCCGCTGGCCATGGCGCGTTTGGCCAGAATACTGCGAAAACCGGGGTTGCCATTGTGCGGCGATACTTTGACCAGCAATTCGGGGTCGCGCCGCAGGGCGCGGGTGGCAGCATTTTTCAGGGCTTCGCCGGGGTAGAGCGCCGGGGCGCAGCGGGCACCGGAAAAGTTGATTGCAACCGGATGCTGGCGCCCGAGGGCAATGAATTGTGAAACCCGGCTGTTGATCCCGACGTACTGGGCCGGGTCGAGCGGTTGGCCGGGCAAGGGTTCAACCAGGTGTTGTACGAGCGCGCGGCGGGATTGACGAACAAAGTTGCCGGAACGCGGCCGGGCTTCGAGCCAGCCATCAGTTTCGAGTTGGCGGCAGATTTGCAGTGCAGTCGACAGACTGATTTCATGTCGAGCCATCAGCGCGCGCATTGAGGGAAAACGCTCACCGACAAGCAGCGTGCCGGATTCGATGGCTGCGCGGTAATGGCCGGCCAGCCGGCGGTAAATGGGAATTTGGTCCATGCGCTATCTTCTCGCGGCAGCTTCAGTTACGACAGATATAGATTGCCAGAATTCACACCATAACAGATTGGATTTGTGCCAACTGCTACGCTACAGATAGGTGGTTTGTGTGTCTGTTTTTGAAGTGCTGCGCTGGTTACGATCTCTTCGTGTCCCGAGCTTCGGGATTTTGCTGAGGAGTGCGCAACATGGAAGATCGTCCGGTAATGAATCTGGCCTTGAGCTGTGGTGAATCAAGGCAAGTATTGCTTGAAGCGGGGAGTGCCGTGCTGGTTATGGGTGGGCAACTGGTCGTGCGCTGCCCAATGCAGTGGATCGCGGAAAATATCCTTGCCCCCGAAGTGTTTCTGGCCGCGGAACAGGCGTGGGTTGCGGAATCCGGTGGCTGGGTAACGCTTCAGGCTTGCGGTAGCACTCAGTTTGTCGTCATTCCGCCGAATGGTATTTCGTTCTGGCGCGAGGTTGGGCGTTGCCTGCAATCACTATTTGGTTCACAAAAGCAATCAACCCAACGTTGAGGTGTGAGCATTCGATAGCTTTAAAGCGGTGGTGTTTTCTTATCTTCGTTTTTGTTCTCTGCTGGCGCGGGTGGCGCGGGTGGCGCGGGGGTGAAAATACCGACAACTGCAAGAAATATGATCAGAAACATCAAAACCGCTGCGCCGGCAAAGACAAATCCGCTCAACATGAGTAGGGGAGGCACAATGCAAATGCCGGCCATGATGAATTCAATTGCATCCTCAGCACTCTGGTAACCATATCGTTTCAGGTGTTGGCGCAGCATGATGGTTCTCCTGTGCGTGAGGTATGTTTTCTTTGTAGTTGCTGGCGGCTAAAAGGCGAGTGCTTTTACATATTTCCCTGTACAAAGAAAGGGCATTGCGATTGAGATCAAGGAAATAAAGTTGCTGGCTAGGCAAAATTGACGACAATTGCCAATCCGGCAAGCCATTCAAGGAGCCACCATGCAACCCATTCACGTCTGCAACCACACCACCGCTGAAGCCCTTTACCCGTTTGATGCGCGCGGCGTTGCCAAGCGTTTCCGTCATGCTGCCATTTTTGGCGCACTGGATTCGCTGCAGGCGGGCGAAACCATGCGTTTCTGCAACGACCATGATCCGCTGCCACTGCTGGCTCAACTGCAACAGCGTTATGGTGACCGCGTCAGCATTGCCTATGTACAGCGCGAGCCGGGTGCCATCGTCATCGATTTCGCCGTTCAAAACTGATTGATCCCTACCGCGAGCCTGACCCTTCTCGCCCTGTTGGTCAGCGTTGTACTAACGCTGACTGAGTTGGGCTCGCCAGTGGCAGTTGCCCACCTGGCCTTTGCCGTCGGCATTGTGCCGCTGATCTTTGCGGCGATCAGCCATTTTGTGCCGGTACTGACGCGAACCGGAGATCCGGAAAAGCATATTCGCTGGTTACCCGGCTTGCTGCAAATCACCGGACTGATCGTCGTTGCCACCTTGCAAGGCTGGCTGCCACGCTGGGTTTTGCACCCGATTGTTACGGTCGACGTGATTTTGGGGCTAATTTTTGTTCACTGGATTTTTGGTCGAGCCAAACGTTGCCTGGGGTCGCCGCATCCGGGCTGGCGTTGGTATGTAGCCGCCTTGACTTGCCTGTTGCTGGCCTTGTTCGTCGTGCCGCTGCTGACTGCTGTGCCTGAGTGGTATGGGCCGCTACGCGCCATTCACCTGCATTTGAATACGCTCGGCCTGGTTGGCCTGGCGGCGTTGGGTACGTTGCCTGTGCTGCTGCCTACTGTTCTCGGTCAGGGCGATCCGGATGCGGCAGGCTGGTTGCGCCGCCGCTTGTGGCCGGCTCTGGCTGGCGTCTTTGCCGTTAGCTTGGGGGCTGGCTTGTTCTGGTGGCTGGCGGTACCGGGGGCTGCCATATTTTTTGTGGTCAGCTTTGGGCTCTTGGGGCAGTGGATTCGGCGTTACGGAATCAGGCGTTTGTTGAGCGATGGGGCAGCGGCTTCATTGCTGGCGGCATTGCTCGGTTTGTTATTGAATTTAATGGCTGGCGTGGCGCACGCTGCGAATTTGCTGGCAGCGCGACCGGCGATTGCCGCCTGGGCGCTGGGCTTTTTGCTACCGCTGGTGACTGGCGCACTGACCCAGTTATTGCCCGTCTGGCGCTGGCCGGGTCCGGTGATTCCGGCACGTGCCTTGATGCGCGAACAACTGGCGATGAGCGGTGTCTGGCGCGCTGCATTCTTTTTTCTTGGCGGGCTGGCTTTACTTGCTGGACTCCCTGTTGTTGGCGGTGTGTTTGCCGGGTTGGCAATCGGACTCTTTGCATTTGGATTGGCGCAAGCAATGCGCGTCTCGCGGTAAAATCCCGTTTTTTCGCTTTTCAGGGCTTTGCCATGCGCTACATTTCAACTCGCGGTCACGCCGCACCCCAGGCTTTCTGCGACATCCTCCTCGGTGGCCTGGCCCCGGATGGTGGGCTTTATCTGCCGGAAAGCTATCCGCAAATCAGCCGTGCCGAACTCGATGCCTGGCGCAAGCTGTCGTACGCCGAACTGGCTTACGAAATTCTTTCCAAATTCATCACCGATATTCCTGCAGCTGACCTCAAGGCGCTGGTTGCCAAGACCTACACCGCCCAGGTCTATTGCCACACGCGCAACGGTGGCGATGCAGCCCAGATCACCCCGCTGACCAAACTCGAGGACGGCCTTTACACGCAGGAATTGTCCAATGGCCCGACGCTGGCCTTCAAGGACATGGCCATGCAGTTGCTTGGCAACCTGTTCGAATACGTCCTCGACAAGCGTGGCGAATCAATCAACATCCTCGGCGCCACTTCCGGTGACACTGGCTCGGCCGCTGAATACGCCATGCGCGGCAAGCACAACGTCAAGGTTTTCATGCTCTCGCCGGATGGCAAGATGAGCGCCTTCCAGCGCGCCCAGATGTACTCGCTGCAAGACCCGAATATCTTCAATATCGCTGTCACCGGCATGTTTGACGACGCGCAGGACATCGTCAAAGCCGTCTCCAACGATGCCGCCTTCAAGGCCAAATACAAGATTGGTGCGGTCAATTCGATCAACTGGGCGCGGGTTGCAGCGCAAATTGTCTATTATTTCCAGGGCTATTTCCTGGCTACCCAATCGAACGACGAACAAGTCGCCTTCGCCGTGCCGTCGGGCAACTTCGGCAACATTTGTGCCGGCCACATTGCTCGTCAGATGGGCTTGCCGATTGCCAAACTGGTGTTGGCGACCAATGAAAACGATGTGCTTGACGAATTTTTCCGCACCGGCGTCTATCGCCCCCGCACTTCCGTCGAAACCAGCATCACTTCCAGCCCGTCGATGGATATTTCCAAAGCCTCCAACTTTGAGCGTTTTGTTTTCGATCTGGTTGGCCGTGATCCGGCGGTGGTTGCCGAGTTGTGGGCAAAAGTCGATAAGGGCGAGGCATTCGATCTGTCTGCTACGGTCCACTGGAAAAACCTGCCGAAATTTGGTTTTGTTTCCGGCAAGAGCACGCACAGTGACCGCATCAAGACCATCCGCTTTGCGCAGGGTCGCTATAACGTGATGCTCGATACGCATACTGCCGATGGCCTGAAGGTGGCGCTGGAGCAGCGTTTGCCGAATGTGCCTATGATCGTTCTGGAAACCGCCCAGCCGGCCAAGTTTGAAGAAACCATCCGCGAAGCACTGGGCTCTGAACCGGTGCGCCCGGCTGATTTGGCGGGTATCGAAAATCTCGAGCAGTTTGTGGTGGTAATGGCGCCCGATGTGGATGCCATCAAGCAGTTTATCGTTGAGCGCGTATAAGCTCTAAATGCTTTGAGCAGGGCAGCTTTGGCTGCCCTTTTTCATCAACTCAGAAATACCAGGCAACTGCTGCCTTGAAGCGACCTTCCTGGATCACGGGTAGGACAACCATTGAACCAAGGCCGACACCAGTTGCAGAGCGGGCGGCTGCGCCAGGTTCAAAAACCAGACTGGCACGTACCGCCGGGACGCCCTTTTGCCATGCTTCGCCTATGGCGCCTTCCCATGGTGCGATGTTTGCATCGACGTGGCATTCGGCAAGTTGTGGCGTCTGATCGCAATCCCCGCTGGCAAAGCGCAGGGCGCTACCGTCATCGTTCGGTACCCATATTTCAAAGCGACGGGCAATTGGCGTGCCGAGGGCTGAAAGGAATGTCATGACAAGGGTTTTTTTGTCATCAAAAGAACAGGGAATGCCGACGCCCTTGCTGATGCCGATCCGGACGTCACTATCGTGGCGCAAGGTACGCTTTGAACTGAGCAGATTATCCATGATGACAGGCATGCCACTCTGCCAGACCATGCCGGGCAGGCCGAATCCGGGGCGGAACTTGGTGTGTTGCGCCGTCCATTCAAACATTTCAGCGGTACCGTAATAACCATCGTCCATCCCCATATCGAAGGATAGTGCCGGCGTATTGCTCCAGAGTTCAATGCCACCGACGTTATCAATATCGTCACCGATAAAGAACACAATAACCGCCTGCAGATAGTCGCCGGAAAAAATGGGCAGGGCAATTGCGGCAGTCAGTCCCGCTTTGATGGCCGCCTCGGTACGCAGGAAATACGAATTCTCGAATTTAGGCAGGATGACCGGACGTTTTGCAGCCCAGGCCTTGCCCGGCAAGCCTTCGTCGTAGGCGAAGCTCATGCTTTCGCTGGTGCCTTTGAAGTCGCCCAGTTCGCCATAAAGGCCGTCGAAAAATTCGAGGTGGGTGCGCTGCTTGTTGGGCACCCAGATTTCAGTGACCTGAATCAGTGTTTTCATGGTTTGTCGTAATCCTGACAATGCTCATCTAAATCGGAGTCGCCATTGACCCCTCGAAGGCAGTTGGCTGCGCGATTTCAAGAATCAGCAGGCTGCTTGGGCACCGTTGCCCAAGGTGTCCTAAGCAATTTTTAAACCGGCTAGGTATGACAGGAATTAAGCAGCCAGATTGAGCGTGAAACAGGATTTTTCAGCCTGTTTGCGACCTTTGGGGAATTCACCAGACTGGGGCGTTTGCCTGAGAAATGGCAATTAAAGTGGTGCAGGCTGCTACGACGTTGTTAGTGTCGGCGACAAGTTAAGGCGTTGAGCCGTGCCGCAGGGCAACAATCTACAGGTAAATAACGGCGGGAAAGACTGCCACAGCCAATACCAGAACCAGCCATTCAAGATTGTGGCGCGCCAAAAAACCCGTGAAGTGCAGAACCAGAATAACAATGGCTACGATGTAGAACAGGGCGAATAGCATGGGTGTTCCTGAGAATTTTTAAGCGCAATTTACATTAGTTTACATTGCTTGGGTAGCTTGAATATTGCCGTTGGTATGGCGATATCAGCTCGAAAAGCGCATGGAAAGGTCGAGCGCTTTGACATCTTTGGTCAACGCACCGACCGAAATACGATCAACACCGGTTTCCGCAATACCGCGTATCGTCTCTAAGGTGACGTTGCCGGAGGCTTCAAGAATGGCGCGACCCGCATTGATCTTTGCGGCTTCGCGCAGCATATCGAGACTGAAATTGTCGAGTAAAACCATCTTGGCGCCAGCGCCGAGGGCGGTTTCCAATTCGGCCAGATTTTCAACTTCAATCTGGATGAATTTACAGCGCTCGCTGGCTGCCTGAGCTACGGCTTGTGCCGCCTGCAGGGCTTCAACGATGCCGCCAGCCGCCATGATGTGGTTTTCCTTGATCAGGATGGCATCCCACAAGGCAAGGCGATGGTTGCCGCCACCGCCGCAACGGACGGCAAATTTCTGGGCAATGCGCAGGCCGGGCAGGGTTTTTCGCGTGTCGACCACTTGCGCTTTAGTGCCGGCAATGGCATCTGCGTAAATCCGGGCTTTGCTGGCGACGGCGGAGAGTAGTTGCAGGAAATTGAGGGCGCTTCGTTCCGCTGTGAGCAGGGCGCGGGCATCAGCCGTGATGCGGCAGAGCATTTGATTCGGGGAGATCCGATCGCCATCCTGTGCTTGCCATTCAATACGCGCTGTCGGGTCAAGTTCGCTGACGCAGCGCTCAAACCATGCGATACCGCAGAGTACGCCTGCTTCACGCGAAATGACGGTGGCTTCAACGCGACGATTGGCCGGCACCAGACTAGCGGTAAGGTCACCGGCACCAATGTCTTCGGCCAGAGCGGCGGCTACGTTGCGGGTAATTTCTTCGGCGAGCGGGTAGTCAAAATCGATGGACATATCAGGTTCAAATTGGCATGCTGGACGCCAATTGTAACGTCTGGAGGTTGCCTGTGGCCGATGTTGTCGGGGTTTTTCATGTCAGTCTGGGCGTGCTTTCTGCTCTGATCATCGCGTTGGTGTTGATCTATTTCTACGTGCGCGACATTACCCAGAAGCGCCATACCGTATTGCGCAACTATCCGATCATCGGGCGGCTACGTTTTTTCTTTGAGGATCTGGGCGAATACTTCCGTCAATATTTTTTCCTCGGTGATCGCGAAGAAATGCCCTTCAACCGGGCGACGCGGGCCTGGGTGTATCGTATGGCCAAGAATGAAGGTGGGATTCTTGGCTTTGGTTCGACTTACGACCTGAATCAGTCGGGTGCGCTGGTTTTCGTCAATGCCGCTTTTCCCGTGCTGGATGGCGAACACGAACCGACGCCGCCGCTGGTGATTGGCGAAGGCTGGTGCGAAAAACCTTTTTCCACCCGCTCGCTGATCAATGTGAGCGGCATGAGCTACGGTGCAATTTCGAAACCGGCGGTACGGTCCTTGTCGCATGGCGCGGCGAAGGCCGGTGCCTACATGGATACTGGCGAGGGCGGGCTGAGTCCCTATCACCTGGAAGGTGGTTGCGATGTGATTTATCAGATTGGCACTGCCAAGTATGGGGTGCGTGATGAACATGGCCGACTTGATCCAGACAAGTTGCGCCAGATGGCTGCACATGAAAATGTACGGGCTTTCGAGATCAAGCTCTCGCAAGGCGCCAAGCCGGGCAAGGGCGGTGTGCTGCCGGCGGCGAAAGTGACCGAGGAGATTGCGAAAATTCGCGGTATTCCGGCCGGCCAGGATTCGTTATCACCGAATCGTCATCCGGAAACCAGCAACATGGATGAATTGCTCGCTATGGTCGAGCAGGTACGTGAAATTACCGGCAAACCGGTCGGCATCAAGACGGCTATTGGCGGCTGGCAATTCATGAATGAACTGGCGGCGACGGTCAATCGGCGAGGTTTGCAAAGTGCTCCGGATTTTCTGGCGATTGACGGGGGTGAAGGGGGTTCGGGTGCTGCTCCGCAGGCCTTGGCCGATCACATGGCCTTGTCTATTAACGAAGCTTTGCCGCGCGTGGTGGATGCCTTGATTGAAAATGGGTTGCGCGAGCGGATCAAGGTGATTGCCTCGGGCAAAATCATCACCCCAGCCAAAGTGGCCTGGGCGTTGGCCTGCGGGGCTGATGTGGTTAATTCGGCGCGTGGTTACATGTTCGCGCTGGGCTGCATTCAGGCCTTGCGCTGCCATCAAAACAGTTGCCCGACCGGCATCACGACGCATGATCCCAAGCTACAGCGCGGGCTGGATGTCGAAAACAAGGCGGAGCGGGTGGCAGCCTACACCCGCAACATGAACAAGGAAGTCGAGATGATCGCCCATGCCTGCGGGCTCAAGCATGCGCGGGACCTGCGCCGTGAGCATGTACGCATTGTCCAGCCGAATGGCCAGAGCATGGCGCTTAATATGCTTTACCCTTACCCGCCCATTCGTTGAAAATCTGTCGGGCTGGTGCGATGACTTCGCCAGCGGTGAGGCCGATCGGGCCGCTGCCATTGGCGACCAGTCGATCGGCTGCTGCCCCGTGTAGATGTACGGCGGCGAGCAGCGCCTGTAGGGCTGGCCATCCTTGGGCGAGCAGGGCGGTGACGATGCCGGTCAGCACGTCACCCATGCCGGCGGTCGCCATGCCGGGGTTGCCGGTGGTATTGATCCACCACGGGCCGTCGACCGAGGCTATGACGGTGCCGCAGCCTTTTAATGCGACTTCACAGCGATAGCGGCGGGCCAGTTCGCATGCTGCCTGAATTCGGTCGCTTTGCACCTCACGTACCGAACAAGCGAGCAGACGGGCGGCTTCGGCCGGGTGCGGGGTAAGGATGACCGGTGCAACGCGGTTGTAGAGGTTGCCTTCGAGACGGCCATCAGTGGCCAGAATGTTGAGTGCATCGGCATCAAGCACCACCGGAACCGGGCACATCAGCGATTTTTCGAGTACCCGGCTGGCTTCGCTGGAACGACCCAAGCCAGGGCCACAGGCCAGCGCGCGAAGATCGGACTGCAACACGGCTTCAGGCCGGCGCAGCATCAGTTCGGGCTGGTTGAGATCAACACTGGGTGGTTCAGGATCAAGCAGGCCGACATAGACCAGGCCGCTACCCAGTTTCAAGGCAGCGCGGCTGGCGAGCAAGGCGGCGCCAAGCATCGATTTACTGCCGCCGATAATGCCGGCACTGCCAAAACTGCCTTTGTGGCTGTTGCGCTGGCGAGGTTTCAATTGCGCGGCAAAATCGGCGAGGCTGACGATCTGACCATCAGCCGGTAGGTCGGCATCGGTTGTCAAATCAAGGCTGGCTATACGAATTTCACCGCAATGATCCGGCCCTTCGGCGGTTACCAGCCCGGGTTTGCCAGCAATGAAGGTGATTGTGTGGCTGGCTATGATGGTGTTGCCCAGTGCCTGACCGCTATCGGCATTCAGGCCGGATGGGCAATCGAGCGCCAGCAAGGGGCAATCATCGCGGCTGGCATGGCGATTGGCGGTGGCAATCCATTCGGCGTAGCGACCTTCCGGCGCACGGGTGAGGCCGATGCCGAAGATGCCATCGATAATCAGTGACCAGTGGCTGTCATCCGGAATGGCGCTGAGTGTAGTGCCGCCGGCCTGTTTGAAACGCTGATAGGCAGCCGCCGCATCTTTCGGCAAGTTGGCGGGATCGGCGATAAAAACAAGGCGTACATCGAAAAATTGCTCTCGCAACAAGCGGGCAGCTTCAAACGCATCGCCCCCGTTATTGCCGGGGCCGGCCAGCACGAGTATGGGCTGGTTGCGTTCGCTGCTTAGCGGGGCTGCCCAATCAGCTGCAGCGGCGCCAGCCCGTTGCATCAGCGGTTCGTGACTGTGGCGTGCTTCAATCTGGCGCAGGCTGGAGCTGAGATAGAGGTCAGTATTCATGCGGGAATTCTAGTCCCACATTTGCCGGGCGAGGAGGATCGTTGCGCGGTGTATGGCGACCGTATCGTCAATTTGCCGGGCATAACCGCCAGCCATGGCGATGGCGACCGGGATATGCCGGCTGCGGCAATGCGCGAATACCCGTCGATCACGTTCGGCGAGTCCCGCCATCGTCAGCCCGAGGCGGCCCAGGCGGTCATCTCTGTAAGGATCGGCACCGGCCAGATAGATGACGAGTTCCGGTCGGGTGATGTCGAAGGCGGTATTGAGGCCTTCTTCAAGTCGCAAGAGATAGGCGTCATCCGTGCAGCCATCGGGCAATTCAATATCGAGATCGCTTTGCTCCTTCTCAAAAGGAAAATTGCGCGCGCCGTGGATCGAGAAAGTAAAAATACTTTCGTCACCGGCCAGAATACTGGCCGTGCCATTACCCTGATGGACGTCACAATCGACAACCAATATCCGGCTTGCCCGGCCTTCAGCCTGCATGGCGCGGGCGGCCACGGCGGCATCATTGAAAATGCAGAAGCCTTCACCACGATCTCGAAAGGCGTGGTGTGTGCCGCCGGCGAGATTTGCTGAAACACCGTCCTTCAGTGCTGCGCGACAGGCGCAGATGGTGGCGCCAGCAGAGCGACGGGAGCGTTCGACCATGCCTTCGCTCCACGGAAAACCTATCGATTTTTGCGCCTTTTCCGGCAGTTGACCGTAACAAACCTGCTCGATGTATTTGAGATCATGGGCGCGTGCCAGTTCTTCGTCGCTGGCGGCGTGCGGCAGATGAAAATCAGTTACCGCGAACTCGCCACTGGTCAGCAGGCTTTCACGCAACCGCGAATATTTCTCCATCGGGAAACGATGGCCGGTGGGGAGGGGGAGAACGAAGACATCGGTGTAGAAAAGTTTCACGAGATTGGCGCACTATGACTGAGAGAGGCAGATAACAGCAGAATTGTGAAGAAGGCAGAATCAACTGTACAGCAGGCCAGCGATTAGAATGGCCGAATCAATATTTGAACCCGCTATGTCTATCGTCTGGTTTATAAAGAATTTGTTTGGCGCCTTGCTCTTGCCTCCGGGTAATGGCCTGTTATTGCTTGGTATCGCTGGCGTATTCAGAAAAAAGCGCTGGGCCTTGGGGCTAAGCTTGTTTGCCGGTGTGCTTCTTATTGCCCAGAGCCTGCCGGTGGTTTCGCAATGGCTGATTACCACGCTTGAACAAGACGCGGGGCCCGTCGTGAGCGAGGCAAAAGGGGCGGGGGCGATAGTTGTGTTGGGCAGCAGCCTGAATTTTGATGCGCCGGAATATGGTGGTGATACGGCCAATGAGCGGACATTGGTCAGGTTACGTTATGGCGCCTATCTCGCCCGCAAGCTTGATTTGCCGGTACTTGTCAGTGGCGGCAAGCCGCTTCGCGCAAGCAAATCGGAAGCAACCGTAATGGCTGAAATCATGGCGAATGAGCTGGGTGTCAAAGTTCGCTGGCGCGAAACGAATTCCATGGATACTGCCGATAATGCCCGGATGTCGGCTGAAATCCTGAGCGAGGCAGGCATCAAACGGATTGTGCTGGTTACCCAGGCCTTTCACATGCCACGCTCCCGTTTGTTGTTCGAGCAAGCAGGGCTTGAGGTAATTCCCGGCCCTACAGGTTTCAGAGGGCTAGGGGCACCGCCTTCAGTATTTGACTGGGTACCTTCGGCATCGGCAATGCAAAACTCTTACTATGCTTTACACGAGTGGTTGGGCATTACATGGGCAAAGCTGTCTCTAAGGAACTGAATTACCAGGGCTTCAGACCAGAACCTCGATAACTTCTGGATGCCCGAGAAAACCTTGCGGACTGGCGCTGGCGCCATAAGCGCCAGATTGAAAAATCACAACGAAATCACCTGGTTTGGCGACTGACAGTTCCATACGATCAGCCAGTAAATCAAGCGGTGTGCACAACGGACCAACAATAGACACGGTTTCCTTTTCTCCTTGGCCCATGCGATTGCCAATTGCAACTGGGTAATTTTTGCGAATAACCTGCCCAAAATTGCCTGATGCGGCGAGATGGTGGTTGAGTCCGCCATCAACGACAAGGAAAGTCTGACCGCGCGAGATCTTGCGGTCGACGATTTGTGTGACGTAAATTCCTGCTTCACCAACCAGGTGGCGCCCCAGTTCAAGGATGAGTTCGGCCTCCGGCATTTCTTGCGCGGCGCGGGCAGCAATTTGCTTCAGGTTTTGCCCAATCATGGCCAGGTCAAGCGTTTGTTCACCGGGGAAGTAGGGGATGCCGAATCCGCCACCCAGATTCAGGAAACGGATGGGTTCCGGGGTGTGTTGCGCGAGGCTAAGTGCCAGTTCGTAGGATTTTTGTTGGGCTTCACAGATGGACTCAGCTTTCAAATTCTGTGACCCGGAAAAGATATGAAAGCCGGCAAACTGCAACCCCGCTGTTTTGATTGCGGCAAGCAATTCAGGCACCTGCTCGACATCAATCCCGAACTGTTTCGGGCCGCCGCCCATCTTCATGCCGGCGCCCTTGAGTTCGAAGTCCGGATTAACCCGGATCGCGACTCGCGCAGGTAGCTTGAGGGTTGCCGAAATGCTTGCCAGTTCGCCAACTTCGCGAAAGGACTCAAGATTGATCAAGACGCCCGCCGCCACGGCCTGGCTCAACTCACTGTGCCGCTTGCCCGGCCCGGCAAAACTGATGTCGCGAGGATTGGCGCCTGCGTCCAGCGCAATCTTCAACTCGCCGGCTGATGCGATATCGATGCCGTCTACCAGCCCGGACAGCAAACCGACCACCGCCGGCAAGGGGTTGGCCTTCATTGCGTAATGCAGTTTGATGCTGGTTGGTAGAGCTTGGCGAAGTTCAGCAACCCGGTTGCGAATCAACTGGCGGTCATAAGCATAAAAAGGCGTTTGCCCGACACGCGCTGCGAGTTGAGAGAGTGCTATGCCGCCGACTAAAAGCATGCCATCAATGACCGGAAACTGGGACATGGGGGCATGAGTGGGCAGGCTTACAGGTGAATTTGACATTGTGCGACAGTCCAATCGTAATCAAGCGGTGTTCTGTTCAAGCCATACGGTTGACAGCAATTTACGGTCGATTTTCCCATTCGGGTTGCGTGGCAAGGGGCCATTCTGTACTGCTATACCTGCCGGCACCATGTAGGCTGGCATCCGGCTGCGGCATTCGGCCAGCAATGCGGCGGTATCCAGATCGGCATTACCGGGTGCCGTTGCAATTACCTGAATGCTTTGCCCCAGGCGCTCATTATTGACGCCAAATGCAACGCATTCGCCGACCATCTGGGTTGCGTAAAGAATTTCTTCCACTTCAGTCGGGCTGACCCGGTAGCCGGAGGTTTTGATCATCTCGTCGTTGCGGCCAATGAAGTAGAGGAATCCCGCTTCATCCATGCGCACTGTATCTCCCGAGAAGACGGCAATCTCCGGCAATACCAGACTGGGCATTGTTGGTGGCAGTTGCTTGAAGCGCTCGGCAGTTGCTGGCGGGTTGTTCCAGTAGCCCAGGCTGACCAAGGCGCCGCGATGGACCAGTTCCCCCGGCTCGTTGGGTGCGCAGGAGGAGCCATCAGCGCGCAAAACGAGAATTTCTGCATTGGGGATTGCTTTGCCAATCGAGTCCGGGCGATTGTCGACTTCCTCTGGCGGCAGGTAAGTTGAGCGGAAGGCTTCAGTCAGGCCGTACATCAGGAAGGGCTGCGTCCTGGGCAAATGCTTGCGCAGCGCCGTCAGGGTTTCGCGCGGCATGCGTCCGCCCGTGTTGGCAAAGTAGCGCAGGTGATCGGTGATTGATTCCGGCCAGGGTATTTGAGTGAGCTGGATGTAAAGAGGTGGAACAGCGGTCAGGCCGGTCACTCTTTCTCGAGCTATGGTTTTGATCACATCACGCGGCAGCAGGTAGTTGAGCAGGACAACCCTTGCGCCAACAAAAAATCCAGTCGTCAGCTGGCTGAAACCGGCATCAAATGAAAGAGGCAGCGCTGCCAGCAACACATCATCCCGGCTGTTTTCGAGATATCCGGCGACGCTTTTTGCACCGGCCACCATGTTGCGGTGGGAGAGCACAACTCCCTTGGGTTTGCCGGTGCTGCCTGATGTGTAAAAAATTCCGACAGGGTCACTGTCTATCCTGCGCGGCAGCGCCACCAATGGCTGATTGAGGAATTCATCCCACTGCGGCTGTGCATCAACACACAGCACATGACTTAAATCCTGACAGTCAGGCAATACCTCGCTGAGTAGTGCAAGCCTGTCTTGTGATGTGACCAACAATCGAACGTTGCAGTCGCGGAGAATGTAGGCGACCTGTTCCGGCTTCAACAAAGGATTGATCGGGACAAAAATACAGCCTGCTGCCGATGCACCAAAACAGGCAATCACATTTTCGAAGCGTTTTTCGAGGTAGACCGCAACACGTTCGCCGCGCGCTAAACCCAGGGCGATTGCGCCACTGGCGAAACGCTTGATGGAATTGGCTAGTTCACCGTAAGTCAGATGGGCTGATTGATTGGTGAGAGCAAGCGCATCAGGACGCATTTCTGCGTTGTGGCTGACTAATTCATGCAGTAAAACGCTATCCTTCATACGATACGGCAGGCCATGACTTTGGGTGGGGCTTGATGATGATGGCCCTATAATGCCGCGTCTCGCATAAAAAGTCTTGGAGCAAGTCTTGAATATCCAAAACGAAGTTCTCGAAATTCTCGATGAAGTGCTTAGCCTTAAAGGTCGCGCCAAAAGTTTTTCCGATCAGACGGTATTGCTCGGCGCGCTGCCTGAGCTTGATTCAATGGCTGTACTTGGCGTAATCACCAGTTTTGAAGACCGTTTCGGATTCGCCGTGGAAGATGACGATATCGACGGCTCGACCTTCGCGACGGTGGGTACATTGGTTGCCTATGTGAGCAGCAAGCTCAAGCACTGAACACTTTAATGGCGCGCGAAGCTATTTTTCTTCCTGCTGAACATGGTTATCGCTTTTGCCTCTATACGCCAGCCTCAGGAAATTGCGAAAAAGCCGCACTGATTTACCTTCATCCCTTTGCTGAAGAACTCAACAAAACCCGGCGCATGGTTGCCTTGCAAGTCAAAGCGCTGGCAGAAGCAGGCTACAGCGTTCTGCAGATTGATTTGTTCGGCTGCGGTGATAGCAGCGGAGATTTCGGCGATGCGACTTGGTCTGCCTGGCTTGCCGATGTTGAACTCGCCTATCAATACCTCCGCCAGCGTTCGGCAGCGCCAATCTGGCTTTGGGGCTTGCGCGCAGGCTGCCTGATTGCTGCATCTGCTGCGCCGCGCTTGCCGGAAAAGGTCAATTTTCTCTTCTGGCAACCCATGCTTGCCGGGCAAGTCGTGCTCCAGCAATTTCTTCGCCTGGCAGCGGCTGGTGAGTTGACTGATGCGGGTGAAGGCAAAGGTGTTGTTGCGCGCTTGAAGGCAGCTCTTGCTGCGGGTAAGGAAATTGAAGTGGCGGGCTATCGACTTTCTCCCTTGTTGGCAAATCCGCTGGCGCTGGCAGAGGTCAATCCTTTAAATGCTGCAGCCAGCAATCTGATCTGGCTGGATGTGTCGAGTCGAGAAAATCCTGAAATTTCGCTGTCGACCGCAACGCAACTAACTAACAGGCGCAACGCAGGTCATCAGGTAGATCATCAAACTGTCAGTGGCCCCAGTTTCTGGCAAACCGCTGAAATCGAACAGGTTCCGGCCTTGCTTGTCGCGACATTGGCTGCTCTCGAGGCTGTCCAGTGAATTATCGCGAAGCGGCAATTCACTTTTCATGTGCCGGCGAGGAACTGCTCGGCATTGTTGCCCTCCCTGAAAAAGCCAGTGAAACCGGCATCGTCATCGTCGTTGGCGGTCCTCAATATCGTGTTGGCAGTCACCGCCAATTCACCCTGTTGTCGCGTGCTCTGGCAACTGCCGGATACCCTTGCTTGCGCTTCGATCATCGTGGGATGGGCGATAGCGCAGGAACGTCGCATAGTTTCGAAGATATCAACGACGAAATCGCTGCCGCTATCGATACCTTGCTGGCCCAGTCGCCAGCACTTAAACGGGTCGTCTTGTGGGGACTTTGCGATGCCGCCTCGGCCATCCTGATCTACTGCCACGCAACACAGGATCAGCGTGTTGCAGGGTTGGCATTGCTCAACCCCTGGGTGCGTTCGGAAAGCACGCTGGCACGGACGCAGGTTAAACATTATTACGGTCAACGCCTGATAAGCGCAGATTTTTGGGCCAAGTTATTCAAAGGTCAGCTTGAGCTAGGCAAGGCAATGCGCGGGCTGCAGAATAATGTCAAGTTGGCGAAGCGCGGAGCAGAAGCGCCTCACCAAGGTGCTTTGTCATTTCGTCAGATCATGCCGCAAGCGCTGCGCAAATTTGATGGCCGGATTTTGTTGATTTTGAGCGGCAAGGATTTAGTCGCCAAAGAGTTTTTAGATTGCGCGACAACTGACTCGAGTTGGTCCGGCATTCTTGAGCAAAGCACCCTGCGGCGTTGCGACATCGCAACTGCTGATCACACCTTTTCGAGCACTGCCTGGCGCCAGCAAGTTGAGCAGCAAACGCTTGAATGGTTGGGTGCGATCAAGTGAGTCAATTATGTTGGTGAATAGTCGCGAGTCGCTTTTTTTTAATACTCCCGAAATCTTTGTGGACGAAACTCGGGTTTTGCTAGCCAAGCAAAGTAGTGGACCACAAAATGCTGACCCGCATCTTCTGCTTGAATGGTTTATGGTGCTTGCAGAAACAGCGATGCCGGAGGGAGCGTTGCTGGCTCTCTTTCCTCTGTCGCAAGGTAAAGAGCGGGAGTCGAGCTTTTTGCCGGCAATGGTTTTGCCCAATGAAAACGGCAAAATTCTGGCGCTCGGCAATTTTTACACACCGCTTTTTGGCCTGATCAATGAAGCCAACGCAGATGAGGTTGCTTTAACGCAACTGGCGGAGCTGCTACGACAGACAAAACCACCATTCAATGAAGCGCGATTTTCTCCGATGGATACTGAATCGCGATCCTTTGCTTTGCTAAAAAAATGTTTTAAAAATGCCGGTTGGCTGGTCGATGATTTCGTTTGTTTCGGAAATTGGCATCAAAAAACAAATCCCGGTAACTATGCTACCTATCTGTCGGAACGCCCTTCCAGGCTTCAAAATACCTTGTTGCGCGCTGAGAAAAAGCTCAGCAAGTCCAGTGGGTACAGGCTGCAAATTGTTCAACAAGATAACGCTCTGCTAGGTGCTGCTATCGATGCCTATGTTCAGGTTTATAACCAAAGCTGGAAAGTACCCGAGCCATTTCCAGAATTTATTCCGGGTTTGTGCCAATTGGCTGCACAAAAGGGCTGGCTTCGCCTCGGACTCATTTTCCTGGATAACTTGCCAATTGCTGCTCAGCTCTGGCTGGTCGTTGAGAAAAAGGCGTATATCGTCAAACTGGCCTACGACCAGAAATTTGTCAAAACATCTGCCGGAACGGTGCTCACTGGCGCACTTTTTCGCCATGTTATTGACGTTGACCGCGTCGAAGAGGTCGATTACCTGATGGGTGATGACCAATACAAGCAGGATTGGATGAGTGAACGCCGCGAGCGGCGCGGAATCATTGCCTTCAATCCTCAATCGCCTTTGGGTATTGCCAAGGCGGTTTACCATTTTGGAGGGAAGATTTTGCGAAAATATTCACCCTTCAAAAAGTAGAATTTTAATAAGAAGGTTGCGGCAATGCGCAACGCTGTGGAATTACTCACGATGCCGTTTTGAAACTTCCAGTTATCATTGCCACACCTTAAAAAGCCAGCACAATTGATCAGGAAACAGGGAGCAGTATTTTCATGTCCAAGAAAAAAGTGATGCTTGTCTTTGGGACAAGGCCCGAAGCCATCAAAATGGCACCGCTTTGCCATGCACTACGAGCAGAAACCGACACTTTTGAAACGCTGGTCTGTGTGACCGCACAGCATCGGCAGATGCTTGACCAAGTATTGAAAGTCTTTGAAATCACGCCGGATATCGACCTGAACCTGATGAAGCCAGGGCAGGATCTTTTTGATGTCACGGCATCCGTTCTGCTCGGCATGCGCGATGTGCTGCGAGAACACAAGCCAGATCTGCTGCTGGTACACGGAGATACCACGACAACGCTGGCAACTGCGATGGCCGGGTTTTATGCCGGCGTGCCGGTCGGGCATGTCGAAGCGGGTTTGCGTACGCACGACCTGTACGCCCCCTTTCCCGAAGAATTCAACCGGCAAGTTGCCAGCAAGCTGACGCGTTGGCATTTCGCTCCGACCACGACCAGCCGCAACAATTTGCTGGCTGAGCGAGTGTCGGATGTACAAATTACGGTGACGGGCAATACCGTTATCGACGCTTTGTTCTGGGTGCTGGATCGCATTGAAAATGATCCGGTCCGCCGTCAGTCCATAGCCGATTTTTTGAACCTGCAGCTGCCATTTGACTGGCAAACAGAGCGCTTTGTATTGATCACCGGACATCGCCGTGAAAACTTTGGTGATGGCTTCCTGCAGATTTGTCACGCATTGCGTGATTTGGCCAGCAGTTACCCGGCGGTCAGGTTTGTCTATCCGGTGCACCTCAATCCGAATGTACAAAAACCCGTTCACGAAATTCTTGAGGGCTTGTCAAATGTCCATCTGGTCGATCCGCTCGACTATGAGCCATTTGTCTATCTGCTGAAAAATGCTTATCTGGTGATCACCGATAGCGGCGGCATTCAGGAAGAGGCGCCCAGTTTGGGCAAGCCGGTGCTTGTCATGCGCGATGTAACAGAGCGCCCGGAAGCTGTCGATGCCGGCACCGTTCGCCTGGTTGGCGCGCATCGCGACTCGATTGTGAAAAGCATTGCCGAGTTACTGGACAACGAAGAGAGTTATGCCGCAATGGCCAGGGCACACAACCCGTATGGTGACGGCAAGGCATGTGAGCGAATTATCAATATTTTGAAAGGGATCTAACAATGCTGAATAAAACAGTTTGTGTCGTTGGTCTAGGCTATATCGGCTTGCCTACAGCCGCACTTTTGGCCAGCAACGGTTATTCGGTTCTGGGAACCGATCTGAGTCAGCATGCGGTTGAAACCATCAACCAAGGGAATATTCATATTGTCGAGCCTGATCTCGACGCCTTTGTTCGTTCAGCGGTTACCGCAGGTCGGCTCAAGGCCTTCACTACGCCGCAGCGTGGTGACATCTACATGATTTGCGTGCCAACCCCGTTCCATGAAGGGGAGGGCATTCCGCAACCGAATCTCGACTATGTGCTGTCTGCGACCCGCAGTATCGCCGGCTTTGTAAAACCAGGTGATCTGGTTATTTTGGAGTCAACTTCTCCGGTGGGTACAACGGAAATGATGGCGAAAGTGCTTGGCGATGCGGGCGTTGATGTATCCAAAGTTCATATGGCTTATTGTCCTGAGCGCGTGCTGCCCGGCAAGATCATGACTGAGCTGGTTGAAAATGATCGTGTTGTGGGTGGTTTGACGCCGGAAGCAACACAACTGGTCGGTGATTTTTACCGTACATTCGTCCGTGGTGGCGTGTTGGCAACCGATGCCAAAACCGCAGAAATGTGCAAACTCACTGAAAATAGTTTCCGAGATGTGAACATTGCTTTTGCCAATGAACTTTCCCTGCTTTGTGCCAAAGAAGGCATCAACGTCTGGAACTTGATCCAATTGGCCAACCGCCATCCACGCGTCAATATTTTGCAACCGGGCGCTGGCGTTGGCGGGCACTGCATCGCTGTTGACCCATGGTTTATCGTTGCTCGTGATCCGGGAAATGCGCAGCTGATCCGCACTGCACGCGAGGTTAACAACCATAAAACCGTCTGGGCTATTGATCAAATCAAGATTGCCGTGGCGGATGCCTCGGCACGTACGGGGTGTAAACCCAAGGTGGCGTGTCTGGGTTTGGCCTTCAAACCTGATATTGATGACTTGCGCGAATCCCCTGCCTTACATATTGCTGCCGCCCTTAATGCGCAAGGTTATGATGTGGTTGCCGTTGAACCGAACATCAAGTCACACGAGCAGTTTGAATTGGCTTCCCTGGAAGAAGCATTGGAATCTGCTGACGTGTTCGCCGTTTTGGTCAAACATCGCCAATTTCTCGCCCCCTTGGCTAAGCAAAAATTGGTCGAACTTAAAGCGTTGGATTTTTGTGGAATAACTGCCTAAATACTGGCTAGTCAACGATGCGAATCCTCCATATCCTCGATCACTCCATTCCGTTACATAGTGGCTACACCTTCCGAACTGCGGCGCTCCTGAAGGGACAGCAAGACTTGGGATGGGAGACGTATCACATCACCTCTCCCAAACAGGGAACGACGGAATTACCGGAAGAGGATGTGGACGGGCTACACTTTTACCGGACGCCAGTGCCGGATAGCACTGCCAAAAAGCGCCCCATCGCCGGTGAAATTGCCCTGATGCGCGCGCTGGAAAAACGCCTATATGAAGTTGCTTCTGAACTAAAGCCGGATATCCTGCACGCTCATTCGCCAGTCTTGAATGTGCTGCCAGCGTTGCGTGTGGGTGCCAAATTGGGTATTCCGGTGGTGTATGAAATTCGTGCATTTTGGGAAGATGCTGCCGTTGATCATGGCACGACTACGGAAGGTAGTTTCCGCTATCGTAGTATCCGTGCGCTGGAAACCTATGCACTCAATCGCGTCGCCCACGCCTTTACCATTTGTGAAGGCTTGCGTGCCGATATCGTCAAACGCGGTATTCCTGCCGAGAAAGTCACCGTTATCCCCAATGCGGTCGATATTAATGCATTTCAATTGGCCGGCAAGCCATCACCAGAGCTTCAAGAAAAATACGGCCTCGCCGGTAAAACAGTTATCGGCTTCATTGGCTCGTATTACGCCTATGAAGGGCTGGACCTGCTACTGGATGCGCTTCCCGGTATTCTGAAAGTACGAGCCGATATTCATGTACTGTTAGTCGGGGGGGGGCCGCAAGAATCCAACCTCAAAAAACAGGCTGAGGCATTAGGCATCTCAGCGAATGTGAGCTTTGTTGGGCGTGTGCCGCACAGTGAAGTCAATCGCTACTATGACCTCATTGATATCCTCGCTTACCCAAGACACCCCATGCGCCTCACCGAGTTGGTGACGCCACTCAAACCATTAGAGGCCATGGCGCAGGGGCAAATTTTTGTTGCCTCTGATGTAGGTGGTCATAAAGAACTGATCAGGCATCAGGAAACAGGCATTCTGTTTAAAGCTGGAGACAGCAAAGCCTTGGCCGCTGCGATCCTAGATATGCTTGAGAAAAAGGAAACATGGCAAAACATGCGCGATGCAGGACGTCGTTACGTGGAAAGCGAGCGAAACTGGAAAAATAGTGTGGCTAACTACATTAGCCCTTACAAAAAAATGCTTGAAAAATGACGTTGACTGTAATTGCTTTGATAGTTCGTTTTCCGTAAACAATTACCGGGTACCATATTTTAAAATTATTTGAATTTCATAAAAAAACAAAATTGTGGATTAATTAATATGAGCAAATTATCAGAACATTCTTGCGTGGCGGTTGTTGGGCTTGGTTACGTGGGGCTACCGTTAGCAGTTGAGTTCGGGAAAAAATTTAAGACTATTGGATATGACTTGTCCGAAGCCAAGGTTGCCAGTTACCAGAAATATGACGACCCGACAGGTGAAGTCAGCTCAGAAGATTTGAGGGCTGCTAGCAAGCTCAATATGACGACCGATCCCTCTATGCTCTCGGAGGCCGATTTTGTTATCGTCGCTGTACCAACGCCTGTTGATGAGGCGCACATTCCGGACTTTTCGCCTCTGATTGGTTCTTCCACCGTTGTGGGGAAGTACATGAAAAAAGGGGCGACTGTTATTTATGAATCGACGGTTTATCCGGGGGCTACTGAAGAAGTATGTATCCCGTTGCTGGAAAAATATTCCGGAATGAAGTGGAAGCAAGACTTTCATGTCGGCTACTCCCCTGAGCGAGTCAATCCAGGGGATAAAGAGCGCACCATTACCCGGATTGTCAAAGTTGTTTCTGGTGATGACGAACCGACGTCTGAAGCAGTTGCCAGTCTCTACGGGGCCGTAATCACTGCGGGCGTTCACCGTGCCAGCAGTATTAAAGTGGCTGAAGCCGCTAAGGTTATCGAGAACACTCAGCGTGATTTAAACATCGCCTTAATGAATGAGTTGGCTATCATCTTTGACAAACTTGGTATCGATAGCCTTGAAGTACTGCAGGCAGCAGGTACCAAGTGGAATTTTCTACCATTCAGGCCAGGTTTGGTTGGCGGGCACTGCATTGGTGTTGACCCGTATTACTTGACTCATAAAGCCGAAATGCTTGGCTATCATCCCCAAGTAATACTCGCTGGTCGCCGCATCAATGACGGTATGGCAGCCTATGTTGCTCAGCAGACTGTCAAACACATGATTAACGCTGGTTCTGCAGTCAAGGGTGCCAAAGTTGTGGTGCTAGGTTTAACCTTCAAAGAAAACTGTCCTGACCTGCGCAATTCGAAGGTGGCTGATCTGGTTACGGAACTTCGCTCTTTCGGATGTGAAGTGACAGTCAATGATCCGATCGCCGAAACCTCTGAGGCAGAACACGAATATGGCATTAGCCTAACCTCGTGGGATGCATTGCCAAATAATGTCGATGCAATTGTGGCCGCAGTGTCTCACTGTCAATACCTCGCTACTCCACTTCCATTATTGACCAGCCTGCTCAAGCCAGGCGGTGTATTTGTTGACGTTAAGTCCGCTTATGATCCACTGGCAATCGCCAAGGCTGGGTATGTGCTGTGGCGGCTGTGATTTATTTTTTCATTCCGGAAATTAATTCATGACAACGCCACTCGCTTACGAAATCACCAAACAGGCACTACTTTCCAAACCCAAAACTTGGTTAGTGACTGGGGTGGCCGGCTTCATCGGTAGCAATCTCCTTGAGACCTTGTTGAGTCTTAATCAGAGAGTGGTCGGATTAGATAATTTCGCTACTGGTCACCGGCACAATTTGGAAGCGGCTATTGGCGATGCGAGTTGTGCTACAGGTCGGGATAAATCTGAACTTCAAGGACTTTTCGACTTTAACGAAGGTGACATTCGGGATCTAGAGGCATGTCAAAGGTCGCTGATCTGGAACAAAGATGGTCAAAGTTTTTCTGTCGATTACGTACTTCATCAGGCTGCATTGGGCAGCGTGCCTCGGTCTATTGAAAACCCGATAAACACCAATCAAACAAACATCGGTGGCTTTCTCAATATGTTGGTGGCTGCACGGGATGCAAAGGTGCGGCGGTTTGTTTATGCGGCTAGTAGTTCAACATATGGGGATCACCCTGGCTTACCCAAGTTGGAGGACAGAATCGGCAAACCCCTTTCTCCCTACGCTGTGACAAAGTTTGTTAATGAGCTTTACGCTGACGTGTTTGCACGAACCTATGGTTTCAACACGATCGGGTTGCGCTATTTCAATATTTTCGGAAAACGCCAGGATCCGAATGGTGCGTATGCGGCTGTGATTCCAAAATGGATTGCTGCAATGATTTCTAACCAACCTATTTATATTAATGGCGATGGTGAAACGAGTCGAGACTTCTGCTACATCGCCAATACAATCCAGGCGAACCTGTTGGCTGCCACAACAGAAAACCCCGATGCAACAAACCAAGTCTATAACGTAGCTGTAGGGGACCGCACGTCGTTAAATGATTTATGTGGTCATCTGTTGAAAAACATGGAAGCGTGTTTTGAACACCTTAACGGTTATCAGCCAACTTATCGTGATTTTAGAGCCGGCGATGTTCGCCATTCGCTAGCGGACATCAGTAAGGCTGCTAGCCTGCTGGGTTACGCACCAACGCATAGAGTCGATGCAGGGCTGAAAGAGTCGATGGCTTGGTATATCAAGAACTTTACTGCCAGAACTTGATTGTTGTACCTATCGAAACAGGAAATAACCGGTTAGCCAATGATTCGTACCTTATTGTTTTCCACTCTTTACCCTAGCAGTATTCGCCCAGGACATGGAATCTTTGTCGAAACGCGCCTGCGCCAACTCTTGGGCAGTGGGAAAGTAGAAACACGAGTTGTTGCCCCTGTGCCCTGGTTTCCCTTCAAAAATAAAGCATTTGGTGAGTATGCATTGCATGCTGCAGTACCTAAGAATGAAATCCGCAACGGAATTCAGATAAGCCATCCTCGCTATCTGCTATTACCAAAAATTGGTATGAATAGTGCGCCGGCATCATTAGCAAGAACTGGGCTTTTGGCAGCACAACAGTTAATAAGTGAAGGCTTCGATTTTGATCTGATCGATGCGCACTACTTTTACCCGGATGGTGTGGCTGCCACTTTGATCGGGAAAGCACTAGGAAAACCTGTCGTGATTACAGCGAGAGGGACTGATATCAACCTAATTCCTCAGTTTCAAAAACCTCGGGAAATGATCCTTGAGGCCGCTCGCGATGCCGATGTCGTCATTACAGTAAGCGGTGCTTTGAAAAAATCATTGGTGGAAATTGGCGCTGAAGAAAAGAAAATCACTGTTTTACGAAACGGTGTCGATCTTGAACTCTTTAGTCCATTCGATCGCAATTTGGCCCGCAACAAAATTGCGGTGGATGGGTACGTCATTGCATCAGTTGGCAATTTGATACCTGAGAAGGGGCATGATCTAGTTATTAAAGCTTTGCCAGAGTTATCGGATGCGACACTGCTGATCGCTGGAAAAGGACCATACCAAAGAGAGTTGGAAGCGCTTGCGACGAGTCTGAACGTTGCCGATAGGGTAAGGTTCCTAGGTTCGGTTTCGCAAACCATTTTATGTATTTTGTATTCAGCGGCCGATTGTCTTGTTCTGGCCTCCGTTCGCGAGGGCTGGCCAAATGTCCTGCTTGAAGCAATGGCATGCGGCACTCCCGCTATCGCGAGCAACGTAGGTGGCGTACCAGAAATCATTAGTAAAGCCGAAGCTGGAAGAATTCTTAGTGCCAGAACAGAGCAAGCAGTGCTTGCATCAATCCGTGAGTTGCGAGCAAATCCACCTTGCAGGGAAGTTACGCGCGCGTACGCGGAACAATTTGGTTGGCAATCTATAACCGACAGTCAATTGCGACTATTTCAGGCACTTAAGTAGAATGAATCGAATAAATATGTATAAGGATGGAAAAATGGCTATAAGTCAAAATTTTTCTGTATTCATGAATGTTTTTATAATTAGATGTCAAAATGTTTATTAAAAGCAATTTGTTTGTAGTTTTTTAATTATTTTTTAATATATTAATTTTCGATAAATTTAATGGAATCTTTACTGCTGACTCTTGATGTGGCATGTGTAATATTATTTTTACGCAATGTGCTACGGACTATTAAATCAGATAATCCTGAGGATCTGGGCATCTTCCGTTTCACAGAAACATTAGCGCTCGATAAATCTGAAAAAATTAAAAGTGGAGTCATGCCACGTGCGTGACCTGATGTTGCTCGGGGCGATGTTGTTTATTGTTCCTATGGCGTTACGCAATCCTTTTGCCGCTTACATGATCTGGGGATGGACAGCGTTTATGGCTGTCGAAGAATATATGTACGGTTTTATGGCAGGCGTGCGGTTTAATTTGATATTTGCACTAATAACATTGGGGTTGTTGTTAGTTAATTTGAAAAATAATAAAATAAAATGGTTGGGTGGGCGCACAAGTGTTTTGTTGCTTATTTGGCTTGCTCATGGAACACTGAGCGCTATTTTTGCCTATCCTGATGTGCCAAGCAATTGGTTAATCTATGAAAAACTCGTCAAAGTACTAGTGTTTGTTTTAGTCATGCCATTTTTGATATATGGAAGATTAAGAATTCACATGTTTATAGTTGCGCTTTGTTTGGGTGTCAGCTTTCATGGATTAATTGAAGGTTTAAAGTATTTAAATTCTGGTGGTGCTCATCATGTCCAAGGGCTAGAAAAATTTGGGGACAATAATCTTTTTGCTGTAATGATTTTGATGGGATTGCCCTTGCTTGTTTATCTTTATTTCCAATCAAGCAATCGCTGGGCAAAGTTTGCCGCAATAAGTGGCGCTGCGTTGACGGTAGCCGCCGTGATGGGAACACATTCTCGCGGTGGCTTGGTTGCCATGGTTTTAGTGGTTGGGTGGTTAATTTTTACAGGGCGAAGAAGAGTGCGTGGACTGGTTATAGCTGGTAGTTTGGCATTACTTGTTCTCACTTTTGCACCGTCATCCTGGCTTGATCGAATGGATACCATTCAAACAGCAGACCAAGATGCGTCATTTCTCGGGCGTGTTGAGGCGTGGCAAATTAGTAGTGCGATTGCATTGGCGAATCCGGTTCTTGGTGGGGGGTTTCATGCGTTGGAAACCCCCGTGGTGTGGGGTATGTTTCGAGGAAATACTGGTTTATTAGGGTTTCTCCCTTCTTATGATTATTCACCTGTAAATTTTCGAGCCGCGCACAGCGCATACTTTGAAGTTTTAGGTGATAGGGGAATATTTGGTTTTATATTATTTTTATTAATTTTAATTAATGTTTTATTAACTGCTTCAGAGTCGAAGCGTCTTGCTAAAGAAATTGGACCCAAAATGCATTGGGCTGTTGATCTTTCCAATGCATTGTCAGCTTCAGCAATTGCTTTCATAGTGGGCGGTGGCGGTGTAAGCATCGCATATTCAGAAATGTTCTATGTTATTGTAATGTTGACTGAGGTTCTAAAGCACCATATTTTAGAAGTAGGCGAATCCAATACGGCAACTATTGGTTAAGTTATGGCACGAAAGAACTGTTTAGTGGAACTTATTGATGATTGAGAAATTTATTTTAAATGGTTTGTCCAAGGATAAGCTATCAATACTGATGTTCCATAAAGTGCCAAAGGCAAGACATTTTTTGTGCCCGGATGATCTTGATTTGCACGAGTTTGAGCAAACAATTAATTATGTACAGAAGCAATTTGAAGTTTTACCTCTTAATGAGGCCGTAGAAAGACTTGGCAGTAATCGCCTTCCGCGGCGTGCTGCCTGTATTACTTTTGATGATGGTTATACCGATTGGGAAACAGGGGTTGTGCCGCTGCTACTTAGTCGAAATTTGCCGGCTACATTTTTTATAACTGCAGGGCAATTTCAAGGTGTGCCAATGTGGAATGAACGCATTCTTCATGGTATCGGAAACTGTTCTGAGACAATTCAATCCTTACGCACTTCCTTTTTGCAGGAACCCCTACCTTTTTGCAGCGTAGATGACCGAAGGCGTGCTGTCACAATCATCGAGAAAGTCCTGAAGTTCCAGTCTGTGACAATTCGTGAAGAGATGCTT
>ERZ724524.226-NODE-226-length-36215-cov-4.992091_pt1 | contig 36215 bp, 23 predicted proteins | sample MGYA00376057_ERZ724524 | MGnify/ENA primary metagenome ERZ724524 (study PRJEB28724, sample SAMN07190888) | wastewater metagenome | isolation source: influent of sewage treatment plant in Hong Hong | place: USA: Christiansburg, Virginia | collected 2016-03-01 ...
TACAAACTTGCACGAGGTACGCGGAATGTACCACATGCGAAAAATTGACTGGAAAATAGTCATCATTATGTGTACCACGTTAGAGCGTGTTATGAACTCGATTCAAGTAACCTATACGTTACCAATATCAGTTTTTAGGTGCTTTCAAGACCATTTTTAGATCCATCAGAGGCCCAAAATTGAAAGAGCGTAGGTTGGTTGAGGCGATTTTTATTCTCTGGGATGGTCACAAAGACTGTGTACGACGAGTTCATAACACGCTCTAGGTGGCGCATCGCACCACATTGACCGGCATCGCCCATCCCAGCGATTCGTTGCAGCTAGAACTATGCTTTAACCTAATTTTCCGCGTTTTTTTGTTGAACCCTTTGGGTCGTTCCGAGCCTTCTGCACAGCTGCCGCTGCAATTGACTCAGCTTCTTCGCGCTCGAGCGTTTCAAGTTCTCGCTTGGCGGCGTCGCTCAGTCGGTGGAGTGGCATATCAAGCATGGAAACTTGCTGACGGCCAACAAATACGTCCAGACCCGAATCTCGATCGGAGAGGTTGAACGTAAGCGAGTCATCGTCGAACTCAATTGTCGAGAAAGTCGTCCACGATGCATCATCGTCTACCCACAGTTCCTTCAACGTCCCATTGTTGTAATGAACCCTGGTGGCTCTCAACAATTGAGAAACCTTGTGCCCGTCAAGATCCTCCGCATCAATCACGTCTGCAATGGTTTTCTTAAATGCTTCGGAAGCCTCCTCATCGTCAAAGCCTAAGAAGTGCTCTTCAAGTCCCCGATAGATTTCTGGTGAGTAGCCCTGATAGCTATCCCAGCCCAAATCCCAGTCGTCGGCCACTTGGTCGGCGTCGTCATCCAGCATGGAGAGCTGCGGAACAGTGGCCACGTTGATGATGAGCGCTCGATTGTTCAAAGTGGTCGCAACAACCCAAGGCCCCTCGCTTGTTGTTTGAGCAATGCGTTGGTTGATTCGGTCTGCTTCGGCGAGCGTAATTGGGTACCAAATGCTTTTTGCTGCGCCGGGAACTCGAATGCCTAGGTGTCCCCAGAAACCCTCATCCGAGTCGGCGAAGAGGTGATATCGGTTGGTGATAACGCCGTCACTACCTTGCGGACTCAGCGGGTTGCGCCCCAGCAGGTCATCAATGCTAGTGCCGAAGATTAGGGCGAGGTCTTTCAAGGCTGCGATGTTTGGCTCGCTTTTTCCTGTTTCCCAGCGCGCAATCGTCTGCTGCGTAGTCTTGAGGATTTCGGCGAGGCGCTCCTGAGTGTGTCCATGGGCAAGTCTAAGTTTTTTGAGCTTTTCCACGCTAAATCCTTGTTAATTACGCAAAAATTGTGTTTTCCATTAAAACACGCTTTTTTTGAGTTTTAAACTCATTTTTTGTGTGTATGAGTGTTACACTTCGCTTGTTCGTCAAATGGCCAGATGCGAGCGGACACGACGAATTGCCATATCAGCAGGCATCATGCGAAACAGGGGGATTGATGGTGAGTGGCTGGTTGCGGCTAACCCTTGCTACCAGACTAAGCATCCTAGCTCCCGCCGCTGCTGGAGGAGAAGTCGCCGGATGGAATGCTCAACGGCCAAGGGAAAGACTCCCGATAAAGTGCAATCGTTAAGCATCGCAACCTACAAAGTGCAGTTTGGTCGTAGAAGTCATGCCCTCAGGGGGAGCTGAAACTGCTCCCTGGTGAACCGCCCAGCAACCCGAGTGCAAACCAATACTTCAGCTCCGGTGCAAAGCAATCCTTTAAGTCACAAACTAGAGATAGTTAACGGCCTTTTTCTTTGGCCCATCAATGAGTTAACTCGCCAATGCTGCACGCCAACGTTGCACCTGTTCAGGCACGTCAGAGGCTTGGTGCAGCACCACGCAGTGGGGCGGTGCTAGGCGCTGGTGCAGCACGGGGGCGCTGCCGCCAACCCACAGCTCGGTCACGGGCGGAAGTTGGCTGCGCAGTTGGGCGAGGGCTTGTTTCACATCGGTGGCGGCGTGGTGGGCGCTGAAGCTCAGCGCCACGATGTCGGCTTGCAATTGGCTGGCGGCCAGCACGATGTCGGGCAGCGGGGTGTGAATGCCCAGTGGGAAAACGTGGCAGCCACTGATCGAAAAAAAGCATTCAGCCAACAACAAGCCCAAACCGTGTTGCTCGCCGGGCACGGTGGTGAGCAGTACGCGCGGCGGGCTGGTCGGCAAGCTTTGCGCTTGTTGATGGCTGATGTGGGCGCGTAGCACCGAGGCTATGGCTTGCGTGTACAGATGCTCCTCGTACACGGCCAGGTCGCCGCGCAGCCACGCTTCACCCACAGCGGCGCTCAAGGGCGTGATCAGCTCTTGTGCCGTCACCGCCAGACCCTGTGCGTGCAGATGCTGTTGTAGTGCGCTTTGCAGCGCGGCCATGTCATGTTGATGCACCCATTGCAGCCATTGGGGGTCTAGTTCATGGCCTTGATGCGCGGCTTGGCGCTGCTGGTTGTGCCGTGCCGGACGCACGCTGGGCGGGTTGATGCCGAGGGCTTGTAGCGCCTCCAGCGGCAGGCTGACCACGGCGTTAGGTCGGTAGCCACCATCCATCAGCCGCTTGATATGGCGCAGGCGCTGCAACTGCACATCGTCATAGCGCCGTTCGCCGTTGGCATCGCGCTCGGGTTGCGGGAAGCCGTAGCGGCGCTCCCACACGCGCAGCGTGTCCTTGGCGATGCCCGTGTCGCGCTCGATGTCTGCGATGGTGTGTTGATAAGTCATAACGAAGCGGGATAGTCGCAAAACCAGCATGGTTTTGCGCAGGTAAGGATATGTGCCGAGGCTTTGGTGTCACACTTTGTCCTAGACAAACTGAATCAACCTTACCATGCAACATCAACATCTCGCTCTTCAGGGTTTAGTTCGGCTTCGCTGTTGGGGTGTGGGCGTGCTTTGTTGTGTGCTGGGGTGGAGCAGTTCTGCGCTGGCTGCCAGCCCGGTGCCTTCACCGTCACCCGCGCCGAGTTCGAGTTGCCCCGCGCTGCTGCAACGCACGTTTTTGCGCTTGCAAGACGAAAAGCCGCAGTCGCTGTGTCAGTACCGGGGCCAAGTGCTGCTGGTGGTGAACACCGCCAGCTACTGCGGCTTCACCAGTCAGTACGAAGGGCTGGAGCAGCTTTACCGCCAGTACCAAAGTCGCGGCTTGGTGGTGTTGGGTTTCCCCAGCAACGATTTTGGGGAGCAAGAGCCCGGCAGCAACGCCCAAATTGCCGCCTTTTGCAGCAATACCTTTGACGTGAAGTTCCCGATGTTTGCCAAAAGCAGCGTCAGCGGTGCAGCGGCCAATCCTTTGTTTCAGGACTTGGCCCGCATCACCGGCTCCAAGCCGATGTGGAACTTCCACAAGTACCTGATTGGCCGTGATGGCCGTGCGGTGGACTACTTCAACAGCCTGACCGGCCCGGACAACTCCCGCTTGATCAAAGCCGTGCAAGCCGAATTGGACAAGAAAGCACCATGAAAAACGAGGGCTATGAGAATCTGCCGGGCGCATCGCCGCAGCGGCGCGTGGCGGTGATCGGCGGCGGTGTTTCGGGTTTGGCGGCGGCGTGGCGGCTGCGCAATGTGGCGCAGGTCACGCTCTACGAAGCCAATGACTACTTTGGCGGGCACGCCCACACGGTCGATGTCACCTTGCCCAATGCGCAAGGCCAGCCGGTGACGCACGGCGTGGACACTGGGTTTTTGGTGCTCAACGAGCGCACTTATCCGCTGATGCAGTACTGGATGCACCAGTTGGACGTGCCCTTGGCGCGCTCGGACATGTCGTTTTCCGTGCAAGTCAACCGCGCCACAGGCCGCACTTTGGAGTGGAACGGCAGCACGCTGAACACCGTATTTGCCCAGCGCCGCAACCTGCTCAGTCCGCGTTTTTGGGGCATGTTGGCTGACATCATGCGGTTCAACCGCTTGGCAACGGCTTTGGCTGTGGCCTCTGAAGCACCCGCTGCGGACATCACGCTGCACGATTTTTTGGAACGCCACCGCTTCGGCGTGGGTTTGCGCGACGACTACCTGCTGCCCATGTTGGGTTGCATCTGGAGCTGCCCGACCGAGCAGATGCTGCGTTTTCCGATGCATACCTTGGTGCGCTTTTGCCATAACCACGGGCTGCTGCAAGTTCAAAACCGCCCGCAGTGGTACACGGTGGCGGGTGGCTCGCGCCAGTACGTGCAGCGGGTGCTCGCCGACTTGCCGGACGCCCGCCTGCGCAGTCCGGTGCGGCGCGTGCAGCGTCATGGCCGAGGCGTGTCGGTGATGACGGATCAAGGCTGGGAGGCATTCGACGCGGTGATTTTTGCCTGCCACAGCCCGCAGGCGCTGGCCTTGCTTGACCCGCCCAGTCCGCAAGAGCGCGCGCTGCTGGGTGCCATGCGCACCCAATCCAACCGGGCTGTGCTGCACACCGATACCTCCGTCATGCCCCACAACCGTTTGGCGTGGGCGGCTTGGAACTACCAGCACGCCTTGCAGCCGGGCCACAGCGAACCCCGCGTTTGCCTGCATTACTGGATCAACCGCTTGCAGCCGCTGCCCTTTGCCCAGCCGGTGTTGGTCACGCTGAACCCGCAGCAGCCGATTCGGTCCGAGTGCATCTTGGGCCAATTCGACTACGCACACCCGGTGTTTGACGGCCCCGCTTTGGCCGCCCAAAGCCAATTGGCCGAGTTGCAAGGTCGCTACCGCAGCTACTACTGCGGCGCGTGGACGGGCTACGGCTTCCATGAAGATGGCTTGTCTTCAGGCTGGAAGGCGGCTGATCAGTTGATGGCGGATTGGGACATCACCCACAGCCACCATGCCACAGCCACGCTATGAATGAGCCGGTTGCGCTGGCGCTGCCTGGCGTGCCTTTGCTGGGGCAGGGCAGCGTGCGGCACCTGCGCCAGCGCCCACACGCGCACCAGTTCGCTTATGGCACCTACTTTGTCTGGTTGCCGATGCGCCAACTGCGTGCGCATGGCCCCGGCGAACTGGCGCGTAACCGCTGGGCGGCCCTGAGTTTTTACGACGCAGATCACGGCGAAGGCGGCCCGGATGCGCTGGCGTGGCTGGAAGCGCAACTGGCCGCCCACCACATCACCGATGCCGATGGCGAAATCTGGCTCCACACCTTTCCTCGCGTGCTGGGCTACGCCTTCAAGCCGGTGAGCTTTTGGTTTTGCCTGCGTGCTGATGGCCGCTTGCGTGCCGTGTTGGCCGAGGTTCACAGCACCTTCGGCCAGCGCCACAGCTACCTGCTGGAGCCCGCCACCTGGGGCCAAACCTTGCGCGCTGACAAAGCGCTGCACGTGTCGCCTTTTTGCCAAGTCGCGGGGCATTACCGTTTTTGCTTTGGCCTGACCGGCGGCGAGCGCCCGCGCATGGTGGCCCGCATCGACTACCACGACGACAGCCGCGCCGACCAGCCCGGCGACTCCCCGCTGCTGATCACCAGCATCAGCGGCCAACTCAGCCCCCTCACGGCGGCGCTGGCGCGGCGTGTGCTCTGGCGCTATCCGCTGATGACCTGGGGCGTGATGGCGCGCATCCACTGGCAGGCGCTGCGGTTGTGGCTCAAGCGCACGCCTTGGTTTGCGCGGCCTATTTGATTCACCTTTTTGCGGGTTTTTGCATGACTTCCACGCTTTCTTCTTTGGTGCCCAAGTCGGCTTCACGCCGGGTGGAGTCGCCGTCGGCGGCACTTCCATTCAGCGCTCGCGGGGTGCTGAAGCTGCTGGCGCACTTGCGCCACGGTACGCTGCATCTGGAACTGCCTGATGGCCAAGTCCAACACCTGGGCCGGGGCGACGGCCCCGAAGCCAGTTTGCGCATTCACGACAGCGCCATGCTGGCGCGGGTGCTGCGCTCGGGTGACATCGGTTTGGCCGAGAGCTATTTGGACGGGCAGTGGAGCACGCCTGATTTGCCCGGCTTGCTGCTGCTGCTGGCCCTGAACCGCGACACGCTGGAGCAATTGGTCTATGGTCGCTGGTGGGGGCAACTGGCGTACCGGGTGCAGCATTGGCTCAACCGCAACACCCGCGCCAACAGCCGCAAAAACATCCACGCTCACTATGACTTGGGCAACGCTTTTTATGCGCTCTGGCTCGACCCCAGCATGAACTACTCCAGCGCCTGGTTTGACGGCGACTTCCACCGCGATTTGCCCAGCGCACAGAACGCCAAAATGTGGCGCGCTTTGGACGCTTGCGCCATTCAGCAAGGCGACCGGGTGCTGGAAATTGGCTGCGGCTGGGGCGCAGTCGCTGAAACCGCCACCCGCGATTGGGGCGCGAACTGTGTCGGCGTGACGCTGTCTCCCGCACAGCTTGGATGGGCCCAGCGGCGCTTGGCGCAGGCCGGGTTGGCCAAGCGCGCTGATCTGCGTTTGCAAGACTACCGCGACCTGAACGACGAGCCTTACGATGCCATCATTTCCATCGAAATGTTCGAGGCTGTGGGCCGTGAATGGTGGCCCAGCTACTTCCAAACCCTGCACCGCCAGCTCAAACCCGGGGGGCGCGCCTGCGTGCAGAGCATCACCATTCGCGACGATTTGTTCGAGCGCTACAGCCGCTCCACCGACTTCATTCAGCAGTACATCTTCCCCGGCGGCATGTTGCCCAGCCCGAGCGAGTTTGTGGCCCACGCCCAGCAAGCCGGATTGCGAGTGGTGGAACAACATGCCTTTGGCCCGGACTACGCCGAAACCTTGCGCCGCTGGCGTGCTGCCTTTGTGGCGCAAGAGACGCAAGTGCGCGCCCAAGGGTTTGACCAGCGTTTTGTCCGGCTGTGGACGTTCTACTTGGCCTATTGCGAAGCCGCCTTCGACAGCGGCTGCACCGATGTGATGCAGTTCACACTGGTGCGCGACTGAGGTCATCACCATGCTCTGGCTGAAACCGCTCAATCCCCCGCTGACCGATTGGCGCGGGCGGCGCGTCTGGTTGGTGGGCGCTTCGAGTGGCATAGGCTTGGCGCTGGCCCAAGCGTTGCACGCGGGCGGAGCGTGCGTCGTGGTCTCGGCCCGCCAAGCTGATCTGCTGCGTGAGTTTGTCGTGGCCCACCCCGGCAGTTTGGCCGTGCCGCTGGATGTGACTGAACCCGGTGCGGCGCACGCAGCGCTGGCGCAGATTCAGGCTGCGCTGCCTGCGCTGCACTCTGCGCCCTTGCTGGATTTGGTGGTTTATTGCGCGGGCACTTACAGCCCGCTGCGCGCCACCGATTGGGGCGAGCGCGGCGGTGAGCACCTGCGCATCTTGCATCAGCACCACGCGGTCAATTACCAAGGTGCGCTACAGGTGCTGGACGCGGTGCTGCCCGTGTTGCGTGCGCAAGGGCAGGGGCATGTCAGCTTGATCAGCAGCGTGGCAGGTTGGCGCGGCTTGCCCAAGTCCTTGGCCTACGGCCCCACCAAAGCGGCACTGACTCATTTGGCCGACATCTTGTATCTGGATTTACAGCCGCAGGGTTTGGGCGTGAGCGTGATTCACCCCGGTTTTGTTGCCACAGGGCTGACCGCGCAAAACGACTTTGCCATGCCCTCTTTGATGCAGCCCGCGCAGGCTGCGCAGGCCATTTTGTGGGGCTGGGCGCGGGGAGATCGGGCCATCGACTTTCCCAAAAAGTTCACCGGCGTGCTGCGGCTGTTGCGCTGTTTGCCTGACCGGGTGTATTTCGCGCTGATGCGGCGCGTCACCGGCTTATGAAGGCTTAAGCATGTTGGAAACCACCGTCCCTAGCCCCGAGTTGACGCGCTTGGTCAGTTTTTTTGAGCAGCTCAGTGCGGCTGATTTGGCGCGCATCGACCAGTTCTATGCACCGGCGGCGCACTTCAAAGACCCGTTCAATCAAGTCCAAGGCCCGCAAGCGATTGCTGCTGTGTTCGCGCACATGTTCAAGACGCTGCATGCGCCGCGCTTTGTGGTGCTGAGTGCGCTGGAAGATCACGCAGCCGCCGGGCGCGCGCTGCTGACGTGGGATTTCCATTTTCACTTTGCTGCGGGGCAAGCGGCGCAGTGCATTCACGGCGCGACCGAACTGCGTTGGGACACGCAAGGCCGCATCACTTGGCACCGTGATTACTGGGATGCCGCCGAGGAGCTTTACGAAAAACTGCCCGTGCTCGGCGCGCTGATGCGCTGGCTCAAGCGCCGTGCGCGGGCTTGAGTTGCGGCTTCGGGTATTCCCTCGTCCGGTAGAATCGCCCCCGTCACTGGGGAGTAGCCGCTCTTGTCCCCAAGAGGCCCGCGTCAACACACTTGAGTCCCCACGACTCATGGCGCAGGCAGCCCATGCGCTTGGCAAGACCTTTGACCACCACGCCTTCCGTCTTGGCCGGGGAGGGTGCGGTGGTCATTCGTCTTGAACCGGCCTTGGAAATACTCCTCATGGAATCCTTGCTCGTCTCCACCGGCGTGGTGGCTCTGGCCGAAATCGGCGACAAAACGCAGTTACTGGCTTTTATCTTGGCTGCACGCTTTAAGAAACCCATTCCCATCATTTTTGGCATCTTGGCCGCGACTTTGGTCAACCACGGCTTGGCTGGGGCGCTGGGTGCGTGGATCACCTCTTTGCTCACGCCCGAGGTGCTGCGCTGGGTGCTGGGCGCTTCCTTTTTGGCGATGGCGGCTTGGACGTTAATCCCCGACAAGATCGAAGAAGACGAAACCCAAATCGCCTCACGCATGGGCGTGTTTGGCGCAACGCTGGTCACTTTCTTCTTGGCGGAAATGGGCGACAAAACCCAGATTGCCACCATCGCGATGGCCGCTCACTACCCCAATCCGATCTTGGTGGTGGCGGGTACCACGCTGGGTATGTTGATTGCCGATGTGCCCGCCGTGTTTGTGGGTGACAAGCTGGCCGCCAAAATTCCGATGAAGCTGGTACACAGCATTGCGGCTGGCATCTTTGCCCTGTTGGGCGTGGCAACATTGCTGGGTGCAGGGGCGCGTCTGGGGTTTTGATCTGGACTGCTCTTAAATTTTTGTAAATTTGTACACAGATTCAGATTCTTCGATGAATCTGTGTGTTCGGTTGTCGTTTCGCTCAGTTACAGTTAGCAAGCCTTTGGACTTGCGACTTGACTGGCCGCGCCAATGTCGGACTAGGTGACTTTAGATTTGTAAATTCAGTCTTTTGGTAGGAGTTCCAAGCATGAAGCAAGCATATTTCTCGGTTGGTATCGTTGTAAAACTAGCGTTCTTACTTAGTGTCACGTTAGGCCATCAGGTGATGGCTCAAGGTGCGGCCGCATCAGGCACTTCGCCTGTGACATCCCGGCTGATTCAAAAGCTGGTTAGCGTGACATCCAATGGCAAAGAGCAGCTTCTGGATGCTGAAAAAGTCAAGCCTGGCGACAAGTTGGAGTATCAGCTCAGCTACAGCAACAACAGCAAAGAGCCGATCAAGGGTCTGATGGCCACCCTGCCTGTTCCACCTGGAACCACATTCATTCCTAGCAGCGCAACGCCTGCTTTGGTTGCAGCCAGCTTAGATGGTGTTCAGTTCTCTAAGCTGCCACTCAAAAGAAAAGTCGAGAAAAACGGCAAAACCTTCGAAGAAGATGTGCCACCTCAAGAATATCGCGCACTGCGCTGGATGGTAGGTGACCTCATGCCAGAAAAGACTGTCTCCGTGAAAGCTCGGGTGGCGGTGAATATGGCTGAGTCTGCACCCGCCGTAGCGTCTAAGGCTTCTGGCGTTAGTGCGAGATAACAGTGGTGCAACGGCTTTCGGGTGGTTGAGTGGCGCGTTTGTGCGCTTTATTTTGGAGAACTGATCATGCAAGCTAACAGGCTAAATTTTGTACATAAACAACCGAGCTACTTTTGGCTCGTCAGCATGGTGCTGGCGAGCCTGTTGTGGCTGTTTGGTAGCACGGCAGCATTTGCCGCGCCCCCTCCCGCGAATGCGGTGATTGGTAACCAGGCTACAGCAAGCTATACGGATGGTTCGGGTACGACACGGAACGTGACATCTAACTTGGTGCAAACCACAGTTGCGCAGGTTTACGGCCACACCTTGGTCGCCTCGCAAACCAAGACTGCCCCGCAAGGTAGCACGGTGTACTTCCCGCACGTGTTGACCAACACGGGTAACGGGCCAGACACCTATTCACTGTCGGCCTTCGATATGCCCATCGGTGGAACTGATACCTTTAACATCGTCGGTGCCCCCTTGATTTACGCCGATGCCAACGGTGATGGCCAGCCTGACAACGCTACCCCTATCACGGGAACAGGGTTGTTGGCTGCAGGTGCTGAGTTCCGCTTTGTGGTGGCCGAACAAATCCCCGCTAGCGCAGCCGATGGCGGTAAGTCTCTGATGACCGTGGGTTCTGCTGGTAGTACCAGTGCAGATGGTAATAACTACGTTGCTGGTTCAACGCTGCCCACTGGTACCAACGCGGGTGTTCTTGATACGGTTGTGGTCACTCGTCAAGCTGTGCTGAACGTGACCAAGGCATTCAACATTCTGACTGGCCCAACAGGCACGACAGTGACGGTGACTTTGAGCTACACCAACATTGGTGGTGCTGCCGCTACTTCCGTGAATTTGACCGATGCGATTGGTGTGGTTGGTACCGCACCTAATGCATCGAGCTTCACTTATGTGGTGGGGTCTGGTCTGTGGTCGCAAGGTGCTGCATCGCCTGTGACATTGACCGATGCTTCTGGCAGTGAAACTGCGGCTGGCATTGCCTACAGTGCTCCGGCTTCGACAGGTAATGTGATTGCTGTCATCAATTCGGTGGCTCCTGGTGACTCAGGTCAAGTGAGCTTCCAAATCCGCGTGGCTGCTGGTGCACCGGTCGGTACTGCTGGTACAACCAACAGTGCAGCTGTGAGCTACAAAGATGGCTCTGCAACGACCATCAACTCCACAACCAACGCGGTAGCCTTCACGGTGACTCCGACACGTGGCGTGCAATTGCTAGACGTGCTGGCTTCCGGCACCTTCAGCGTCAACAACACGGACACCACGGTGAGTCCTCGTGATGACTCGGTTGTGAAAGCATCTGCAGGTCAAGGCACCTCGATTGACTATCGTGTTTACCTGACGAACAGCGGTAACGCGGTTGATACGTTTAATATCACCTTGGTTACTAACGCTTTCCCGGCAGGCACAACCTTCCAGTTCTTCAACAGCACTGATCCTACTAGCGCCACCTCGGTTGCTGGTTCGCCGCTGGTTGACAGCAATGGTGATGGTATTCCTGACACCGGCCCCGTCGCGATTGGTGCCACCATTCCGTTGTTTGTGCGTGTGCAGTTGCCGATTGCTGCCGTCAGCAATACCGCTTTGACAGCTGTCGTGCGCGCCACTTCTGTGGGCGATGCCACCACGGGTACGACTGGTCTGAACACCACGACACCTGAAGCCACCCGTGATGTGGGCTTGACATTGAGCGATATCACCGAAAAGCAAGTTGACTTGAGCAACGTGCTGACGGGTTGTACCGCTTCGGGTTCTGACAATGGTGCGGGCTTCCAAGCCTCTGGTGAATCTTCTTTCCGTTGCAGCCAAACAGCGCAGTCGGGCCAGAAAGCTATCTTCAAGTTGGTGATTGCCAACACTGTGGGCACAGCTGATTCGTACGACCTGATTGGTTCTGCCAATAACAGCAGCATCAACACTGCTGGTTATGCCGCTAGCCTGCCCGCAGGTTGGGCCGTTGAATTCCGTTTGGCTTCTACATCTGGTACGAACACGCTGACTGCGGCTCAAACTGATGCAGCTAAATGTGATAGCGCAACGACCTTGGCTGGCTTTCCCGTCGTGGTTAACACAGGTAACGTGAGTGCTAATAGCGCCGTGGCTGTCTGTGCTGTGGTTACTATTCCGACTTACGCCACAGCTGGTACGCATGAGGTGTACTTCCGTGCAGCTTCGCCCGCATCGGTTAGCTACACATCTCCGTCAGCTTCGTTTGACGTGAAGCACGACCAAGTTGTGGTGTTGAACGACAACGTTGCCGCTTTGACCATTTCCCCGAACCGTAACGGTCAGGTCTATCCGGGTGGTAACGTGGTGTACAGCCACGAAGTGTGTAACGTGGGTAACGCCACATTGACCAACATCAACTTGGCTTCGACCACATCGCAGCAAACCCCCTCGGGTTGGACTAACACGCTGTACCGTGATACGGGTACTGTTGCCGGCACACTGGACTCGACAGATATCTCGTTGGGTACCAATGGCACGATCCCCAGCTTGGCTGCGGGTGCGTGCGTTACTGTGTTGAACAACGTTTTTGCTCCTCTGGGTGCCCCTCAAGGTGCCAATGCGATGCAAACCCTGACGGCAACCTATACCGGTGGTCCTTCAACCGGCGTGACTGTGACTGACTACTCCCAAGTCATTGTGGGTGATGTGACTTTGACCAAGACTCAAGCTGCTGCTGGTGACTCCGCGTGTGCATTGCCTGGTTCTTACAGTGTTAACACCATTTCGGGTGCTAAGCCAGGGTCATTCATCTGCTATGACGTCCAAGCCAAGAACACGGGTTCTGGTGCGGTAAATAGCGTGAATATCCAAGACGTTGCGCCTCAGTACTCTACTTTGGTTGTGACGGGCGTTTGTGCGCCGACTTTGGTTGGTGATGCAACGGTGACATTGTCTCCTGCCACATCGACACCGGTAGTTTCCGCCCAAAGCATCGTCTCTGGCTCTATCGGTACGATTCCTCCGCAAGGTGTGGTCGACATGAAGTTCTGTGTACAAATTCAGAACTAAGCTTTTCTGATTGAGGAGTATTTCTGAGATTTTTATCCAGAAAATACTCCTCATTCAAGATAGGCATACGGGGTGTTGCATCAAAGCAGCGCCCCGTTTTTATTACTGAATTTTGGAACGCCCGCTGTGTTAATTCATGCCATTTTTGCTATGAATTGTGTAAAGACTATATCTTCTCTCGTAAAGATATTATGGAGCAGTCTGCTTATTGGACTCATTTCCATTGTATGGTCGCTGCCAACCCAAGCGGAGCCTGCACCCTATCAGTCACGCATAGAAAATATTGCAAGTGCGGTATTTACGACTGCCGCTGGTGATAAATACACTATTGATTCAAATCTGGTTGTTGCTGTTGTTGCGCGCGTTCCCGGCGTGCTGCTGCAATCAAGTCAAATTATCTATGCTGCGCGTGGCAGCGTGGTAGCTTACCCTCATACGATTACCAATACGGGAAATGCCCCTGATATTTTTGACTTAAGTGTTAAAGCTTCAGATGCGCCGGGTGACTTTAGTTACAGCTCATTGAAGGTGTATCTTGATAATAATCTTGATGGTATCCCAGATACACGACTTCCTATATCGACTACGCCGCTGCTTTCCCCTGGTCAGCGAGTTAATGTTATTGTTTTAGCTGAAATCCCATCTCTTGCTTCTGTTGGATCCACTTCTAAATTTTTTATATCTGCACAAGGAAATTCGGCTTACGCTGCAAATGAGAAATTTACCCCGGTCAGTGCTGTTTCGAATGTGGATCAAACAGTCATTACGGCAGGCGCATTTGTCACGGCAAGCAAGCATTTGGATATTACATCGGGAGCTTCTCCTAACTCCAATGAAGGCAATCATTTAACATTTTTCATTGATTATCAAAATATTGGTGCAAGCACTGCCACGAATGTTGAGATTATCGATAAGTTAGGACTAACAGGGGGGGATTTCGATACCCGTGGATTTGCATATGTTCCCGGATCAGCGCGTTGGAATGGCGTTGCCTTGACTGATATCAAAGGGTCAGATCCTGTTGGCATAGATTATGAGTTTGGAGTTTCTCAGTCTAATCAGTTGCGAGCTGTTATTGAAAATATAGCACCACGTACACAAGGACGATTAGAGTTTAAAGTTGATGTCATTTCTGGCCTTCAGTCAGGAAGTGGAATGACCACGAACAGAGCTCAAATTCGTTATGAAGATGAGGGACAGCCCAGACAATTTTCAACTAACTTGGCTGTTTATAAGGTCGAATCATCTATTGTGACTCGCCCAGATTTGGTACTAAAAAAGAAATCCCTGAGTCGAAACACAATTAATAGCTGCTCTGTATTTTCGTTGCAAGTTGAGAACCAAGCAGATGTTGCAACTGATGGTGAAATTCGAGTCACAGATTATTTGCCAACCGGGTTGATTTATGAACCCAGTTGTACAACTGGTGGTCAAGTCTTAACCAGTGGTGGTTCATCCTGGGTGTGCCAAGGAGCATCTGGTGCCAGCAGTGTGACGTGTTCGTCATCGCAGCTCGTGAGTGCGCGTCAAGGTAGCCAGCCGGGATTGCATCCATTTCCTCTGCAAATCGTGGTTCGTTCTGTCAAAGATCAACTGCCCAGTCAACCTAGTTTAGGAGCTCCAGTCACGCTTCTCAATCGTGCTCATGTGATGGGCGGCGGGGAGCCAACTAGTCTCTCGTACAACAACGACGCTTCTGCAACGGTTGAAATTGGCATTGGCGCAACTGTTCGTGGCACTGTTTGGTTAGATCGAAATCATGATCGTCGTTATTCGATATCAGAAGGTGATACACCGTTAGAAAAATGGAAAGTCGAGGCTGTGATTGAGGGTCAAGTAGTTGGCACGGGCTATACGGGATCAGATGGTACGTATGCCATCGCCGACTTGGTGCCTGGACATTATCATGTTAGATTTAGAGATCCTGTGTCTAATATCGTTAATGGACGACCGGTTTGTAATCAGTCAGGACTCATTAGCACACTCCCTTCAAATTGCAAAAAAACTTCAGAAAGTCAAATTCCTTCGAAGTTAGATGCTGAAGGCGTTACGTTAGAAGTTGATTTACAAGAAGGCGATGTTATCTTAGAGCAAAGTTTGCCATTAGATCCTAGTGGTGTAGTCTATGACTCTTTAACTCGAAAACCAATCTCCAATGCGCTCGTCAAGCTGGGTGCACCTATTGGATTTAGTAGTTCTACTCACTTGATTGGTGGTGGAAATGCTTTGGAGCAACTCACGGGGTCAGAGGGTTATTATCAATTTCTGCTAACGGCAGAGGGAGTGAAGTTTTGTGCTGCACAGGCTGGAGGGGCTTGTGAATTTACACTAACAGTTATACCTCCGGCTGACTATCTTTCTCCTCCTTCAACACTTATTCCACCTAGCTTAACAGTCGGTGCGTGCTCACTGAAAAACTGCCTTGATCCAACCGGGTTGGCTCCCTTTAATGTTGCATACTCAGTCAACTCAGGTAATATTGCTTCTGCACCACAAAATGGACAGCCTACTGAGTATTTCTTCTCTCTTCGGCTATCGGATACCAGTCCTGATGTTGTAAATAACCACATTCCTTTGGACCCACCTGGTGTTCTCGCTAGTGATCTTTTGTTGAAGAAATCTGCAGACAAAACGACGGTGGAGTTGGGCGATAGTGTTGGCTATGAGGTGACACTTAAAAATACGAAATCAATTGCGCTGTTGAATACAGTGATTGAAGATGTATTGCCTGCCGGTTTTGTATATATTCCGGGGACGGCCCGTTTGGCTGGTGTTCCCTTGACAGATCCTCCAACACGTGGGCCAAAATTAAATTTTACGATAGGGACGGTTGCTGCAAATAGTAGTATTGTTTTGACATACAGAACTTTGGCTGGAATAAATGCATTACAAGGTAATGGAATTAATACGGCAATTGCTAAAAGCGGCTCTGTAAAGTCTAATAATGCTCAGGCCAAAGTCAAGGTAAGCGGTGGTGTCTTCTCTGATGCAGCTATCTTAGTCGGTAAAGTTTATTTGGATTGCAATAAGGATGGCCGCCAAGGACAGCCAGATGATCAAGGGGTTGTGCCTAAGAATGAGGATGGTGTTCCCGGTGTGAGGCTATTTCTAGATAATGGAAGTTACGCTATTACGGATGAAGAAGGTAAGTACAGTATCTATGGGTTGGTTCCACGTACGTACACCTTGAAGATCGATACCACCACTCTTCCTAAGGATGCACTTTTAAATAGCATAGATAATAGAAATCTAGGTGATGGAAGTTTGAGATTTGTTGATCCAAAAAAAGGTGAAATGGTTCGAGGTGATTTTTCATTGATCAATTGTGACCCCCAAGTTTTGGATCAAGTTGGCAAACGTCGTGAGGCTATTTTAGCTTTGTCATCTGGTATTAATGAATCTCATCGGCAGTTGCAACAAGATTTTGCCTTTGACCCAGTTTCGACACAGGTTTCTAATTCGAAGGATAGGCCTGCAACTGGTGTGGTTACACAGTCCAATATTGGTATTGGGGCCTCAATTAATCCAATGCCTACGCCGATGCCAATGAAGTCGGCTGCGTCAGAGTCTATGTCATTGTCTGCACGGCAGCGTTACCAAGCAAAATTAAAAGACTTTGATGTATGGTTGCCGATCACTGACGAAAAACTTGAATTTGTAAATGTTGCTGATAATGACGTACTTCCGGATAATCAGCTGACCATTCAGGTTAAAGGGCGACTTGGTGCATCCCTGATGCTCTTAGCTAATGGGAATGTGATTGGTGAAGAAAAGGTGGGAAAGCGATCAACTTTAGAAGATAAAAAAATACAGGCGATGGAGTTCGTTTCTATCTCGTTATTGCCAGGTGATAATAATCTGGTTCTGTTAGAGAAAGATCCATTCGGTAATGAGCGGAGTCGCACTGCAATTGTCGTGCATGTTCCCGGTGAATTAGCGCAGTTGCGTTGGGATGCTCCTGCTGAGGCTCAATCTGATGTTGCGGACTTATTAACAGTTCGTTTGAATTTATTGGATAAAGCGGGATTGCCAGTCAATGCGCGATTGCCTATTACGCTTGATGCTAAAAATGCAAATTGGCAGGAGTCAGATCTAGATCCTGTTGAGCCAGGATTGCAATTATTTATTCAAGATGGTGTTGGAGTTCTGAAGTTAAAGCCACCATTGCACGCAGGAGATGTTCGAATTATTGCCAGTAACGGCGATATTAAAGCCGAGAGCACCATCAAATTTTTGCCAAATTTACGCCCAATGATTGCTGCAGGGATCGTTGAAGGTGCATTGGCTATGCGAAATTTTGATGCAGCACAAATCAAAACAGATACCACGCTTTACAGTTTTGAGAAAGAAATTACTCGTTGGGTGACTGATTTCGATCATGGTCGTTATCAGGCCGGTCTTCGTGGCAGCTTATTTTTGAAAGGTGCTGTGAAGGGTGAGTATCTGTTGACTCTTGCTTATGATAGTGATAGAGATTTAAGTTCTCGGATGTTTAGAGATATTTCTCCAGAGGAATATTATCCTATTTATGGTGATTCTTCGGAGCGTGGTTGGGATGCCCAAACCACCCAACGTTTGTATGTTCGTGTCGATAAAGATAAGTCTTGGTTTCTTTATGGGGACTATTCAACAAAAAACCAAGATACGGGTGCGGATACGATGCGCCAGTTGGCCTCGACATCTCGGACAGTGACAGGGGCAAAGTGGCATTATGAAGATGAAAAAATGCGAATCAATGTCAATGCATCACAAGATACATTGCGACAATATGTAGTTGAACTGCGAGCACAAGGTATTTCTGGCCCTTATGACTTGCTCGGTTCTGGAGCCATTGTTAATGGTGAGACTGTTGAAGTTATTACTCGTGATCGCAACGCATTAGGTCAGGTTATCGCTACCGAGGTGATGCAACGTTTTTCTGACTATGAAATTGAACCATTCAATCGGCGAATTTTATTTAAAGCTCCAGTTGCCTCAGTTGATGCAAATTTGAACCCCAAGTACATACGTGTAAGTTATGAGGTTGATCAGGGGGGAGAGTCATTCTGGCTCACTGGTATTGACGCACAACTTGAGGTCGCTGATAAGACTTTCATCTCTGCATCTATGCAGAAAGATAGCAATCCTAGTCAACCGTTTGATGTTGCTGGTGTGGCTATCCAAACAAAGTTGGGTGAATATACAAATTTGATTGGGGAAGTCGCCGCAACCGATCATCATGGCGTGATCAATACGGGTACTAAAATTTCTGGAAGTGGTTCTGCTGCGCGAGTTTCCGTCAAATACGATGATGGAAAAGAGCAGCAAGCTAGCTTGTCTATTGCTAAATCAGATGCAAATTTTGATAATTCAGCTGCATCAATGTCGGCGGGGCGGACTGAAGTCAAAGGGACTGCACGTTCGAAGCAGCCTGAAGGAAAAGTATTTTCAGCTGACTTGACACATACTGATGATGACATACAAGGAAATAAACGTAGTCAACTCACATTGCGTGCTGAAAGTGAATTGACATCCAAAAGTAAGTTGACGCTTTCAGCCTCGGGTATTCACGAGAGTGTTGTGAGTGGTACTACAGTGGCTCAAGATCATGTGATGACACTGGGCGCTAAGTTGCAATCTACGCTAGATAGTGTTCCTGGCGCTAATATCTATGTAGAGGGTGAGCAGGCTGTCAGTGATTCATCAAGGCAAGTTATTGCCGTTGGTGGTGATTATAGGCTTTCATCAAAAGCAAAAATTTATGGTCGATATGAATTAAGCTCAAGTTTAATTAGATTAAATAATCCATTGTCTGATTCTAAGCAGGTTAGCTTGGTTGGTATTGAGCAGCCTTTGGGTGTTGAGGGGCGAGCCTTTAGTGAGTATCGGGTTCGCGATGGCTCTGATGGGCAACAAGCTGAAGCTGCGCTAGGACTGCGTCAAACCTTTAAGCTTGACGATCATTGGCGTGCAAGTTCGAGCTTTGAAAAGGTGAAGCCTGTGACATCCAATAACAGTTCGGCAGATTCGACGGCTGTGACTGGTGGCTTGGAATATTTAAATAATAAAGATCTTAAATATACTGGCCGAATTGAGCGACGTGATGCAAGTACCAGTAGTTCTTGGTTGTTCCAGCAAGGGATTTCTTTAAAGCAGTCAACTGATTTGACCAGCTTGGCACGTTTATATTGGAATCAGCAAACCAATGCCAGTTCGCAAGATATAACACGCTGGCGTATTTTAGTTGGTTTCGCACATCGTGATGTAAGTGTTGATGATTTAAATTGGCTGGCTCGGATTGAGCGACGTTATGAAGTGGATCCAACAGCTACTCTTCCATTTGATAAAAAATCATGGATCATGGGTTTGCACACCAATCAGCGCCTATGGAGCGGAAATACCGTGACGCAACATTGGGCTTACAAGTTGTCGGAGGAGTCTTATTCCGGTGATTTGAAATCATCGAGTCGCATCGGTTTGATGTTCTTACGCTATACGCATAGTTTTAGCAAGAGATGGGATGGTGATGTTCATGGTGGCCTGATGATTCAGAATAGATTCTCTAACCGGCAAACGGGAGTTGGTGCTGAGGTTGGATATATGTTGAATGATAATCTTTGGCTTTCATTGGGCTATAACAGATTTGGGTTCCGTGATGTCGATTTAACCGGGGCAGATTACACGCAGCGAGGTTTCTATGTGCGTATGCGTTGGAAGTTTGATGAAAAATTATTTGCTGACCAAAAGTCGGCACCTGAGGTGAGTGCGCCATGAGTATTGCGGGGTTGGTAATGAAAAAAAATTGGTTGTGGCGAATCATCACTTGGATGCGTGCATCACGCTTCAGTTGGTTATTTGTATTGCTAAGTCTTTGCTCTTTGCCGAGTATGGCGGGAGGGACGATAGCTGTTACCAGTACCTTTGTTCCCGCTGATGCCACGCGTACTTGGATGGATGTCGGTGGAGTTTGGAATGGCTCCTTAATTATTTCTCCATCTGATGGTGATGCATTCACTTTTTCGTTGACTAATTCAGGAACAACATCATTTGATATAAAGCCTAACGTCACAATTCCATCAGATCTGACAGTTGTTTTGTCTGGGGCTAATGCTCCCACTGTCAGTGGAAATGCATCATGTTTGCCCGCTCCGACTTTAACCAGTGCTACTTTGTCAGGTGGAGTTTTAACGTATACCTTAGGTTCTACGGGTGTCGCGAATTCAGGTTATGACATGGCGGTGGGGTGTACGTTGACCTTGCAGTTCAAAGCAATGGCCAACACCAGTGCAACAGCGGGTACTAAATTTTTGATTTTGAACTGGAGCCAATCCAGTGCAGATGGAGGTGTAGCGGATGCAGCTCCTACGCCTGTATCTCAATCAGTGCAGGTCAATTTGGGCGCATCAACCTTAGATAAGCTACCAACTAACCAAATTCGCGCCGTAGGTGATACTGCCCAGTGGCTCACTTCGGCTGGACAAGGTGTGACGGTGCTGAATACCGGGTTGGGTGGATTATTTAATGTTCAAATTAACGAGTCTGCAATCAATCCTGGTGGAAATTTGGCATTGACATCGTTGGTATCAACAACTTCGGGTGCGACTTGCTCGGCAGGCATTTGTACGCTGCCCTATTTGGCATCAGGTGCAAGTTTCAAGGCGGATGTTCAAGCCACGGTGACAGGTTGCACAGCGATTGGCAATACGGTCAATACCACTGATTTAACTACTGCAACTGCCAAATCGCGTTTTGCACAGGTGACTTTGAATTTGCCTGCGCCGCAGGTATCGCTGACGGTTCCTAGTGTGACGCTGGGTTACTCAGGGAGTACGCCTGTGACTGTGACGGTCGCCAATGCGTCAGGAGCTGGAACTGCGGTGGGGCTGACGTTGGACTCCAATTTACCAAGTTTGGGATTAACTGTCAGTGGTATTTCAGCAGGCTGGTCGTATAACTCGACAACGGGGCTTTTTACTTATACAGGTACCAGTGGTAACTTGACAGCTGGTACCACGCTGACACTGACGTTTAATGTGCAATCGGCCAATGTTTGTACTCCCTCGACCAATACTTTAGGGATATGGACTGTTAAGTACACCAACTCATGCGGTGCGATATTTGCGGTGCCTACGGTAGCCATGAATTTCAATCCTGCTACCACAGTGCCATCAATTACGCTGGGGAAAGTGGCTACACCCAATCGGGCCGTGGTTGGAGAGCCTTCGACTTACACTATCAATTTAAATGCCGCCAATACTGCACTGATTTCTGGTACTAATTTGGTTGTGACTGATACCTTGCCTGCTGGAATCACGGGGGTCAGTTTGTCGCCCTCAGCTGGCTCTGTCGTTTGCAGTGGTGCGTGTACGGCGGGGAGCTTGGTAACTTGGACTGTTCCTAAAGCCAATGTACCGGCCAGTTTGACCATTAATTTCACCGCTCCAGCGGGTGTTTGTACGGCGGGTAGTTCGTTGACAAATACGGCTTCGATTTCAGCCACGTCGGTGGCTGCGTGCTCGCTCAGTACCAGCGCCACAGCATCGCAGTTGTTGACCAATAATCCTGGGGGTTCATTCACTCAAGATTACAACCTTTCAACCCCTACCGGTAGTTATTTTGAAACAGGAACACCAGATACTAATAATAATGGTGTGCGTGATAACCGAGAGGGTGAATTTGTCACGGCAACTGCGAGTTACAGTTGGGGTGTTGGGTCAGTCGGTACATTTGGCGGTACGACTAACAGTACGTATGCCGATAATTTTTCTAATTTTGCCTCTGCTCAGTTACTGAGCAGCTATGGTGTGCAAGTGCGTTTGGCCAATACGTCAACTGGTGCTTTCGGTTCGGCGTTGGCTGTACCCACTTCAGCAATCACGTGTACATCTGGTTCGCTGGCAACTAATAACTGCCAAGGTGGTTTCAGCATCAACCTTAGTTTTCTACAAAATTCTGGATTCTTCAATGACAACAACGTTGCTGATAAACGGTTGGAGTTAAGTTATAAGCTTAATTTTCCTGATGCTGCTGTACCTGATACGGGTACAGCGTCACGCACCACGTTGGCTACGTTGGTTATTACCAATAGCACTGTAGGTTGCGCAGGCACTACCTATACCCAAGGTGACTTTGTGGCTTTAGCGCGTGCCCGTGCTGATGTGGCGGTGAGCATTCCGCAGACGCTGGATATTTGCCAGAGTTTCACGGCCTCAGCGACGGTGAGTAATCGCAATGAAGAAAGCATCAGCAATTTGGTGCTCAATTTACTCAACGGCTCTGGGCCTTATGCTATTTCTTCCACACCGACGGTGACTCCTTCTGGATTTTTTACGGGTACGGGAACGTGGAGTTACAACAGCGGAGTTAATCCTACCTTCACGTTGCCAGCCGGTGTCAAAATGACCAGCTCTGGAGGTTTGAGCTGGCCAGCTTATTTGGCCGCTAATGCGACCACCACCCCGACCGCCTTCACAGCCCGTGCTGATTACGATGATCTTCAGACTTCCGGAACCACCACACCTGACTTCACTGGAGCGACTGGGCAAAGTGGCAGTGCCACGCCTCAGTTGGTGCGTTCGGCTAAGTTGAGTGTGACGGTGTCACCGCAGAGCGTGACCATCTCAGGTAATAAGACGCAGTGGCTGGTTTATGTCACGAACATCGGTAACGGTGTTGCGACCAATGTCAGCGTTTCCCAGGCTGTGCCAGCGGGTTTGACGGTCAATTTGACGGATACCAATTCAGCCAATACGCCTATCGCGGCCACACTTTCGGGTTCCACGGTGACCTTTGCGGTGGGCACCCTCCAGCCGGGGCAGCAGGTGGCACTCAAGGTGATGGTTGATGTCAGCGGCAGTACTTGCTCCATTTCCGGTAGCACGCCTTTGACCACGACATGGGGTTGTGGCACACCGTTTGTGGCGGCGCAAACCATTAACAGCACGTCGCCCAATTTCCTGTTGCCTTCGGGGCAGTTGGATGTCAGTACCGACAGCTCTCGCACTGCCTGTCCGTTGTGCGGTATTGCTGAGCACGTCGTGCGGGTGCGCAATACCGGCCAAACCTCGGTTTACAACGCTGTCATCAATGAAATCTCTGAGCCCTCTATCACCGGCCTGACGTTGGCGGCTATTGAGTTCAGTGTGGACAGTGGTGCCACATTCACTGCAGTGACCGGGTATACGGGGGCAGGCACTGCGGCCAGTCCCTACGTTGTCAATTCCAGCAACATTGCTACATTGGCCGAATTGGTGCCACCTGCTCAGGCCACAACGGGCGTTTACTCCGAAGTGCTGGTTCGCTTTAGGTTCAGCACCAGTGATCAGACCAATGCCAGCACCCAAAGCGTGACCACCAAGGTTCAGGCCACCACAGCCTGTGGAGCCACGGTCAGCACAGGTAATTCGGTGTTTTCCATGGCGGTCAAGCGGCCTGACATCACAGTGTCCAAAGCCGGTGTCAACCGCACGGTAGACGGTGGAGCCACCACCACCGGTACTTACACCAACCCGGTCTATGCCGGCAGCACCGATGTGGTGGAGTGGCGTGTGACCGTGGTCAACTCGGGCAGTCAAGCAGCTCAGAATGTGCGCTTAACCGATTTGTTCGCTGGTAGTGGCGCAACCACCATGCAGTTGTGCAGCCTGTCAGGCGGGTGTGCTAACGACTACGCTACGGCGACCACTATTTCAAGTAACACCCCTGTGGTGTTGCCCAATCTGGCCGCAGGCGAGACGCGCGTGCTGTATTTGAAAGAAGTGGTTGGCAACGCCTGTCTGTCGGCTTCGCCCATCTCTAACAACACGGCCAAGATCAACTGGGGCTGTACGCCCACCAGCGTACTGGCCACACCGACCACCAATTCGGCGACCGCACAGTTGATTACCACGCCAGCGTTTACCACGCCCACCGTGGTTATTACCCTTCAGAACAATGGGCGTGCGATGGTGGTCTTCAGCGTGACCAATAACGGGGCGAGCGTCACCAATCCAGTGATTTCGGCGTTCATCCCCACCAATGCTTTACTGGACACAAGCTATGGCTCCCCTGCTGCGGCCACGTTAGTGGCTCCGTCCAGTGTGACAGGGCTGACGTTGGGCGGCACCACTTCTGCACCTACTTGGACGCTTAATGGTGCTTTCCGCAAGGGGCAGAGTGTTACGCTGACCTACTATGTTTTACCCACCAACGGTGCCGGTGCGCCATTCAACGACACCACCGCTGCGACACTGCCTGCGGCGTTGAGTACGACAGAACTGAACTCTGCCAGTGGCCTTGATCCTGTGGCTACGACGGCAAAAACACTAACCATGACGATTGCGGCCATCACACCCTGTCCCGTCACGGTGAGTCGTACTGCGTCTTTGGATTTGGCGATTCCTGATTTGGACTTTCTTTTGGCGCTGTCTTCTGCCCCAGGTTATCTGGTCAACGCCAATACCACTGGCGGGTCATTTACCCTTCCGTTTCGGATTACCAACAATGGTGAGGTCGAATCGGTCGCAGACAACTTTGAATTTTTCATTCCTCTGGCGGGCACGGGTTGGACATTCAGCAGTTCGACCTCAGTGGTCGGTTCCGGTGCATCCCAGACCAGCTATACCTGTGTTGCATCGGGCGGTGGCGGGGATCAAAAATGCACGTTCGTGGGCAGCATTCCTCGCAGCGGCCTGACCACCTTGAACGTCAATGTGGTGTTGAGCGACATGACCAAGCCGTTGGCTTTCAGCCCCGAGCTGCACAGCTACACCTACCCTCAAGCCAGCTCCACAGCCTGGGGCACTCACTCGTTTGACCGGATCGCCTACCGTGTCATTGGGGCTTACATCAGTAAGTCCGTGCTAGCGGCTACTGACACGTCCGACACCTTGACCACCGGAACCTCCAACGTCACTGTGGGCGAAGAGGCCAAGTTCACCAACACACTCAGACTCTTTGGTGCGGGTTCAAATACAGTGTCCAGCATCGTCATCCGCGACAACCTGTCCACCACAGCGGCCACCGATGACGTACTGGGCTATGTCTCGCATGTGGTGACCAGCGGCTCGGCCACGGCCATCACACCTACTGGGGTCATACATGGGCCGGTGCAGCTCACGTTTGATGACGTTGTCGGTATGGGCACCAAAACCTTTACCTTGACAGCTCGTGCTTTGAACGTTGCAGGCCTCACCAACGGCACCACTGCAACCAACAACCTAGGGGCGCAATTCGTCTATTTGGGGACGACCTTCATGACCAATAAAGCGAACGACACGTTCACGGCGGTCAGCGGCTCGTACACCTCGGCCAGCTTGCACACGCAGGCCACTTTGAGCATACGCAAGCCCACGCCCACCATCACCCAGCAGGTGCGCAACCGTACGCAAAACGGCATTTGGAGTTCGGCGATCAACGCCAATGCGGGTGATGTGATTGAGTTCCGTGTGGTGGTCAGCAATCCCAGCACAGCGCTGGCTCCGATGCGCAATCTGGTGATCAGCAACACGCTCGATGCCAATTTGACGCCCATCGCTTTGGCCTCCGATGCCCTGGACAACGATGGTGATGCCACGGGTTCCGAGGGCAATATCACGGGTCAGGTGGTCAGTTTTGATGAAACCAGTGCCAGCAATACCAAACTGGCGACCTTGGTTTCAGGCTCGACCACAAGTTCCACCCTGACGGTGACTTTTGCAGCCACCTCCAATGTCAGCATTGCGGGTGGAACGGTGATCAACAACACGGCTTCGTTAACGTGGTCTTCACTTCCCGGCACAGATGCCACGAGCTACAGCAGTGAGCAAAGCACCCTGCCAGGTGTGCCGGGGGCGTTGTCGGGTGAGTATGTGGAAACGCTGACCACTGTCGCAACGATCAACTTTGCCCGCGCCAGTGGACGTGTTTATGTCGATGCCAACCACAATGGCACCCAAGACAGTGGCGAGACTTTAGGTACGTCGTACAGCGCAGCACCTTCATCAGGGCCGCAGTTGTACGCGAAGTTGCTTCGATCTGGCGTGTTTTATGGCGAGGTGGCTGTCAGCGCAGACGGCTCGTTTGTGTTTGGTACTTTGCCTATTGATCCCAATTGGCGACTCATCATCACCACCGTTGCTGGTTCCTCGGCGCTGACTGCTCAATTGCCGCCTGGCTACGTGGGCACGCAAAACCCAAATTTCTATGCTGATTTCGCGACTGGAACGAATGGGACGCTGATGCCACCGTTTCGCTTTGGTATCTACCGTGGCGCGCGCATCGATGGTCAAGTGATTCGAGATAACGGTACGGGCGCAGGCACGGCCTTTGATGCCGCGCTCAATGGCACTGAAATTCCCTTGGCGGCCGTTTCCGTGTGCCTGACGACTTTAACGACCTGTTCGGCCACCGCCTTGGACTCCACGCAAACCGGTGCTGATGGACGTTTTTCGCTCTATGTGCCCCCTACGTCCATGACTGGCGTGCTGAATGTGGTTGAAACCAATTTGACCAACTACCTGTCAGCCAGTGGCGTGGTGGGAACGCTGCCCTCTGCCAGCTACACGTTAGCGACCGATGTGATGGGTGTTGCGGCCAACGGTCTTGCCGTGGGCAACATCTACACCGGTTTGGTGTTTGGTGACATCTTGCCTAACAGCTTCAATCCAGACAACACGCGCCAAACCTTGCCCGGCACCGAGGTCTTCTTGCCGCACCGTTATGTGGCACAAGCGCCCGGAACGGTCACGTTCACGATTGCGTCGGGCATATCCTCGCCTGCGGGTCTGGCGTTCAATGAAGTCTTGTTCCGTGATGACAACTGCAATGGCACTTTGGATGCTGGCGAGCAAATCCTGAGCGGGCCCATTGCCATGCAAGCTCCTAACGTCAATACGGCAGCAGCCATCAACAATCCCAATACGGCTACGCCGTCACTGGTTTGTTTGCTGGTGCGCGAATTTGTGCCTGCCGAAGCAGGGCAGGGTGCCAGCCGTACCGTCACGCCGCAGGCCAGCTACACCTACGCCGGGGGGCCGAGCGCCCAAGTGTTGACGGCGCAAGACATCACCACTGTGAACGTGGGTGCCACTGATTTGGAGTTGGTGAAATCAGTCGATTTGCAGCAGGCCAACAAAGGAGCCACGTTGACCTACACCATCGTCTTCACCAACCACTCGACCAAGCCCTTAACCACCTTGAAGGTGCAAGATGCTGTACCGCCCTACACCGGCTTCATGTCCGCCAGTTGGGCTGGCACTCCTGCCAGCTTGGGCACTTGCACCAAGACCAGCCCCGTTGCGTTGACTGCCGTGGGCTGCGCCGTGACCACAGGCGAGAACCCAGCCGTCGGTACTCAAAAAACAGGCGCTATCAATTGGATGTTTACGGGCACACTCAACCCTGGTGACAGCGGTTCCGTCATTTACAAGGTACGTATTGACGAGTAGTTCATTTCAAAGGAGTGTCGATGAGCCCCAGCGACCTTTCCCCTTGGGTGCATGAGCACGTCTTCGGTGGTGACAGCCGCGCTGCCGAGCGCAGCACCCGGTTGGTGATGTGGATCACCGCCGTCGCCATGCTGGGCGAGATCGTGGCGGGCTGGTGGTTCAACTCGATGGCATTGCTGGCTGATGGCTGGCACATGAGTTCGCACGCCGTCGCGATTGGCCTGAGCGCTTTGGCCTACGCCAGCGCACGGCGTTATGCCCGCGACCCGCGCTTTGCCTTCGGCACTTGGAAGATCGAAATTTTGGCGGGTTTTGCCAGCGCCATATTTTTGGTCGGCGTGGCGGCGCTGATGGTGTTCGGCTCGGTGGAGCGTTTGTTCACGCCGGGGCCGATTCGCTACCAAGAGGCCATTGTGGTGGCTGTGCTGGGGCTGGCGGTGAACTTGATTTGCGCGCTGATCTTGGGGCAAGCCCATGACCACGGCGGTCACGATCATGGGCATCACCACGGTCACGGTCATGGCGAGCAAGAGGGTCACGCCAGCCATCAGGATTTGAATCTCAAGTCCGCCTACATCCATGTACTGGCTGATGCGGCCACGTCTGTGCTGGCCATCGTGGCGCTGCTGGGCGGCTGGTTCTACGGCTGGAGCTGGTTGGATCCGTTGATGGGCATCGTCGGCGCAGTGCTGGTGGCGGTGTGGGCCAAGGGCTTGCTGATCGACACCGGCAAGGTGCTGCTGGATCGGGAAATGGACCATCCGGTGGTCGATGAAATCCGCGAAGTTGTCGAGACTGATGCCGCGCACGGTGACACACGCCTTGCCGATTTGCATGTCTGGCGCGTAGGCAAACAAGCCTACGCCTGCGCCCTGAGTGTGGTCACGCGCGATGCCACCTTGACCCCCGAACGCGTGCGCCAGCAACTGGCGGTGCATGAAGAAATCGTCCACGCCACGATTGAGATTCACCATCAAGTAGCGGCTCTGTAGCGCCTGGTGTGGCGGGCGTTTGTGGTGTCAGCACGACGGTGGGCTAATCAACTGGCTTTGCAATGAGATTCATTCGCATTTATCATGGCGCCATGACCACATACACCACCTCCACCTTCTCCCGCTTTGGCGGACTGTTCGGCGCTTTGTTGGCTGTGGGCGCTGCGGCGTTCAGCACCCACAGCTTGGCGGCCGATACTGAATTCGCCTTGGCTATCAAAAACCACCGCTTTGAACCCACAGAGCTGAAAGTGCCCGCCAACCAGCGCGTGCGCTTGGTGGTTCACAACCAAGACACCACGCCTGAAGAGTTTGAAAGCCATTCGCTGAACCGCGAAAAAATTGTGCCGCCCGGTGCCAAAGTGGTGATCTTCATTGGCCCGCTGAAGCCGGGGCGCTACGACTTCTACGGCGAATACAACGAAGCCACCGCCAAGGGCGCGGTTGTCGCGGAGTAAAGCGCCATGTTCGCCACAGGTTTGATTGTTTTTCGGGAAACGCTGGAAGCGGCGCTGTTTGTTGGCATCGTGGCCGCATCGACGCGAGGCTTGTCTGGACGCAGCCTGTGGTTGGCGGGCGGGGTGCTCGTAGGCTTTATCGGTTCGCTGCTGATGGCGGCGGGCATGGGGCAAATCAGCACATGGGCTGATGGTTTGGGTCAAGACATGCTGAACCTGATCATCATCTCGGTGGCGTTGACGATGCTGGCTTGGCATTGCATTTGGGTGTCCACCCACGGCAAAGAAATGGCGCAAGATGCCAAGGCGCTGGGCCACGCAGCAGCTGCGGGGCGCAGTTCGCTGTGGGCGCTGGCGCTGGCGGTGGGCATGTCGGTGCTGCGCGAAGGCGCTGAAACCGTGCTGTTCGTGGCTGGATTCATGAGCGGCGGTGCGGCTGAAGGCCAGATGTCGCTGTGGACAGGCGCGGGCTTGGGTTTGCTGGCCGGTGTCAGCATGGGCTTGCTGATCTACGGTGGCTTGGCGCGCATCCGGGCGCAGCATTTGTTCTCGGTCACCAACGCCATGATTTTGCTGTTGGCGGGCAGTTTGGCCAGCCAGTTGGCCAAGACCTTGATTCAAGCCGGTGTGGTGCAGCGTTGGTCTGAGCCGCTGTGGGACTCGTCGTTTTTGATCTCCAACGATGCGCCGCTGGGTGTGCTGCTGCACGCGCTGCTGGGCTATGACGCCACGCCATCAGGTCTGCAATTGACGTTCTATATGGGGGCGGTGGGCCTGATTTGGTTCGCCGCACGGCAAGCCGCCCGCTGGCATCAAATGCCCTCGCGTGTTCAGCCTGCTTGATTTTGGGAAAATCAAGGCTGGCACCCAGCAAGCCACGCTACGGAATGCGGCTTGATTGCAGGGTGTCACCACCGCCAGCCCTACCACCACGCTGAGGTTCCAGACCGAATACGAGTTCTGAGCCTGACCTCGGCTCCTGCACTCTCACCATGCGACTTGATGATATTTTGTACAGCCAAGGTTTTGGCACCCGCCGCGTTTGCGCTGGCTTGATTCAACAAGGACTGGTAACCGTGCCAGGCGTGGACGACATCGAGCCCGCCACCGACTTGCCCACTGATGGCCCGCTCAGCTTCACCGTGCAGGGCAAGTCGTGGCCCTACCAAGCGCAGGCTTACCTGATGCTGCACAAACCGGCGGGCACCGAGTGTTCGCAAAAGCCGTCCACCTATCCCAGCATTTACACGCTGCTGCCGTCGCCGCTGCGCCTGCGTCCGCAAAAGGGTGCCGTGCAAGGCGTGCAAGCCGTGGGGCGGCTGGATCAAGACACCACCGGACTGCTGCTGTTGACTGACGACGGCAAATTCATTCACCGCATGAGCTCGCCACGCCACCACGTCCCCAAGGTTTACGAAGTCACCACCAAGCATCCGCTGGACGACAGCCAAGTCAGCCGCTTGCTGGCTGGCGTGGTCTTGGACGACGACCCCAAACCCGTCAAAGCCGCCGCGTGCGAGGCCGTCACGCCCCACCACCTGCGCCTGACGCTGACCGAAGGCAAGTACCACCAAGTCAAGCGCATGTTGGCCGCCGTGGGCAACCGCGTGGAAGGCTTGCACCGCTCCAGCATCGGTGGCCTCACACTGCCTGAGGATTTGGCTCCGGGTCAATGGCGCTGGCTCGGTGCCGACGATCTGGCCGCCATCCAGCGCGGCTAAAGTCACGCTGTGGCAATAGCCTTGGCGCAGGCTCACATCAACAGACCTTTTCAAGAGGACGTGGTTTATGGCAATGGATGAAATCGACTACAAAGTCATCGGCAGCGAAATGCAGTTCGTCGAAGTGGAACTCGACCCCGGCGAGGCCGCCATCGGCGAAGCGGGCAGCTTGATGTACATGGATGCGGGCATCGACATGGACACCGTGTTTGGCGACGGTAGCGCGCAGCAAGGCGGCTTGTTCGGCAAGCTGCTGGGCGCGGGCAAGCGGCTGGTGACGGGCGAATCGCTGTTCACCACCATCTACACCAACCAAGGCCACAGCAAGCAGCGCGTGGCGTTTGCCGCACCGTATCCGGGCAAGATCATCGCGCTCAAGCTGCGGGAGTTTGGCGGAACCATCATCTGCCAAAAAGATGCGTTTTTATGTGCAGCGCGGGGCGTGAGCTTGGGCATTGCCTTCCAACGCAAGCTGGGTGCGGGCTTTTTTGGGGGCGAAGGCTTCATCATGCAAAAGCTCGAAGGCGATGGCTTGGCTTTCATGCACGCGGGCGGCACGGTGGTACGCCGTGATCTCGCTCCCGGCGAGGCGCTGCGCGTGGACACCGGCTGCGTGGTGGCCTACACCAGCAACGTGGACTTTGATATTCAGTACGTCGGCAAGATCAAAACCGCCTTGTTTGGCGGCGAGGGCTTGTTCTTTGCCCGCTTGAGCGGCCCCGGCACCGTTTGGTTGCAAAGCCTGCCGTTCTCGCGCTTGGCCAGCCGGGTTTTTGCAGCCGCCCCGCAATCAGGCGGCGGCGGAAAAGAAGAAGGTTCGATGTTCACCGGCTTGGCCGCAGGTGGCGCTGCCGGAGGTCTGCTGGGCGGCCTGTTTGGCGGTGACGACGAAGACTGAGCGGGCGCTTTAAGCCGCCGTCACAAGCAAATGCCGCTTGGCGCTCACATTGCGCCACTCTTCATGATCGGGCAACGGCGCTTGAGCGCGGGTGATGGGCGTCCACGCCGGGTCTTGCGCCAGTTGCGCGTTCAACGCAATGTAGGGCGCTTGCTCGGCGGTGGCTTCGGCTGCGTTGACGATGGCATGCACCGGGCATTGCGGCACGCAGATGGAGCAGTCGATGCAGCCCGCCGGGTCAATGACCACAAAGTTCGGGCCTTGGACAAAGCAATCCATCGGACACACGGTGACGCAGTCGGTGTATTTGCACTGGATACAGGGTTCGGTAACGATAAAAGGCATGCGTAAATCATCGCCGCAGACCATGACACGTGTGAGATGCGCTGCAAACACCTTGGTTTCAAAGGGGCAAGTGCAGCCGACTGTGCGCGCAGTCGGCAATCCGACGAGGGGTGGAACTGAAGTGGTTGATGTCGATCAACTTCAGCACTGCACGCTAAGTGCGGATTCAGTGCGCAGCTTCTTGCCCGGCTACACTCAAAAATTGTCAAGAAAGTAGGCTCCCTGTGCGTGTGTTCTCTCGTTTATTTGCTTTGATTCCTGTTTTGAGTGTCGGTTTGTCGATGGCCGCTTGGGCCACCACGCCTGCGGCCCCGGTGACGCACCCGGTCACAGCGGCTCCCGCGCCGCTGAACACGCCCGTGTTTGTGCTGAACTCGCTGGACGGCACCGTCAGCGTCGTCAATCCCACCAATTGGACGGAAACCAAGCGCATCGCCACCGGCAAAGAGCCGCATCACCTCTACCTCACGCCCGATGAGAAGTCGATGATTGTGGCCAACGCGCTCAGCGATTCGCTCACCTTCATTGATCCGCGTACGGCTGAAGTGCAGTACGAGGTGCGCCACATTCTGGATCCGTACCAGTTGCGGTTTTCGCCTGACATGAAGTGGTTTGTGACGGCGGCCAACCGGCTCAACCACGTGGACATTTACCGCTGGGACGGCAAAACGCCGACGCTGGCCAAGCGCATCTCCACCGGCAAAACGCCCAGTCACTTGTGGATCGACACCAAGAGCACCACGATCTGGTCAACCATGCAAGACAGCGACGAGTTGGTCGCCATCGACTTGGCCACGCAGACTTTGAAATGGCGCGTCAAGACCGGCACCATGCCCGCTGACGTGTTCGGCACGCCTGACGGCAAAACCTTGCTCGTCGGCCTGACCGGCGGCACCGGTGTGGAGGTGTACGACGTGACCGGCAAGGAAGCGCGTTTGATCAAAACCATCCCGACTGGCGCGGGCGCGCACTCGTTCCGCGCAGTGGGTGATCGCCGCCATGTGCTGGTCAGCAACCGTGTTGCCAACACCATCAGCAACATTGACTACCAAACCCTCACGGTGGTGGACACCTTCCCGGTGCCCTCGGGCCCGGATGACATCGAAATTTCCGCCGACGGCAAAACGCTGATGGTGGCTTCGCGCTGGGCCAAAAAGCTGACGGTGATTGACGCCGCCAGCCGCAAGGTGTTGCAGCAGGTGAATGTGGGCAAATCGCCGCATGGCGTGTGGACGTTGAATCATGCAGGTCGTCAATAAACTGAAGTGGCGTTGGGGTGCATGGCTGCTGGCCGTGGGGGCGGTGTGCGCTGCCCACGCGGCCAGGCTGGAATCCGATGTGCCCACCAAGCCAGCCGCGCCCAGCGCACCCGCGCGCTGTGACAAGCCGCTCTACCTGACGTTTGACACCGGCCACATGGCGGTGGCTCCATTGATTGCGGATGTCCTCAAGCGCCAGCAAGTGCGCGTCACCTTCTTCGCTGCCAATGAGCCGACGCAAACCGGCGACGGCAGTTTGGGCCGCATGTGGTCGTCGTGGTGGAAAGCGCGGGCGGCGGAGGGGCACGAGTTCGCCTCGCACACCTACGACCACGCTTACTGGCGCGGTGACTTGCCGGGCGTGGTGCCCAAGTTCCGCATCCGGCCTTCGGCGGGCGCGTTGGCAAACCGAGAGTTCACCTGGGACACGGCCACGTACTGCGCCAACATTGCCCAAGCCGCCGAGCGTTTGCAGGACCTCACCGGCAAGAAGCCGCTGCCGCTGTTTCGCGCACCGGGAGGCAAGACCTCGCCCAAGCTGCTGGCGGCGGCGCAGTCTTGCGGCTATGCCCATGTCGGCTGGGCTCCGGCGGGCTTCTTGGGCGACGAACTGCCCAGTGAAACCTACCCCAACGCCATGCTGCTGGACAAAGCGCTGAAAAACATCCGCACCGGCGACATCTTGGTGGCGCATTTGGGCATCTGGTCGCGCCAAGACCCGTGGGCTCCCGCCGTGCTGGAGCCGCTGATTGTTGGCTTGAAAGAGCGCGGTTTTTGTTTCGACACCTTGCGCAATCACCCTGACTATCAGGGTTGGATTGCTGCGCACGGCGGGTAACGCCTGCCGCCAACCTAGGAGCCTTCGGGCATGGACAGTTTGATCGACGCATTCGCTTGGGTGCAGCAATGGTTGTTTGAAGCGGTGGTGCAGCCGCTGGCTTTTGGTTTGGGCGCAGCCAATTTGCTGGAATTAGCCTACGAAGGCACGGGCTGGCTGCTGGTCGGCTTGCTGCAAGTGGCCGTGATGCTGCTGGTGATCGGCCCGATGCAGCGCTTGTGGCCGGTCGAGCCCGTCATTGACCGCCGCGCCATTCGGGTGGATGTGATCTACACGCTGATTCACCGGCTGGGCTTGTTCAAGCTGCTGATGTTTTTCAGCTTCGAGAACTGGGTGGAGCTGGGCTTGGCCGAGTTGCGCGCGCAAGGCTGGGGCACGATCCACCTCGACCAAATTTGGCCCGGTGTGACCGACGGTGCCGTTGCCAGTTTCGTGCTGTATTTGGTGGTGTTTGATTTCGTGAACTATCTGCTGCACCGGGCGCAACACGAGTTCAATTGGTGGTGGGCGCTGCACTCGCTGCACCACTCGCAGCGCCAAATGACGATGTGGACTGACAACCGCAATCACCTGCTTGACGACGTGCTGCGCGACCTGCTGTTTGTGGTGTTGGCGTTGGCCATAGGCGTGGCACCGGGGCAGTTTGTGGCCTTGGTGGCGATCAGCCAGCTCAGCGAGAACTTTCAGCACGCCAACTTGCGGGTCTGGTTTGGTACGGTGGGCGAGCGGCTGTGGGTGAGCCCGCGTTTTCACCGACTGCACCACAGCATCGGCATCGGGCATGAAACGGCAGGCAAGGGCACTTTGGGCGGCTACAACTTCGGCGTGCTGCTGCCGTGGTGGGACATGCTGTTCGACACAGCCAACTTTGAACGGCGTTTTGACCCCACAGGCGTGCGCGACCAAGTCGAGCAAGGGCGCGACTACGGCGCGGGTTTTTGGGCGCAGCAGTGGCTGGGCTTGAAGCGCTTGGTGGGCCGCGCCTGAAGCTGTTGGGGTTCGTCCACTGGGCGGCACTGTGGGGCAGGGCGTATGCTGCACCCATGAGCCTGATATTTGAGTCTTTTTGGCGTGCTGCCGCCTACTGCCTGTTGCCGCGAGTGCTGCTGCTGTCGCTGCTGCCGGTGGTGCTCATTGCCGCAATGGCCTTGGGTTTGGGTTACTTTTACTGGGAACCCGCACTCGATCTGGTGCGTGCTGCGCTGGACTCTCCCGGCTGGAGCGCCCGTGTCTGGGGCTGGATGGACAGCTTGGGTCTCGGGCAGCTCAAAACCGTATTGGCCCCGCTGATCGTGATTTTCACGGTCACGCCGCTGTTGGTGATCGTGGTCTTGCTGGGCGTGGCTTTGCTGGCCACGCCCGCAACTGTTGAGTTGGTGGCCCGCCGCCGCTTTGCCACGCTGGAGCGCAAGCAAGGCGGCTCTGTGTTCAAGGGCTTTTTGTGGTCGTTGCTGTCTACGGCATTGGCGCTGGTGGCGTTGGTGGTGTCGCTTCCGCTGTGGCTGGTTCCGCCGCTGATTTTGGTGCTGCCGCCGCTGATCTGGGGCTGGCTGACTTACCGTGTCATGGCCTATGACGTGCTGGCCGACTACGCCAGCGTGCCTGAGCGTCAGCAACTGCTCAGTCGCCACCGAACGTCGTTGTTGGTCATGGGTGTGCTGACGGGCTATTTGGGCGCTGCGCCGGGCTTGCTGTGGGCCTCGGGCGCGCTGTTCGCGGCGGCTTTCGTGATCTTGCTGCCGCTGGCGATTTGGATCTACACCTTGGTGTTTGTTTTCTCGTCCTTGTGGTTTGCGCACTTTGGCTTGAGTGCGCTAGAGAAGCTGCGTGCTGACACCGTGGCGACTGTGGTGCCCGAGCCCGCGCACCAAAACTTGCCAGAGGCGCTAGCATTGCAAGATGAACTCCGCTCTGCTGGCCTTGCGCCATCCCCACTCCCCCCCAGTTCTGCTCCCTGAGCCGGGTGCAGCCTTCGGTCTGATCGTCATCGGTGATGAAATTTTGTCCGGCAAGCGCGCCGACAAGCATCTGCCTAAAGTCATTGAGTTGCTGGGCGCGCGCGGCCTGTCGCTAGGTTGGGCCGAGTGCGTAGGCGATTCGCCCGAGCGCATCACCGCCACACTGCGCCGCGCTTTTGCGTCGGGCGATGTGGTGTTTTCTTGCGGTGGTATCGGTGCCACGCCTGACGACCACACCCGCCAGTGCGCCGCCCGTGCCTTAGATACCGACTTGGTGTTGCACCCCGAGGCCGAAGCCCTGATCACCGAGCGCATGCACGACATGGCTAGCCAGCAAGGCACGGTCTATGAGCCTGAGCGCCCCGAAAACATCCATCGCTTGAACATGGGCGTGTTCCCGGTCGGCGCAAGTTTGATTCCCAATCCGTACAACAAAATTGCCGGTTTCAGTTGCACGGGCGCAGGCGGCGGCACGGTGCATTTCGTGCCGGGTTTTCCGGTGATGGCTTGGCCGATGATTGAATGGGTGCTGGACACCCAGTACCCGCACTGCTTCAAAACCGGCGCTTGGGTTGAGCGCTCACTGATCCTGTACGGCGCGCTGG